>Ga0187866_1000404_pt1 | contig 51101 bp, 44 predicted proteins | sample June2016WEW_11_1_3_FD_133013 | JGI IMG/M metagenome (GOLD analysis project Ga0187866, IMG submission 133013) | Peatland microbial communities from SPRUCE experiment site at the Marcell Experimental Forest, Minnesota, USA - June2016WEW_11_150 | ecosystem: Environmental > Terrestrial > Soil >...
AACATCCGGCACCACAATTCCGCATTGGTCTCATAAGGACCCTGGTCGTGATTGCCCGGCACGCAGACAAGGTTGCTCCGGGCCACGTTGGTGAAGGCGCCAAGGGCGGACAAGAAATACGCCATTTCATTGGTGGCATCCGCCACTATCCCCGGGTGACCGAAGCGGTCCTGGCCCGGGGCCTGAGACAAACTCGTAGCGGCATCCCCCCCAAAGATAATCTTCGCGGGGGGAGGATTCATGGCATTGACGGTCTGCACGAGCTGGGCGTTCAGATTCGTCGTTATAATAACGCCGCCGCTCTGCGAGACCTCCAGGTTCATGTGAGCATCGCTGAAAAAAACGACCGCGGCATTGCCCGGAGCGAAGGGATCAAAGCCAATCGCCGCGTAAGCGCCGGCGAGATTGGTGTAGGCGTGCGCCGAAAGCCCCCGCAGCAGACAGCCCGCCAGCGCCAGTGCGCCCCACAGGCCCGCGCGAGGGTTTCCTTTCACGCCGCGATAATAGGAAGTCGGGGCAAAGCGTCAAGGCCCATCCCTGCGGCGCTGGCCAATAATCGTGGCCCGGCCGGGGACGGGCGTTGCCCTGGGAGGCGATTCCGGCGGCCCGCCGCGGTCAGCCCTGCATCCCTTCGGTCCCTGCGGCCGGCCGGCAGACCTGAATAGTTATCCTGCTGGATACCCACTTTGCTGCCCACTCAACGGCGAAATGCCTTGAGCTGCGGGGGCAGGCTGCGACAGACTGCTGAGCGCATGCGCGTGCTTGTGACGACGACGCGCTCCTGGCATTTGGAGCGGACGGCGCTGGCTTTTTCGGCCAGGCAGGCCTTGGCGGGTTTGTGGATGGCGGATCGGAACCGGCTGGGCCTTCCGGCGGCCGAGTATCGGCGTTGCTGGCCTTATCACCTGGCGATGAAGCCGTTTTATCACCTGGCTTCCCAGCTCTGGCAAGAGCGCGCCACCTATTGGCTGATCGGCTTTTGGCAGGCCTGGCTTCGGGCGAGTCTGCGCTCTTCCCGCTGCCCGCAGTTCGAGGTCGTCCAGGCCATCATGGGCTTTGCGAGCGAGATCTTTGACCGGGCCGACGCGGTGGGCGCGCTCAAGGTATTGGATTGTCCCAACAGCCACCCGACGACTTACTACGGTTTTTGGCAGCGGGAATGCGATCGGTGGTGCCCGGGAGAGCGGGTCCCGATCCCGCGCTTCATGTTCGCGCGGATGAACCGGGAGATCGAGCGGGCCGACGTTATCCTGTCCCCATCGAATTTCGTGCGGGACACCATGGTCTGGAACGGCATCGACCCGGCACGCTGCTTCATCAACCCGTTCGGGGTGGACACGGCCACGTTCACGCGGCGGAAAGAGCCGCCGCCTGCGCCCCGTTTCATTTGCGTCGGCACGATCTGCTTGCGCAAAGGGCACCATTACCTGTTTCCGGCCTTCGAAATTGTCAAACGCCAGCTTCCGCAGGCCGAATTGGTTTGCGTCGGCCATGACAAGATCGACTTCCGTAAGCAGCGCCCCAAGTGGGCGGGGCTCTACCAGCAGCATCGCTCGCTGCGCCACGCACAGCTCAACGAATTGATGCAAAACTGCACCGCGTTCGTTCTTCCGTCCTGCGAAGAGGGATTCGCGCGGGTCCTTTCCGAGGCCATGGCCGCGGGGCTGCCCATCATCGCGAGCTACGAGAGCGGCGCCACCACGGTTGTAACTGAGGGGACCGAGGGTTTCATCGTCTCTCGGAACCCGGCGGAGATCGCCGCGGCCATGTTGAAGCTCGCAACCGACCGGGACTTGAACCGGCGGATGGGAGAGGCCGCCTATCGCAAGGGTTCGCTGCAAAACACCTGGCAGGACTACGGCGATCGGCTGCTGGCCGAATACGGGCGCCGTTTGGCCTCTCGGCCGGCAGGGGCCGTTGGCTCCAATGACTCGGCGCAGCCGCAAGCAAAGCGACCTGGCAATCCGCCAGGGCGCGGCTGTTCTCTCCGCTGACTATTTGCCGATTCACGGGTTTAACACTCGGTTGCCGAAGGTTCGCGGGTTGTGGTAGGCTGGCAACCAAACGAATGTTTATGACCGAAGAATCCGCCGACCTTAAAGCCCAGGTGAAGGAGTTCTGGAACCGCCAGAGCTGTGACACGGGGCATGCCCGGGCGGAGAAATTCACCCGCGAATACTTCGAACAAATCGAGCAGTGGCGCTACACCGACCAGCCTTTCATCCATGCGTTCGCGCAATTCACGCGCTACCGGGGAAAGCGCGTGCTCGAGGTCGGGTTCGGCGCCGGCACCGACTTCATTCAGTGGCTGCGCGCCGGAGCCGTGGTGTCGGGAGTGGACCTGACGGAGGAGGCCGTGGCCAACCTGAGCCATCGCATCCAGGTGTACGGTTTGCCCGCGCCCGAGAGCCTCAAAGTCGCCGATGCCGAAGACCTCCCGTTCCCGCCGAATTCCTTCGACTTGGGCTATTCGTGGGGGGTGTTGCACCATACGCCCAACACCGAAAAGGCGCTGGCCGACCTCGTACGCGTGGTGCGGCCCGGCGGGGAAATCAAAGTCATGCTCTACAACCGGCATTCGCTTTGCATTTACCGGCGCTGGCTCACCCAGGCCTTGCTGAAGGGGCGGCCGTGGAAAAGCTTGCGCTGGGTGATGTGGCATCGCTTCGAAAGCCTGGGGACCAAAGGCTATACCGAAAGCGAAGTGAGGCGGATGCTGGCGCCGCTGGGGCTGACCGACCTTCGCTTCGAGACCTATTTGACTTCCGCCGATCGGCTCGCGCGGAAGGCCATGCCCTACCGGGTCTGCAACTGGCTGCTGGGCATCGCGGTGGCCATGAGCGGAAACCGGTTAAGTTGGTTCCGGGGCATCACGGCTCGCAAGCTTTGACTGCGGGAGGGAACTCACTTTTCCGCGCCGGTCTGGTTGCCGGGATTGCGCGGATTGCCTCGGAACTTCGGCCAGGGGATTGCCCCGCACGGCGCTGAACATCCCCACGCCATCGCCCAGCACGATGCGCCCGCCGCGGGCCACGCTGATGGGGGCCGGCCCAGAATGTCACAGAATGTCACACCTTCCGAGGATTGGGCTTGACATCGTGCTGTGAATCGAGTCGTATCCAGCGGTGATTTTCAGAAAAACAATTCCTTAGGTTCCCCTCTCAGGGTTGAAAGATATGCTGAGTAATTACGGACTTCCGAAGAAGTTGCTCAAACTTGGCCTGAATCAGGTCCAGAACTGCGCCGTTTTGCTTGGGCGCCTGGCGGGGGTGATTGATTTTCCGGTGCCGCCAAACTCAAGCATACGCAAAACCGGGGGCAAGGCGATCTGGGATTATTACCTCGGCGGCCTGCGCATCTTCCACCCCATTTACGCCTGTGCGCGGCGTGAAGGCATTCGACTGGACGAGAACATACGCGTCCTCGATTTTGGTTGTGGCGTTGCGCGCCCCCTGCTCCATTTCACGCGCAACTGCCCGGCGCCCTCCTTCTATGCGTGCGATGTGGACGATACCTCGGTTGCCTTCGTGCAGAAAAACTACCCGCGGGTTAAGGCCTGCGTATCGCGATTCTCTCCGCCGCTGCCTTACGAGAGTGGTTCTTTTGACCTGGTTTATGCCGTCTCCGTTTTTTCGCACCTCAGCCCGGAGGACCAGGGGCCATGGCTCAAAGAACTGGCGCGCGTGATCAAGCCCGGCGGTTGGTGTTTCCTGACCACCGAAGGATATACCAGCATCAAGTACCGCTGCAAGGGGATGGACGCGCAGGAGGCCACCCTCCGCGCTCATCTCGACCGCGAGGGTTTCTATTACAAGGAATACGGCGACTGGCGCGAGAATGTCCGGAACCAGGACACGCTCCGCGTGACAAGTCTCATGGTGGGCATCGACCGAAGCTACGGCTCAACCATCCTTTCGCCCGGCCACATTCGCCGCAACTGGCCCGCCGCCGGTTTCGAAGTGCGCGCGGTGGTCGAGGGGATTGTCGACGGCCACGACCTGGTTGAGCTGCGGCGCCTCTCCGGACCCGGCGTTTCGTCGAGCGATGACCGGCCCGCGATGACCGAGAACCTGGCCAAAGGCTTGTCTGCCGACTGAAGATCGGCATTTTGCAATCCGGTTCGCGGTGGTAAAATTGTCATGCAAACCAGCAACGATCCCAAAATCACCCTGGTGACGCCCTCTCTTAACAGCGCGCACACGATTCGCGAGACCATTCTGAGCGTGCGGGAACAGGACTACAAAAACGTCGAGCACCTGATCCTGGACGGCGGTTCGACCGATGGCACGCTCGATATTCTGCGCGAGTATCCGCACCTGATTTGGATTTCCGAAAAGGACGAAGGCCATTATCACGCGATGAATAAAGGCATTCAAATGGCCACGGGTGAAGCGGTGGCGATTCTGAATGCGGACGATTGTTATTGCGAAGGGGTTCTCACGAAAGTCGCCGCCGCGCTCCGGGCGCATCCGGAGTGGGATGGATTGTTCGGCGACATAATTTTTGTGGACGACCACGGCCGCGAGATCTTCCGCCGCGAAGAAGCGTGTTGGGATCCGCAAATTGTCCGTTTCGGCTTCGGGGTGGCCCAGCATCAAACCCTCTTTGTCCGCAAGAGAACTTACCAGCGCCTCGGCGGGTTGCGCTACAAAGATTTCAAAAACTCGTGTGACCTTGAATTCCTCACGCGGATGGCTTTCGCCAATTGCTCCATCGGCCACATTCGCGCCTACGTCGTGCGATACCGCTACCATCAACACGGGCAATCCGCGGATAAACGCGTGGTGATGAACATGGCCAGGGAGTCGGCGCGCATCCGGGCGGAATACGGCGTGCCCGGCGGCGTCGTCGGCAAGATGCTCGGCTATTATGCGCGGCTCAAGCGGCAGGCGGAGAAATTGATCGTGCTGGGCAAATGCGATCTGATCCCCGGCGGCTGGCATCTCAGAAAGCACATGCGCGACAAGACCGAGTTTTCCTCGAATATCGGCCTGGACAAACTATGACCCGGGCCTGCCGGCGGCGGCGGCAGGAACAAAAACACCGCCAAAATTCCCAATGCAGCCAATGCAGCCAATCCAGCCAATGGAGCGTTTGGCATCCCGCCCAAGACGCGCGATAGCCTTCACCCGGTGAATGCCAAACTGGGCCCATGATTTTCGATTGGCGAGGGGCGATGGCTCTTGGTGCGGGGAGGGCAGAAGGATTCGCAAGCCGCAAATCGCAGATCGCCAATGAAGGCGGGGCTTCGCGGGCTGCGGCGCGAAGGAAGATTTCCAGAGCCGCCCTACGTCTTCCAGGGCGAAAGAACCTTCGTGTGCTTCGCCACCCGGAGCGAGCGATACTGCGGCCAGGGGCAGCAAACAACCGCCAGTTTGACGTCCTCGCGATTTTGCAGCGTCGCCGGATCGGCAAGGTATTCGAATTCGTGGAGACTGGGCGCATTGGACGGATTGGCCCCGTAATCATGGACGATGACGCGATAGCCGTGGCGTTTGAGTTGCTGCGCCAGGTAAAGCCCGGCCGCTTCCTCGGTAATATAAGTGTCCGGCTTGTAGGCAAGCCCCAAAACCGCCACGAGACCTTTCTCCTCCACCTGCTTCCGCACTTTTTCAAACAGGTCCTGGTTCGTCCGCTGATTGACGCGATCGGAGGCTTCCGCCAGCGGCGCTTCCAGGCCGGCCTGCCGGGCGGTATAAGCGAGCACGCGGTTGTCGCGCGGGAAACACGGGCCGCCGTAGCTCAAGCCGGGGCGAAGATATTTCGGGCCGATCCGGCTGTCGCTGCCGATGGCCTCCAGAATGGCGTGGATGTCTGCCTTCGGAAATTGTTCGGCAATCATCCGCAACTGGTTCGTGAAACTGATCTTCATCGTGATGTAACTGTTCACGGAAATCTTGGTCAGTTCCGCGCTGACGATGGACATCCGCGCAATCCGCGGCTGATTGCGATTGTATTTTTTGTAAAGCGCCTCCAGCGCCGCGCCGCTCGCCCGATCCGATTCCCCGATTAGAACCAGGTCCGGCTCCAGCAGTCCGTTGACGACGTTGCCCAGCGCGATGAATGCCGGGTTGTAGCAAAACCCAAAATCGCGTCCGCAAGTTCCGCCCAGTTCGCGTTCGAGCATCGGAATCAGAACCTGATCCACCGAGCCGGGCGTGGTGGTGGAATTACAGACAAAAACATGGCCTTTTTTCCCCGTGTCTTTGCAGGCCTTGGCCATGGGCTGCATGGCCTTCAACAAGAATTCGTTGGAAAAACTCCCGTCCGGCAGGCTCGGCGAAGGCGGGATGAAACAGGAAGCGTCGGTGGCCACCGCCTCGCGATGGTCCATGGTGGCGCGCAGTCGCGAGCGCCCGGCTTGAATCGTTTCCGCCAGGAGCGGCTCTTCGACCGGCGGCAAGCCTTCGTTGAGCTTGCGCACTTTTTCCGGATCGATGTCCACCCCCAACACCTCGAAACCGCGCTGGGCCAAAGTCGCGGCGATGCAAGCTCCCAGTTTTCCCAACCCGAAGACCGATATCCTTTGAAGTAACTTCATTAGGTGCCGGTGAAAGTAATCACCGACTTCGGCGCGTCAAGCGAGAAAGCGGATGGCCTGCGGCTCAAATCTCGGGGCCCTGGGACCTCCCCGGCCAGCCGCCGCGCCTTGCTCCAGGTGGCGGGGGAGGCTCAGTGCTTGCAGGAACTCGCGGAAACCCCAGCCGTTGATCGGACCGTATTAGGTGGCGCCGGCCAACCTGGAACGGTCAAGAGAGGTGTCAGACAGGCAGGTAACCCCGCTGGTTCGGATCCGGCATCGGCGATCAAAGCATCTCAGGCGTTCTTCGTCCAACGATCCCGCCAGAGTAGCTATGCTCTGGGCTAAACCGGCGCCCCGGAGCGCGCGGCTCGGGAGCGCGCCCAAAGCCAGTTCGGCGCTCCCTCCGCCAGGAGTGGCCTAAGGCGGCAGAGGAAAGAAAGAGGTTGCGTGCCGGGCTGGATTTCGTGCTACTCTGGCTCTGCAATGGCAAATACGATTAGGGTACCCCGGGCGCACCTGATTCTGGGCATCTGCATGCCGCTGGCGGTGCTGCTGGGTTATTTTCTGGCCGAGCCATTGGAACCTGAGAGCCTGGTGGTGGTGCTGCTGGTGCTCACTACGCTGAGCGTGCCGCTGATGATGAAGTGGCACCATCCCCTGCTGGTGCTGAGCTGGAACCTGGCACTCACCCCGTTCTTCGTTCCGGGCCGGCCCTTGTTGTGGGTGGTGATGGCGTTTGCGAGCCTGTTGATTGCCGTGCTCAACCGGTCGGTGAACCCGCACAAACAGTTCCTGTATATCCCGTCGCTGGCCCGGCCGCTGCTCTTCTTTGGGGCGGTGGTGGTGATCACGGCCTTGCTGACTGGCGGCTTTGGACTCAGGATTCTCGGTTCGGGTCGCCAGGGCGGGCGAGGCTACTTTTACCTGCTGGCGGCGCTGGCGGGCTTCTTCGCGTTTACCAGCGAGCGGATTCCGCCAGCCCGGGCGAAGGCCTATGTGGCGATGTTTTTTTTGCCCGGCCTGACGGCGGTGATCAGCAACCTGGCCTACGCGGCGGGGCCGAAGTTCTATTTCCTTTTTGATTGGTTCCCGATTGGCACCGTGTCGGAGCAGGTGACGCGTGACTTCGCTCTTCCCTCCGGCCTGGCGCGTATGGGCGGGCTGGTGATGGCCTCGGCCGCGCTGTCTGGGTATTTGCTGGCGCGCTACGGGGTGCGGGGGGTGCTGCAACTGGGCCGGCCAGGCCGCCTGTTCCTCTTCCTGCTGGCCGCCGTCGGCTGCATGGCCTCGGGCTACCGCTCGGCGCTGATCCTCTTTGTCCTGACCTTTGCGGTGATGTTCTGGCTGGAAGGGCTGCACCGGACGCGCTTGCTACCCCTTTTGGCAGGCGCCGGCGCCCTGGCCGGCGTGGTGGTCATGTGTCAACTGGACAAACTGCCGTTCGTGGTCCAGCGCTCTTTGAGCTTTCTGCCCGTGCCAGTCGATCCGGCCGTACGGGAAAACGTTGAACAATCCAACCAATGGCGGCTCGGGATGTGGCGGGACGTGCTGCCGGAGGTCCCCAAATACTTGCTCAAAGGAAAAGGCTACTCGCTGGATCCGGATGAGTTGTTCATCTCCCAGTTGGCCGGCCCGCAGCAGCCGGGCGGAAGTTCCGTCACTGCCGCTCTGGCGGGGGACTATCATAATGGGGCGCTTTCGGTGCTGATGCCCTTTGGGCTCTTCGGAGCGATCGGGTTTGGGTGGTTTCTCCTCGCAGGATGGCGGTATTTATACCACAACTACCGCCTCGGCCTGCCGCAGTTGCACCGGGTCAACACCTTTCTGCTCGCGGCCTATGTGGCCAAGGCGGCCTTTTTCTTCCTGATTTTCGGCGCCCTGTATCTTGATTTTTACACCTTCGCCGGGCTGCTCGGTTTCAGTGTCAGCCTGAATGGGTGGCCGGCCGCGCGCAGCGAGGCCGAGGCCTCTGCGGCACCGGCCCTGGCGACTTTTTCCCGACTATGATGCCGTGGCTGCTCTATCATCCTGGAAGGTCATGACCAGCGCCTCCTCCTTGCTGCGGTCGTTACTGGTCTATGGGCTTTGCCTGCCCCTGGCGGTGTTCCTGGGTTACCTGCTGGCGACGCCGATGGACCTCACCACGTTTACCGCCGTCGGGATGGTCCTGTTTGTCTTGATGATCCCGCTGCTCTTGCGCTGGCATCACCTATGGTTGATTGCCTCCTGGAACGTGACCGCCGTCATCTTTTTCCTGCCGGGCCACCCGCAATTGTGGATGGGGTTGACCGCCGTCAGTCTGCCGATTTCCATCCTGCAGTACGCCCTGAACCGGGAGCGGAGATTCCTTTCGGTGCCCTCGGTGACCTGGTCTTTGATTTTCCTGGCGCTGGTGGTGGTGATGACCGCGCGGTTGACGGGCGGCATCGGTCTGCGGGCCTTTGGGAGCGAAGTCTATGGCGGCAAGCGCTACTTCCTGATCCTGGGCGCCATCCTGGGCTACTTTGCCATCACCGGCCGGCGGATCCCTCCCCAACGGGCGACGCTCTGCGTCTCGCTTTTCTTCCTCGGCTATACGACGCTGGCGATCGGCAATCTGGCCGGGATGATCAATCCCGCCTTTAACTTCCTGTTTTTTATATTCCCCGTCGAGAACCTGGCGGCGCTGGACAGTAGCCCGGTTGGCAGAACCAGCGTGATCATGCGGTCGGGCGGGCTAACCATGTTGGGCATGGGGGTGTTCTGCGCCCTGCTGGCGCGCTACAACCTGCGCCAGCTTTTCGACTTGCGCAACCCGCTCCGGTTGCTGGTTTTTCTGCTCTTCGTTTTTATTGGCCTGTTGGGCGGGTTCCGCTCGTTGCTGGCTCAGTTCCTGCTCTTGATGACCGCCCTCTTTTGGCTGGAAGGCCTTTATCGGACCCGGGTGTTTCCGGTCGTGATCGCCTTCACGGTCGTGGGCGGGGCGTTGTTGATGGGTTTTGCCACCCACCTGCCCCTCTCGGTGCAGCGCACGCTCGCCTTTTTGCCCGTCCCCATCGATCCGGCAGTCAAACTGGACGCGCAATACTCCACGGAATGGCGGCTGGAAATGTGGGAGCATGTCCTCCCGGAGGTCCCGCACTACCTCTTCCTCGGCAAAGGCTACGGCTTCAACCCGGGCGACGTTGATATTGCCCGGATGAGCCTTCGTTCCCAAGCCACCCCCGAGGGCAGCGAACTGACAGGCGACTACCACAACGGCCCGTTGTCGATCATCATCCCCTTTGGAATTCTTGGGGTGGTTTGCTTTGTCTGGTTTATGGTGGCGGGGGCGCGGGTGTTTTATCAGAATTACAAGTATGGCGACCCGGCTTTCGAAAAGCTCAACACCTTCCTGTTTGCCTTCTACCTGGCGAAAATCATCTTCTTCCTGACGCTCTTCGGCTCGCTCTACAGTGACCTGGCCACGTTCGTCGGCCTGCTCGGCTTGAGCGTCAGCCTCAACGGGGGTGTCGCCAAACCACACGTCGCGGCCCCTGAACCTGCCCTGGTCATGAGCCGGTTCCGCCTCTCGCCCGGGGTGCGCAAGCCGCTGGGCGTTTAACCCCCATTCTTCGCAGCCCGGCGGAGCGGCAACCAAAACCAGGGCAAAGATGCTTCGTCAGCCAAGCAACGGCAGCCTTCCCCCGCCCCCGGCCGCCCGGCCGGCCGGTCCAACGCGTGCCGGCCGCAGAGTCTTCGCAGTACGTCCTTACGACGGCATCAGGGCAGGCTACTCCCTCACCGGGAAGGCGACTGGCCCGCGGCCGGGCTGAGCGCCGCCTGGTAGGCCGCCAGAAAGTTGCGGGCCATGCGGGCTGGCGAAAGGTAATCGCGGCTTTGGGCCAGGGTGGCCGCGTCCACCTGGCCCCGGCCGAACAGCGGATGCTGCACGGCCGTCCGGATCGCCGCCAGAAATCCCTCGAGATCGCCTGGTGGAAAGAGCAACCCATTCCGGCCCGCAGCGACATAGTCCGGCACGCCCCCGATGCTCGAGGCCACCACCGGCACGCCCGCCACCACGCATTCTTTGACCGCATTGGGACTGACATCGGCGCGTGTGGGCAGGAGCATGAGGGTGGGCCTTTCCAGTTCTTTGGCCACTTCCGCCGGCAGGAGATGATGCTTGAACTCGACCTGTTGCCAGAGGGCCTCGGAAACCGTGGGCCGGAGCGACGCCAGGTATTGCCGATTGGGCCCGCTAATGACCTCGAGGGTGAAGGCCAGCTCCGCCCGCAGCCGCTCCAGGGCCCGAAACAGCAAATCCGTTCCTTTGCGAAAACTGAGCGTCCCGATCGAGATAAACCGAATCGGCTGCACTTGGGGCTGGCGGCGGACCTGGAAAAAGGCCTGGTTGGGGGCGTGTTCCGCCTGCTGGATGCGGAGCTGCGGATAGCGGGCCTTCAGATACCGCACGGCGTAATCGGATTCAGTCGTCACGACGGGCGCCCGGCGCAGGCTGACACGTTCCAACCGCTCGATGAACCGGTCGTAGCGCCCCAGCGGCACCCGCTCCCGGTACCAGCCGAAAAGGCCCTGCACCGTCATCACATACGGCCGCCCAAGCCGATGGGCAATCAAAGGGGCGCCTTTCTCCATGCCCCAGGCATGGACCAGGTCCGGCCCAATCCGCCGGCAGACCCGGCGGATCAGCAGCGTATCGGCCCAGAAAACCGAGGCGACCCGCAGCCAGGGCGCGGCCTTGAGCACATGAAACACCGTCCGGTTCCTCTCGAAACAGAAGGCCCGCTCCAGGCGATGGCGCAACAGGATCACATGCACCCGGAGCGCCGGGTCCTTTTCCAATTCGGAAAGCAGCACCATCTGCCAGGTGGCCGGGTGCCGCCGCGGCCAGGCGCGCAGGGCCTCCGGCAAATCCGGCAGCCACTCGACCGGGAAGTCGGAAATCCAGGCCACGGTTAGCGTTTGCTTTGGCATATCCGGGACTGCGACAGCGCGTCCCATCGGCGCCAAATCACAATGGCGGAGGCGGTGGAGAGCGTAAAGCTCAAAGGGCAGGCGATCCGCCTGGCGCCGCCGCCCTGGAACCAAGGCCAGGGCTGAAGGCTCAGCGTGCAGGCAATGCTTCCGCGCTCGCGCCGCCCTCCAGGCCTCGCCGCCACAGGCTGGCCCCGGGGTCATCAAGGAAGCGGGGAAAGTCGGCTCTGGCTCGCTCCTGCGCGTGCGCCTTGGGTTCGGTGGCACCGTCAAGATGCGCCCAACCCACCCCGGCACGGGCTTGACACCTCCCGGCGGCAATTTAAGATCGGGGTCATGGGATCCGTCGCAAGCCGGAAATATGCCCGAGGGTCAATGGAGCAGTATCTGCTGGAGTACGAACCTTCAGCGAAGGTGGGCACGACCAGGCACGACAAAACGCAGTTTAGGGTGCGCCAGGCTATCGCCGCGATGGTCAAACATTACGGCCAAGACAGCCACACGCTGCTCGAGCTCGGCGGCTATACCGGCTGGCACACCGCGGGCTACCGCGACCAACTCAGCCGCCCGGAGAGGGCCGTCATTTATGACTGGCGCGACCTGCGCACCCCGAAGGTGCGCGAAATCATTGAGTTCCAGCGCGTGGACCTGGAAACCCAGCGATTTCCAGACGCCGATGGGAGCTACGACATTGTGATCTGTAACCAGGTTCTGGAGCATCTGAAGAACATCTTCGGCCCGCTTGGTGAGATGCACCGCGTGCTCAAGCCTGGAGGGCATTTGATGCTCAGTGTTCCCAACATCTCGGCGCTGCACAATTGCCTGCTGCTGCTCTTAGGCCGCCAGCCAACCACCATGGTCATCCTGGACGCCCATGTCCGTGGGTTTGCCATTTGGTCCTTCAGCCGGTTCCTCCAGCTTAACGGCCATTTCAAACTCCTCGAGGTCCACGGGTTTGGCCTGCACCCGTTCACCAGCCGGCGATTGCCCGGCCCGCTGCGAACCTATTGCCACACGCCGCTCTGGCTCCTGGAAAAAAAGACCTCCTCTCTGCCCCTCTGGGAGGAGGTGATCAAAGCCAAATCCACCTCCACAAATTTCTTCACATCCGCCCCATAATTCGCAAGTTCGCTTGTCTTCAACCAGGCCTGCGCATCCTGCTCGGGGGTTTGCGAGGAGTTCCTCCCGGACGTTTCGTTCTACGTGGGGACCACCCGCTCCGCGGTGGGCTTCCTCCTGACGGGCCTCCGCCTCAGGCCCGGGCGACAACCGAGGCCTGGCACAATCGGGCTTCCGGACTGGGAGGCCGCTTTCCATCCGGAGGCGCTCCTGAAGCGCGCGGGCAAGCCCAACGCGAAAAGCCGCCTTTTTTTGACTGTCTGAGGCGGGAGCAGGCTGTATGCTGAGTGCTCGCATGAGCAATCATACTCTGGCAATTTTCCTCGGCGCGATCCTTGGGCGAGTGCGCCTGTGGCCCTCCCGGCTGTGGCGCTGGGAGGCGCAGTTAAAAGGCGTGGAATTCCAGGGCCGGTGCCTGTTCCTGGGCCGGCCGTTGATCAGCGTGGTCAAGGGGGCGCGCATCGTGCTGGGGGATGGGGTTCGCGTCGGCAGTTCCGTGCGGGCCAATCCGCTGGCGTGCTTTCAACCCTCCGCCCTCAGGGCCATGGGCCCGGGGGCGCAGTTAATCCTGGGGCCCAAGGTGGGCATCAGCGCCACGGCGCTCTGCGCCGGCGTCTCCATCCAAGTCGGCCAGGGCACCATCATGGGCGCGGGGGCGATGGTGATCGATCACGACTTTCATCGGCCCGCGGGCGAGTGGGGTTGGGCCGACGAATGCCAGGCCAATGCCCGGCCGGTCAAGATCGGCCGGGGCGTGTTCGTGGGCGCCCGGGCCCTGATCCTCAAAGGCGTCACCATCGGCGACCGCGCCGTCATCGGCGCCGGCGCCGTCGTCACGCATGACGTGCCGCCGCATCACGTCGCGGTCGGCAATCCCGCCCGCGTGTTTGCCCCCAAGCCCGCTTAGCCGTGACGATCTCGACCATCTTGCTTTTCCTCCAGGGGACGTCCGGACCCGCCGGGCAGCCTTCCCAGCCGGCAAGCCGCGGCGGCGCTTAAAAGCCCCAAGACCGATTTGCGGCGGCGGCAATCCCGACGCGTCGCCAGACGCCGCTTTGGCCCCCGCTCGCTCACTCACCCACCCACCCCACTCACGCTCCGCCGGTCCATCGCGAGTGGTTGCGCGAGCCCCTAATTCAGCGAAAGATCCTCTGGCATCTGGGCCAGCAATTTGTATTGCCAGCCTTTCTGGCGCAGGATTCGTTGCCAGAGCCGCTCGGGCTGGGCGTCAAAAACCAACTCGAGCGACGCCGGATGGGTCAGCCAGGCCTTGCGCTTCATCTCGTCCTCCAGTTGACCCGGGTTCCAGCCGGCGTAGCCCGCGAAAAGCTTGAGCTTTTGGGTCGGCGAATACGATTCGCCCAGCTCCAGCAGCGTGTCCAGCGAATGGCCCAGGCTCAAGTTGGGCATCACGTTGGCCCCCGGGATAAAGGCGTCGCTATGCAAATAACTCAACGCCGACGGCTGGACCGGTCCCCCCAGGTAGAGAGGACAGGCCTTGAGCCTGTCCGGCAAGTCGGCCACGATCATGTCACCGACTTTGCTGCCCGTGGCGCGATTGAGCACCAGACCGAAGGCCCCTTCGGCGTCGTGCTGGCAAATGAGCACCACGGTCCGTTGGAAAAACGAGCCCCGCAATTGGCCGCTGTCCAGCAGCAACTGGCCCTTCAAAAACTGTTCGTTTCCAGGCATATTGCCAAGGGCGTCAGACTTGCACCGTTCGACTTGCCCCGCAGGCACAATCTGGACCAAAATATTGGCCTGTCAAAACTTTGTGCGCGAGTCGTCCCGAAATGTCCGCTCCCTGGCCACCGCTCGTTGCAACCGCTCCAGATACTCCTCGCGCGGGAGGTTGACGGCGCCCAGTTGCGCGGTAACCGGCGTCAGCATCTGGATGTCAAATAAGCTAAAGTCGCGCCGGCGCAACTGTTCCACCAGGTGGAACAGGGCCACCTTGGACGCATTGCTGACGCGGTGGAACATCGATTCGCCCGCGAAAAACCCCCCGATGGCCACCCCGTAAATGCCGCCCGCCAATTCTGCTCCTTGCCAACATTCCAAGCTGTGGGCATGGCCTTGCCGGTGCAGCTCCGTGTAGGCCTCCACAAACTCCCGCGTAATCCACCTGCCCCGCCGCCCCGGCGCGGGCGCCGCGCAGCCCGCCATCACCTCGCCAAAGGCCCGGTCCAGCGTGATTTGAAACACCCCCCGCCGAATTACCCTGCCCAGGCTGCGCGAAACACGGAAGCCGTCCAACTCGAAAATCGCGCGCGGGTCCGGCGACCACCATGTGATGGGCGCCACCGTCCAGGGAAACAGTCCCGAGCGATACGCCAGCAGCAAGCGCGGCACGGACAGATCGCCCCCCACCGCCACCAACCCCTCCGCCTCCGCCAGACGCGGGTCAGGAAATCGCAGCCCTCTGTCCAGTATCGTCAGGCCCATGATTAGACTGATAACCAGCGCGACGCTTCAACCCTTCAACCTTGCAACGCCTCAAGAAACTGCATCTGCATTTGACCGGACATTTCCATCGCCCAATAGTGCGGAGCGGTTTTCTCGTCCAGCCCGGCGAGCGGTTCCTCGGGCGAGCCGAGCAGGACCCAGCTCCCGACCCGAATGTCATTCAGGACCTGGAGCAGCCACTCCAGGTCGGCCCGCGAGAGCGAAAGCCGCCAGCCGGTCTCCTCTTCCCGGAATCGCCCCGGGTCGCCCAGCAGGGCCTGCAGTTGCCCCCGGTTCTCCTCCCGTTGCTCCGCCAGCGCCTCCGCCAGCAGGCGCTGGCTGGTCTCCTGGTCGGGCAGCCCGCCCGCCTGGCTCAGCGGTTGGTGGGCCGAGGGCAGGCAGGGATAGAGCTTGAGCAGGCTCAGCAACAGGTGCTGCTCCCGCCTGGCCAGGTGAAATTCAAGCTGCTTTTTGGTTGCCCGAATCAGGTTCACTCGTCCCGCTCCATGGTGGCGTGCAGGCTGTACTTCTGGAGTTGGTGCACATAATGCTCCGCCTTCTCCATGCTCTCGCGCGCCAGCACGCTCTTGCCCTGCTCATGGACCTGGCGCATGTGGAACTCTGCCTTTGGGCGCGCCCAGCCGAAAACGGCCTGGAACACGTGCGTCACGTAATCCATGTAATTGACCGGGTCGTTCCAGCAAATAACCAGGTACCCTGGCTCCAGGCTCGACCGGGCCTTCTCTTCTGCCGCCGGGATGGTTCCGGGCAGCAATTCTGGCGCGACTGTCTCCGCCATACCCGCAAAATATACGCCCCAGCCCCGCTTGTCGAGCCAAGCGGAGCAGTCAGGTGGATGTTCCAGCCTTGGAGCGTTGAAGCCTTAAAACGCCGCCGGCATTAGGCAGGAGACAGGAGATAGCTCATTTTGAAATTTCCAGTTTGAAATTTCCAATTCCCAATTCTCGAATCCCTTGTCCCCTTGGTTGCGGCTGCGCCGCGCTGAGCAATGGAGGTTGACACCGGGCATGCCGTCGCGATGCGGCTTGGGCACCCCCTCGACGTTCGCCGGATGGGGGACGTCAGCCCCGCTGGCCGCTCCGGCATCCGTGTAAGCAGCCGCCCCCGCCCTCCCAACCCGGCTCTTGCCCAACCTCCCCGGCTCTGCCATGCTGCCGACTGGTCGCACGGCTGAAATTTCCGGCCGCCAATGAACATTCGGTAGTGTGAACCGTCGAACCTGTGCTAAGATTTAGCACATTGAAAACCATGATGAACCGTTTTTTGTTGCGAATCCTCCTGCTCCTGGCCAGTGGCAACCTGGCCTGGCCGCTCTTTTCTGCCGAGTCCAGCGCCCCTGCCAGCCCACCCGCGGCCGCCAGGGCGGAAATCTCCGAATCCTCGACCAACGCCTTTCACCCCGTCAAGCCGGGCCCCGACGACGGCAAGATCGCCTTCACCACGGCCTGGATGCTGGAGCATTCCCAATTCCTGCACCAGGCCTTCAACGCCGACGTTTCCACCAGGTTCTTCGGCCGCTACCTGGAAACCTATGACTCCCAACACCTCCATTTTCTCCAGTCCGACCTCGCCCAGTTCGACCACTACCGCACCAACCTCCATCGCCTCACCCGGGGCGCGGCTACCGCGGATACCACCCCGGCCTGCGCCATCTTCAACCGCTTTATGGAGCGGCTCGAACAGCACGTGGCCTGCGTCGACGACTTGCTCGACCACGCCGAGTTCACTTTCGACACCGACGAGCGCGTAGTCATCAACCGCAAAGACCTCCCTTACCCCAAGGACCTCGAGGAGGCCAAGTGTCTTTGGCGTGACCGGCTCCGCGCCGAGTACCTGCAGGAGAAGCTCGTTAACCTCGGCGCCAAAAAGAAGGCCGCTCACGCCTCCACCAGGTCGGATTCGCCCAAGGAAGCCATGACCGAGCCCGCCCCACCGGCCAACCCCGGCCCGGCCCACAACCAATTGGCCGCCAAACCCAAAACGGAACACGAGGAGATCCTCGATACCCTCCGCCGCCGCTATCACCGCACCCTGCGCACCTTTGCGGAATTGAATGACGATGACGTCCTCGGCATCTACCTCACCACCCTGGCCCACGTCTATGACCCCCACTCCGATTACATGAACCATGCGGAGTTGGAGAACTTTCAGATTGCCATGAACCTGAGATTGGAAGGTATTGGCGCCGAACTGCGCCCCGAAGACGGCTATTGCATCGTTAACCATCTCCTGCCCGGACCGGCCTCCAAGAGCAAGCAGATCAAGGAGGGCGACCGCATTGTGGCCGTCGCCCAGAGCAATTCGCCCCCGGTGGACCTGGTCGACATGCGGCTCCAAAAGGCGGTGCAGCTTATTCGCGGGCCCAAGGGCACCCAGGTTACCCTCACGATTCTGCCCGCCGCCGCAGATGCCTCCGCCCGCCGCTGCGTCACCCTCGTCCGCGAAGAGATCAAACTCGAAGACCAGGAGGCCAAGGCCAAGGTGCTCGAACTGCCCGACGCCCGCAACGGCAACCTCCGCCTGGGCGTCATCGACCTGCCCTCCTTCTATGCCACCATGGACCTCACCACTACCCACAGCCCGTCCGCCTCCAAGAGCACCTCGGCGGATGTCCGCAGACTGCTCGCCAAACTCAAAAAGGAAAACGTCAGCGGCCTCATCCTGGACCTGCGCCACAACGGCGGCGGCTCCCTCGATGAAGCCATCAAGCTCACCGGCCTGTTCATCAAGGAAGGCCCCGTCGTCCAGGTGGAAAACTACAACGGCGTCATCGAGCAGGACCCCGACCCCGACCACGCCCTGGTTTACGGGGGGCCGCTGATTGTGCTGACCAGCCGCTTGAGCGCCTCCGCCTCCGAAATCCTCGCCGGCGCCTTGCAGGACTATGGCCGCGCCTTAATCGTCGGTGATACCTCCACCCACGGCAAAGGCACCGTCCAAAGCCTGGTCCCGGTCAATGCCTGTTACACCAACTTGACCCATCGCCCGGCCCTGGCCAACGACCCCGGCGCCATGAAAATCACCATCAAGAAATTCTATCGCCCCAGCGGCGCCTCCTCGCAGAAAACCGGGGTCATCCCCGACCTCATCCTCCCTTCGGTCCTGGGCGAATCCAAGGAGATCGGCGAGAGCACGCTCGATAACCCGCTCCCGGCCGGCCGTCCCATCCCCAGCGCCCAATATGAGCCTACCAACCTCGTGGCCCCGTACCTGCCTGAATTGCGCAAACGTTCCGCCGAGCGCCTCGCCACCGACCCCGAATACGCTTACATCCGCCAGGACATTGAACTCTACAAGAGACTCCTGGCCGACAAGAGCGTCTCCCTCAATGAAAAGCAGCGCCTCAAGCAAAACGAGGAAGACGCCGCCCGCGACCAGGCCCGCCAGCAAGAACGCCTCGCCCGCAAGCCGCCCCAGGATGTGATTGTCCATGAACTGACTCTCCGGCAACTCGACCAACCCGGCCTGCCGCCGCCGGTTGAAAAAACCAACTCCCTGGCCGGGGTCTCGCCCCTCAAGCACCCGGGCGCCCCCATCGCCGGCACCAATGCCGCCCTCGCCACCAAAGCGGACGTGGCGGCCGCCCAGGACGACCTCGCCAACGACCTCCTGGAAAACAAGCCCCCCGCTGCGGATGCCGCCCTGGCCGAGACCGAGCATATCCTCGTCGATTACTTGTCCATCCTAGCCAAGACCGGATTGTTTACCGCCAGCCAGGCGACCCCGCCCTAAAACGCGAAGGCCGAAGGCCGAGGCCCTCGAACAACAGGAGCGTTTCGACCCCAGCGGGACGACGGCCAGCCCTGGTGTTCAGAGCTCACCGGCACGAATTCCGCTTTCTCTGTGCGCCGTTCAGATTTCTCTCATCATCTGGCGGCGGGTCCCCTCAACGATAAAATCACCTTCCCTGGGAATTGGCGCTTTACAGCCCTTGTCGCTTTGCGCTAAGCACTTTGTGCTGACCAAACCTCCTTACGAACTATGAACCTGCCCTTGCGCTCCACTTGCCTTTGCCTCGCCTCGCTCTGCAGTTGCGCCGCGGCCTCGTTTGATGCCGCCCCATTCGGCCTTCCCTTGCCCGAGGGCAACGGCCTCTGCTGGGAAGACCCGCGCGAGATTCACCAGGTCACCGTCCAGTTCGATGGCCCCGCCCCGCCGCCCGCCAGCCTCCGCCTGGAATACTGGGGCAGCCGCTGGCCGCAACAACATCTGCCTAAAGACCGCCAGCCGGGCGGCGGCGACGTCGGCTGGATGGAACTGGGCAATTGGTACAACGGCGGCTGGCGCCTGGCCGACGCCGAGGCGAAGGCCGATGGCTCCCGGGTCACCTTTTCGTTCCGCCCGGTCAATGAGAAGGAGTATCCCCAACTCAAGGACTACGCGGCCCGCTTCCGTTACACCCTCAAGCTCCGCCTGCAGTCGGGCGGCGCCCTCCCCAGGATTGCCCGCCTGGAGGCCTTTACCGATTCGGTTTACCAGCAGCGCATGGTCCGGCTGGCGTGGGCCAAATCTCCGCGCCGGCCGCAGGTGACCGCCTTCAATGGCGAGGTCCAGAGCGTCCAGCGGCTTTCCGCGCGCGATTACCGCATCACCCTCAAGGCCGCGGCCAATGCCGACCCGAACACGCTCGACCGCACCCTGGTCACCGTCAGGAACGGCCCGGCGGTCTTCACCTTTCGCGCCGAGGACGTGGCCCAGGAAGCCCTCTTCCTGCCGTGTTTCGGCGTGGCGGTTTTGCCCGGCGCGGACACCCGCGCTTACCCCGCCGTGGCCGCCGCGCAACGGGACCGGCACGCCAGCACCCTCTATGACCGCGTCGCCCAACTGCCGGAGCAGACCTGGCGCGCCGCCTGGAACAACATGCCCCCAAAAAAATCTCACATCTATTTCCCACTCGGCCTGGATGGCGGACGGCAGCGCTTCCAGTTGGAGGCCAACGGCGCGGTGCTCTTTCGCTCCAACGACCACTATCTCCTGCATCGCCCCGGCAACGACACGCCCCGGCTGAGCCTGGAACCGGACCCGGTGCGCGTTGGTTTCGGCGCGCTGCCCCAACCGGTTGAACGCCACCTCCAGGAGGACTGCCTCCCCATCTGCCATACCACCTGGGAAATCAACGGACTCAGAATCTCCCAAACCGCCCTGGTCACCGAACTGGATGGCGCCCGTGCGGACGCCCCGGCGCCGCCCGCCGACGCCTTGACCGTGTTCCTGGCCCGGTTCGTGATGACCAACATCTCGGCGGCGCCCCGGACCGCCCTCCTGCCTCTGACCTACGGTGCCGCCGAGGCGCCAAAGGCCTTGCGCCCCGACGAGCAGGGCCGGCTCTGGCTCGCTCAGAACCTCCGCGCACAAGTCCTCGCCGATGGCCCGCCCGCCCTGGCCGGCCAAACCCTGAACTGGACCTGGACCCTGCCGCCGGGCGAGTCCAAAACGGTCGTGGTCAAAATCCCTTATCTGGTGCTGGCGGACAAATCCGAACAGGCGGCCCTGGGGCGGCTGGACTTCGAGACCGAGCGGGCCGCCGTGGCCGGCTATTGGCGGCGGCGGCTCAATGAAAGCGCGCGGCTAACCACCCCGGAGCCGGTGCTCGACGAATTTTATCGCGCCCACGCCGGGCACTTGCTCATCAACTGCGAGCGTGAGCCGAACAGCGAGCGCCGGTTTGCGCGCGTCGGTTCCTTCAGTTACGGCGCCTACGGGAACGAGTCCTGCATGATGGTGGTGGACTTGGACCGCCGCGGCTATCACCAGGAGGCCGGCCAATGCCTGGAGGCCTGGCTCCACTATCAAGGCACTGTTGGCTTGCCCGGCGACTTCTCCTCCCGCCAAGGCGTCCTCTACGGCGCCGGCGGTTACGAGGCCGGCGGCTACAACCAGCATCACGGCTGGATTCTCTGGTGCCTGGCCGAGCATTACCGCTTTACCCGCGACCGGGCCTGGCTGCGCCACGCCGCCCCGGGCCTGCTGGCCGGGGCCGATTGGATCATCCGTGAGAGCGCGCGCACCGCCGGCCGGCAGGAACTCGAACGCGGCCTCCTGCCCGCCGGCAGCCTCGAAGACATCGGCGATTGGTGGACCTGGCTTTCGACAAGCTGCTACACCTGGCGCGGACTTGACTCCGCGGCCTGGGCTTTGGAACAGCTCCAGCATCCCGAAGCCAAACGCATCCGCCAGGCGGCCGACGCCTTTCACGCCCGCCTCCTGGGCAACTTTCGCCAGGCCGCCCAACGCTCGCCCGTGGTGCGCCTGCGCGACGGCACCGCCGTGCCGCATTTCCCTTCCTACGTCCAGCGCCGCGGCCGCAGCTTCGGCTGGATTTGCGAAACCCTCGAAGGCGCCTTGCACCTCCTCATCACCGGCGCCCTGGACCCGCGCGCCCCGGAAGCCCAGTGGATTCTCAAGGATTACGAAGACAATCTCTATCTCTCCAACCAGTACGGCTACACGCTCGACGATTTCGACCGCGACTGGTTCGGGCGCGGCGGGATGTCCATGCAGGCCTGCCTGCTCCTGGACGTGGAGCCTTATCTCCGCCGCGACGACGTCAAGCACGCCCTCCGCGCCATGTTCAACGCCATTGCCGTAAGCCACTTCCCGGACGTCCACATGAACACCGAGCACGCCCTGCCCAACATGGGTGACTGGCGCGGCGACCATTACAAAAGCTCCGACGAGGCCAATGCCTGCGGCTGGCTGCGCCAGGTCTTCCTGCGCGAGGAGGGCGACGCCCTCCTGCTGGGCCAGGCCGTGCCCCGCGACTGGCTCCTGCCGGGCCGGCAGTGCGGCCTCCAACACGCCGCCACCTGGTTCGGCCCGGCCGGCGTGCTTTACACGGCTGGCGAGAGTGAAATCACCGCCCAAGTCGATGGCCCCCGCCGCAATCCGCCCAAGGAACTCCGCCTCCGCTTTCGCGACCCCCACCAGCGCCCCTTGGCCTCGGTCACGCTCAACGGCAAACCGTGGCGCCAATTCAAAGGCGACTGGGTGCAACTGCCCGGCAACCTCGGCTCCGCGACCGTCCTGGCGCGTTTCGCGCAAAAGTAGCCCAGCCGGGGCATGAGTGCCCAAGCGGTGGACCTGAGCGGCGAAGCCGCCGGACCAGGCAGGGAAGTCAGGGGTCATAAGACAGTATTTACACTGTCCTATTGACGCCCATGCTAGTCTTTTGTTCATGCAACGAGCTAAACCGGCCGCCGACGCCCAACTCCCAGCCGCCTATCGGCGCTTGCGCGCCCGGTTGGAACAAATTGGCTGGATCGCGCTGGGCAGCGTCCTGGAACGCAAGTTACCGGGCCAAGGCGGACCACGTTACCAGTGGTCCCGCCGGGTGCAGGGCAAGACGGTCACCGCTGCCTTGAGTCCGGAGCAGTTTGCCTGGCTGAAACGGGCCATCGCCAACCAACGCAAGGTTAAGGACCTCCTCAGTCAAATGTACCGGCTCACCCTGGATTACATGTGGAAGCATCTGCCCAGCACCTCTCGACGCAAGATGCTCAGCAAGAAGACCTTAGGGCTTAACTAACTGCCATTCAGACGTGACCCCACTTCGTTTACTTCGTTGCTTAAAAAGACAAAAAATGCGCTTGAGCATGTTCACGAAAACGCCTATGTTCACGAAAACGTGAAAGTGCCGAATCCATGAACAAGGCGCGGATATCTGGTTTCGCGCTGGAAAAGGCAGTCGCAGACAAGCTTCGTGAATTGCTTGGAGGTGTGCCGTGGCTGAAGGACTGGAAAGTCCAGCGGGCTCTGGCAGCATTCAGGGATGATGCTGGATTCGATATAACAGCCACCTTGCCGCTGCCGGGTGGCATTACGGCCGAGTTACACGTCGAGTGCAAGGCCGACCCGCGCCCTTCCCAGTTTCCTTACGTTGACGTCACCCATTATTATCAACCTGCAAGCAAACCTCAGGTGTTTGTTTTTGCCGCGCCGTATATTTCGCCACGAATGGCAGAAATCTGCCAGAAACATGGTTGGAGTTGGTTCGATCTTGCGGGCAACTATCGCCTGAGCGTGCCCGGCGTGTTGCACCTCGAAAGAACGGGTCAAGAGCCTGTACATGGCCCTCAGCGACGCTCAGCCAATCTCGGCACTCCTGAAGCAGCGCGTGTCATCCGCGCACTGCTCGCAACGGACAATGCCGGGCGGAAATGGACTCAACAAGACTTGCGACTTCACTCTCAACCTAACGTCAGCATTGGTTTGGTAAACAAAGTCGTCCGCCATCTCCACGACGAAGCATTTATTGAGGATCTGCCAGACGGCGGCTTCAAGTTGCATGCTCCGCTCGAATTACTGACGGCGTGGCGCGACGCTTACCGCTTTGACCGTCACCAGCGCCGCAGTTATTTCACACTGCTGCAAGGCCGGCAACTGCAAGAGAAACTCGCCCCACTTGAATCCATCATCGGAGGACACGCAGCTTACGCCGCGTTCTCTGCCGCAGATTTCCAGGCACCGCATGTGCGACAACCCAAAACGTGGGTGTTTGTCAGTGCGGAATGGGAGGACGCTTTTCGGGACGCGGCCGAAGCGAAGCTCGTGGACTCAGGCGAAAACCTCGTGGTGCTCATCCCCGCCGATGAGGGCGTATTCTATCTACGGGAAGGAGAGGCCGACCGGCTGGCTTGCACCAACGCGGTGCAAACTTACGTGGACTTGTTTCATTGCGGCGGACGCGGCGAAGAGGCCGCCGAAGCGTTGCTGGAACAGAATCTCAAGCGTGCCTGGAAAGCGCGAGGTTTATTGTGAATCCCGAACCTCGCCAGCGTGACGACTACAGTCCGCGCCAAGTCGAAGCCGCTCGGCGCGTTCTGGTTGACCTTGGGCAGGTATTGGCGGCGTTTGAAGACTGTCTTGTGGTCGTCGGTGGTTGGGTGCCCGATCTCCTGTTGGAACAAGCGGACGAACCACACGTTGGGAGCATTGACGTGGACCTGGCTCTCGATGCGAAGAAACTCGCCGATGGCCGATATGCTGACTTGCTCAAGCTGCTGCTGGACACTGGCCGCTACAAACGTGGAGCGAAACCGTTTCAACTCGTGGTCGAGGTGGACTTGAAGGACGGCGAGAAGCCGGTTGAAGTGGAAGTCGAATTCCTGGCGTCGCGGCAAGTGAAGCTGAAAAGGAATCGGCCCAAACTTCTGGAAGGTTTCCGGGTTTTGCAGGCGGATGCCTGTGGTGCGGCATTCCGCGCACCGGTAAGGATGGAGGTTTCGGGCAGGACAGTGCGCGGGGCCAATAACAAGGTGCGCTGGCGCATCGCATCACTGCCAGACTTCCTGGTGATGAAGGCACATGCTTTGGCCGGGCGAGACAAGCCCAAAGATGCGTACGATTTCTGCTATTGTCTCGAACACTTTCCGGACGGCATGAACGCGTTGGCTACCGTTTGGAAGAACGGGCTCAAAGAGAAGGAAGTTGCCCGAGCACTCGAAATCCTGCGGGAAAAATTTGCCAGTGTGGACGCTTTTGGCCCGGGACAAGTCGTGGAGTTTCACGGTGCGGTTGATGCGGAAACACAGGCGATGCAAGCTCGCCGCGCGTTTGAGCTTATGCAGCAATTCCTGAGCTACTTTTGACGACGGGCGTCTTCCCATGCGCAGAGGCTGCCTTGCGGGCGTTGCTTTCCCGCCAATATGCGCAAATCGCGTCCCTCGCGCGAGCAAGCCACTTCTCGTCACGTCGGAGCTGTTCCAGCGTTTCCGTTCTGTCTTGGGATTTTTGGCGGAAGGAAGGGCCGGGGTGCTATCGGCCGGCGCTATTCCGGGCCAGGATCCAGGCGGCAATGTCCGCCACCACCGTCTCCGCGACATGGCCGCTTTGCTCGTATTCGTCCGGGGTGCTCTTGCCTTCGCCGGCGATGAAGAGGTGGTTGAGCGTCGGATACAGCTTGAAGGTGATGTTGGGGGAAGCCCCGAGCGCCTTTTTCCAGCCGTCGAAATCCGCCTGGGTGACCTGGTAATCGCGCTGGCCCTGGAGGATGAGCAGGGGTTGTTTGAGCGTCCGGGCGGTAGCCGGGGCATCGTAGGCGCGCAAGTCCAGCCAGTACACCACCGGGGCGCCCAGCAGCAGGTTCGTCGAGGAGGCATCGGCCGCGGTGAGTTTTTTCACCTTGGCCACGTCCGCCTTGATTTCGGCGAGCTTGGGGCTGGCTTCGGCGGCTTTGGACGCATCCAGCGAGACGAGGTAATCCACCTGCTCGACGATGATGTCCTCCAGGGGCCGGGTGGAACCGGCCAGGATAATCAACCCGGCGAGCTCCGGGTCGGCCTTGCCGATCCTGGGAACAGCGAGGCCGCCCAGGCTGTGGCCCAGGACAAAGATGCGTTTGGCATCCAGGCCGGCGGTGGCACGGAGCCGGGCGACGGCGCTCAGGGCGTCATCAATGGTCTCTTCCTGCAACGTGAGCTTGTGGAGGGCGGCCATGAGTTTGAGGCCATGTTCCTTGGTGCGTTTCTCGTAGCGCAGGACGGCAATGCCTCTGGTCGCCAGTCCCCAGGCCAGGTCCCGGAAGGGCTTGTTGGCCCCGAGGGTCTCGTCGCGGTCCTGCGGCCCGGAGCCATGGACCAGCACCAGGGCGGGCCAAGGGCCGCCGGCGGTGGGCACGCTCAAGGTGCCGGGCAGGGCCCATTGGCCGCTGCCGACCGTGAGTTGCTGCTCACGGAAAGCATTGGTCCGGGCGTAGGGAGGCGGGGTCGCCGTAGCGGCGGGCCGGGTCGGGACAAAGAACAAGCCGGCGACCTGGCGTTTGGCGTCAAAGACCACTTTCGTGTCCAAAGTCGCTCGCGCGAATTCGCAGGTGACGAGGACAACGTCATAGCCCATCTGCTTTTCGGCGCGGGCCGCGAGCGTCTTCTTGAAGGGGCCGCTCTGGGCCTGGAGGGCCTGCCAGGTTTCGCGCAGCTTGGTTTCCGGCAGGGCCTGCTTCACTCTTGGGTCGAACTGCGCGAAGGCGCCGGCGAAGTCTTCCTTGGCCAGCAAGTCAACAAACCGTTTGCCCGACTCGGTGACATCGCCGGATTCCGGGCCGGCGGCCAGTGGCACACTCGCAACCGCAGTTGCCAGAACCAGCGTCAACCCGAATATTTCACACCTCCCACGGAAGGCCGACAGGACCGAGCGCCGGCAGCTTGCCGGCTTTGCGCATTCGAACCGCCAAAGCCGGCTGGCAGCCGGCCCTCCGGCCGCGCCAGTGTGAAATATTCGGGTTAGTGATACGCCTGAGCTTTTCATAATACTCGTTTGTTCAATTCTTGTTTCGGATTTCTGCTCTCGGCATTCAGATTTGCTTCTGCCTTCTGACTTCCGACCTCTGACCTCTGGCTTCACCCAGCATCCCTCCCCCGCGTGCGGGTCAGGTCCGGACCCTCGGCGCCCGGGTTGGTTTGGCGGCGCGGACCCTTGCGCTTCTGCACGGCCTGTTTGAGGAGGTATTCGATTTGGCCGTTGACACTCCGCAGTTCATCCTTCGCCCAGGCCTCGAGGTCGGCCCAAAGTTCGGGCGCCATGCGCAACAGGAACGGTTTGCGTTCGGCCATGCCCAGTTCACGCGTAAAGCGTTCCCGTGTTCACCACCGGATGCACTTCGGCCTCGCCGCAAAGCACGACCATGAGGTTGCTCACCATGGCGGCCCGGCGTTCGTCGTCCAGTTGCACCACCTGTTTCTCAGCCAGTTCTCGCAAGGCCATTTCCACCATGCTGACGGCGCCATGGACGATCTTTTGCCGCGCGGCAATCACCGCCTCCGCCTGCTGCCGCCGCAGCATCGCCTGGGCGATCTCCGGCGCATACGCCAGGTGCGTCAAACGCGCCTCTTCCACCAGCACCCCCGCCTTGTCCAGACGCGCCTGCAACTCCACTTTCAGCGCCTGGGAGACTTCGTCCATCCCGCTGCGCAGGGTGACTTCATGCTCTTCGCCATAGTCGTAGGCGTAGGCGCTGGCCAGGTGCCGGATGGCCGACTCGCTTTGCACCCGCACGTAGTTTTCATAGTCATCCACCTCAAAGGCCGCCTGCGCCGTGTCCTCCACGCGCCAGACCACCACCGCCGCAATCTCAATCGGATTGCCCCGCTTGTCATTGACCTTGAGCTTCTCGCTGTTGAAGTTGCGGGTCCGCAGCGAAAATTTGAAGCGCGCCTGCCTCTTGCGGCCCGGTTCCGCCCCGCCGGCCTTGCGCGCAGCAAGATTGGCCTGCCATTCCGCCATAACGCGCAGCGGCCCGGGCTGGTCCGGACCGTTCGAGTAGAACGGATTGCCCCAATGAAACCCCGGCGCCCGCACCGTGCCCTTGTAGGCGCCAAACAACACCAGCACCCTGGCCTCGTTCGGTTGCAGCGCGAAGAATCCCTTAAACATGATGATGGCCGCAATTTCGATCAGCAGCGAGCTCACGAAAAGACTCCACACGGGATGGTCCTCAACCCGGGCGCCGGGGCTGAGGGAATAGATAAATAAAGCGATCGCCCCGAAAAAGAGAATGAAGACAATCGGCAACATCACCCACCCGTTCAGGACTTTGACGACTTTCTCACGATTCACGGCCGCATTTAGAGTATTCATATTAGTATTGGCCCTTTGCGCTTGGGCCTGTCATTGCTATCGTGTTGATATCATAATGCAATCTCAAGGGCAACTAAAAAATCGTCCCCCGTTTGTAATCGGCCCCCACCCCCAGGCTTCTCACGCTGGCTGCCCGGAAAACGACCCTCTCATTTCGCTGCGATTGCAACAGTGCGCTGAGCCAGCGCTTCTTTTAGGTGAATTGAAAATTGAGAATCGAAAAACGATCGTTGGTTATTGAAGAATGCCCGCGGATGACGCCCAATGGACTTTCGGAGCGGTTGTGGTGTTTCGCTGCGCGAACGGGCAAGGTCGTGGACGGCCTGCCCGACACGCGCCTGGGCCGGGCTGCGAAACATGCGGGTCAGACCAGGTGCTTGAGCTTGGGATGCTCGGCCAGTTTTTTGACCAATTGCTTGACCTTCTGCGCCTGGCTTTTGTGGGCCAGCAGGGTGGCGTCGTCCGTCTGGACCAGAATGGCATCGCACAGGCCGACGAGGGCGATCGGCGTGCGCCGCTGGGGAGTGCGGGCGTCGAAGATGAGGTTGCGGGCGCCATCCAGATGGATGAAATCGGCCACCGCGCAGTTGCCTTCGGGGTCGGCCTTGAGATGCCGGGCCAACGCCGTCCAGGAGCCGAGGTCGTCCCAGGGAAACGCGCCGTCGGCCACAATCACATTCTGCGCGTGCTCCAGGAGCGCGTAGTCGATCGAGATTTTCTTGAGCGCGGGATATTCCCTGGCGAGGAGCGGTTTGAGTTTGGCCGCAGCGCCGGCCGCTTTGAACCAGCGCTGGCAGGCCTGGTACATTGCCGGCTGATGCTTGTGCAAGCCTTCGGTGATCGTCGCAAACGACCAGAGGAACATGCCGGCGTTCCAGCGGTACTGGCCGCGGCTGAGGTATTTCAGGGCCTGTTTGTAATTGGGCTTCTCGACGAACTGCCTGGCCCGATAGAAGGCGGTCTTGTAGGCCTTGACCCCTGGGGGCGGTGGCAGCGGTTCGCCCACGCGAATGTAGCCGTAGCCGGTAGCCGGCTCGGTCGGCTTGATGCCGATGGTGAGAATGGCCTGCCCGCGCCCGGCCAGGTCGAAGGCGTCGGCCAGGACCTGTTGGAACTTCTGCTCGTCGGGGATGACATGGTCGGCGGGCAGGACGGCCATCACGGCCGTGGTCGAGCGGGCGCCCACCAGGGCGGCGCCCAGGGTGACCGCGGCGCAGGTGTCGCGGCCCACCGGCTCGGCGATAATATTCTCGCTGGGCAGTTGCGGCAGTTGTTGGCGCACTGCCGGGGCCTGGATTTCGTTGGTGATGACCAGGATATTGTGGAGCGGCGCCAGCGGCAGCACCCGGTCGACCGCCTGTTGCAGAAACGAACGATTGCCCAGCAATGCCAGCAGTTGTTTAGGCGTCTGCTCCCGGCTCACCGGCCAGAACCGCTCGCCTCGCCCGCCCGCCAGGATGATGACGAAACGATCTTCGGCCTTGAGGTTTTTTTTCATGTTCGAGGCCCTGTATTACATTTCTATCCGCCCTGGTCTGGGGGGAGAGCCATTGGAAGCTATTGGCGCCCTCAAAACCAAAGCCCTGGCGCTCAGCCCTTGACGGCCGCCGCCAGGGGTTTTACAAATTCGGCCACCCGGCGGACCAGGGCGGGGTCTCGCCCCAGTTGGGCAATCTGGTCCACAATCGCGCTCCCGACGACGACCGCTTCGGCGGTCGCGGCCACCGTCCTGGCTTGTTCCGGGGTCGAGATTCCAAAACCGACCGCAATCGGCAAATCGGTATGCGCCCGGATCCTGGCGACCATGGGCGCCAGGCCGTCCGCGACCTGGGCCTGCATGCCGGTGACCCCTTCGCGGCAGACGTAATAGATGAAACCGGCGCCGCGCTTGACAATCAATTCAATGCGCTCCTCCGGCGTGGTCGGCGCGACCAGGTAAATCGGACAGAGCCCCGCCTGCCGCATGAGCGGGTCGTAGCTTTCGCCCTCTTCCGGCGGCAGGTCCAGCACCAGCAAGCCGTCCACGCCGGCCCGGGCGGCGTGCGCGATGAAGCGCTCCAGGCCGTAACGGTGCACCAGGTTGAAATAGATATAGAGGACGATCGGCAGCTCCGATTGCCTCCGGATGGCCGAAACGGTGGCCAGGACACCTGGCGGCGTGGTGCCCGACGCCAGGCCGCGCTGGGCCGCAAGCTGGTTCACCAGCCCGTCGGCGAGCGGGTCGCTGAAAGGCACCCCGAGTTCCAACACATCCACGCCCAGTTTGTCGAACGCCAGCGCCAGTTGCCGGGTGGCCTCCAGGTCCGGGTCCCCCGCGCCGATATAGACAATGAATCCCTTTCTGCCTTCGCGCTTGAGCCGGGCGAATCTCTGCTCGATGCGGTTCATGGCGCGGGAGTGTCGGACGCGGGGGTGGAAGTTGCAAGTTGAACTTGGCGCAGAGCAAGCAAAGATTTTTCTTGGCAATGGGCGCGCGGCGGGATAGGTAAAGGCTGTTCTTTGAAAAGACACAGCCAAGCGTCAGGGAACCCCGTGAGAATCGGGGACGGTTGCGCCACTGTAACGGGTTACAGACTCCCAAAGCCACTGGCCTCGCCTGGGCGAGACCGGGAAGGCGGGAGCGAGGTCCCCAGCCCGAAGTCAGGATATCGGTTTGGCTGTGCTCGTCACGGCCGTTTCACGGAGGCGTGGCCGCCTCCGGGCGCCGGCAGGCAGACCTGCCGTCCGAACGGCCGACTTCTCCGTCAAAGAGAAGGATGAGGCCAGCCGGCCGGGCGGGTGCGCGGCCGGATTCGTCGAATGCCTTCATTCTCTGATTTGTCGGGGTCTGAAGGTTTTTTATTTTCTGACTCCGCGCTGGTCTCTCTAGCCAAACCTGTTGGTAACAAGAGCTGCGCGGGCAGGCCCTGGGTTGTTCCTGCGCGCGCGGTAGAAAGATCAGCTTATGCATGGAATCCGTTGGTCTGCGCTGGCCCTGGCGGGCTGGTTTGCCACCATTGGCATTGGTTCTGCCGCCATTACTTTCCAGGAGGATTTCTCCACCGACCCGGCCGGGCGGGGTTGGCGAGTATTGGGCGACACCAACCTTTTCCAATGGAATCCCACGAACCACGACCTCCAAGTCACCTGGGATTCCTCGCGCCCCAACAGTTATTTCGCGCATCCCCTGGGAACCGTGCTGGGCCAAGAGGCGGATTTCAGCCTCGGCTTCGACTTGCGGTTGAGCGACTTCGCCGCGGGCGTCAATCCGGACAAGCCCTATCCTTTCGAGCTGTCGGTGGGGCTCATCAACCTGGCGCAGGCCACCCAAACCGGTTTTGTGCGCGGGACGGGGTCCGATTCTCCGGACCTCGTCGAATTCAGTTTCTTTCCCGACCCAGGGGGGGCCTGGGTTTGGGGGCCTTCGGTGACCGTCATGTTCTGTGATTGGACCGGCACAAACTGGTCCAGCGGCGGTTTTGGCTCGCTGACGTTGAGCCCGAACGACTCCTTCCAGGTGGACCTGGCCTACACTGCTGCCGAGCGGGTCCTGCGCACGAGCCTGACCTGCAACGGCCTGCCCTTCGGGCCGCTCGGGGACGCCTATCTCGGGGCCTCTTTCCGGGACTTTCGCGTCGATCACGTGGCCGTGTGCAGTTACAGTGATGCCGGGCAGGACCCCTCCTTTGCCGGTTCCATTCTCGCCCATGGCACGGTGGACAACTTCCGGGTGAGCCTCGCCGCGCCTCCGCCTCCCAACCTCGCCGGCCGATTCACCAACGGCGCCTGGCAGGTTGAGTTCCTCAGTCTCACCAACCGGCTCTACACGCTCCAACGCACCGCTGATTTCCAATCCTGGACGGCCGTTTCGCCAGCCACGGCCGGCAACGGCACCAACCTGGCCTTGCAAGACCCGGGCGCGCCGGCCGACCGGGCGTGTTATCGCGTGCAAGTGGAGTGACCATGAAAAGCGGCGCGCGTGTCTGTCAGCCCTCCGGCCAGAAAGAGCGGGGCCAGCAGTCCCTGGGCTCTGCCTTCACGCTCCTCGAGCTGCTGGTCGTCATCGCCCTCATCGCCGTTCTGGCGGCGCTGCTCTTGCCGGCGTTGTCCCGGAGCAAGGCCTCGGCCCAACGCATCAAGTGCCTCAGCAACCTGCACCAGCTTGAGTTGGCAGCCAACCTCTACTGGGACGACAACGGCGGCAACTGTTTCCGGTATGGCGGCGCTTATACCAATGGCGGGCAGCTTTACTGGTTTGGTTGGATGGGGCCGGGCGCAGAAGGCGCGCGCGCCTTCGACGCCACCTGCGGCGCCCTGTATCCCTATCTGCAAGGACGCGGGGTCGAGCTCTGCCCCGCCTTCAATTACTTCCTGTCGCAGTTCAAAGCCAAGGCGCGCGGCGCCACTTACGGATACGGCTACAATCTTTACCTTTCGGCGGCGCCGGGGCAGGCGCCGATCAATCTGAGCCGGCTGCTACGGCCGGCCGGCACCGTGTTGCTGGCGGATGCCGCCCAAGTGAACACCTGGCAAGCGCCCGCTTCACCCGCCAACCCGATGCTCGAGGAATGGTACTACCTGGACAACAGCACCAATCAACCCAATGGACATTTCCGTCATGCGCAAAAGGCCGAGGCGGTATTCTGCGACGGCCACGTGGGGCCGGAACGGTTTGTGCCGGGGTCGCTTGATCCCCGGATGCCCAGTCAGTTTGTCGGGCGCCTGCGCGCGGAGCTCCTCAGCCTGCCCTGAGGCGCGCTACGCTCCGACTTGCTTTTTGATGGCCTCGGCGATCTTATTTGACCAGCGGCTGAGCGCGGCGGGGTCGCGTCCTTCCAGGAGCAGGCGCGCCTTGGGTTCGGTGCCGGAGTAGCGCAGGAGCACGCGCCCGCCCTGGGCCTGCAATTCGCTTTGGGCGTCGGCCACGAGCTGCGAGACACAGTCCAACTCGGCGAAAGGGCGCTTTTCGCGGACGAGGATATTGGTGAGCAGTTGGGGAAAGCGGGTCCAGCACTGGGCCAGGCGAGCAAGGGAGGCGCCTTTGGTTTTCATGATGCGCAGGACCTGGAGGGCGGCCACCAGGCCGTCGCCCGTGGTGCTCAAATCGCGGAAGATGATATGCCCGCTCTGCTCGCCGCCGAGGTTGAAGCCGTGCCGCAGCATTTCGTCCATGACGCTCTTGTCGCCGACGGGCGTGCGGACGACCCGCCCGCCGGCCGCCTGAATGGCGGCGTCGAGGCCGGCGTTGCTCATGACGGTGGCCACCAGGGTTTTTTCGTGGAGGGCGTCCTGGGCCAGGAGGTCCAGGGCGGCGATGGCCATGATGTCGTCGCCATCGATCAGCTTGCCGGCTTCGTCGCACAACAAGGCGCGGTCGGCGTCGCCGTCGTGGGCCAGGCCGACGTCGGCGCGGTGCTCCCAGACTTTCTGGCAAAGGAGGCCGGGGTGCATGGAGCCGCAGTCCTGGTTGATGTTTTTGCCATCGGGTTGGTTGCCATAGATGATGACGTCGGCCCCTAATTCGCGCAGGACGCAGGGGGTGGACTTGTAGCTGGCGCCGTGGGCGCAGTCCACGACGATGCGCAGGCCCTCCAGAATGAGGCCGCGCGGGAAGGAGGCCTTGGCGTGCTCGATGTAGCGGCCCAGGGCGTCGTCGATCCGCACCGCTTTGCCGATTTGGTCCGCCGTCGGGCGGATGTTTTCGATCTCGCCGCTGAAGACCAGGCCTTCGATTTGCTGCTCGATCTTGTCCTCCAGCTTGTAGCCGTCGGCGCGGAAGAACTTGATGCCGTTGTCGTCGTAGCGATTGTGCGAAGCGGTGATGACGATGCCGGCATCGGCGCGGAGGCTGCGGGTGACGTAGGCCACGCCGGGGGTGGGCAGCGGGCCGATCAGCAAGACGTCCACCCCCATCGAAAGGATGCCGGAGGAGAGGGCGTTTTCGAGCATGTAACCGGACAGGCGGGTGTCTTTGCCGATCACTATGCGGTGGCGGATGCGGTCGCGCGCCTGGGTTTGGAGGCTCTTGAAAACATGCCCGGCCGCCCGGCCCAGTCTGAGGGCCGTTTCGGCCGTGACCGGTTCGACATTGGCCGTTCCACGCACGCCATCGGTGCCGAAGATTCGCTTCACTTTAGTCATGTCGTCGGGAATATCCTAATCAAGCCATGGAGAAGGCAAAAGCCGAGCCGGAACGGCCGGTTCAATGGTCGGGCGGGAAGATGACCTGCACCTCGGTCGGCAGGACCCGGAGGTGCGTGACGCCTGCCGGGGTGGACACCTCGATGCGCTTGCGGAGGTGGCTGGCGGGGGCGATCCCGGTCAGGTCCACCAGCGCCCGGATTTCGCTGCTTTCCAGGCCCGCCAGCACCTGGGGGTCCCCTTGGACCGTCACGGCGACCGTTTCCGGAGTCACCTTGAACCGGCGCACGTCGGCGGCCGAAGACACCACCAGGACCGGCAGGTTGTGGAAGCGACGGACATCACTGGCCATCCCGAGCGACGGGAGGGAAGGGACCTCGTTCCTAATGGCAAAGCTGATCGTGCAATAAATCAGGATGGCCAGGACCAGCGAGAAGACCTTCAGGCCCAGGTCCTTGACAATGAGGTTGCGCAGGAAAGTGATCATTTGGCCAGGCCCGTCGTGGTTGTGGCGCCCGCGGTTGAGGCCGTGGACGGGGCGTCGGCCCGGGCCGCATGGACCGGCCCCGGTTTGGCCCGTTCGGTGGTCCAGGACCGAATCCAGGCGAGCCAGTTGCGCGAGCGGGCGGGAGTCACGAACACCGAGGTCAGGAAGGCCCGCAATTCCTCCAGCGTCACGTTGCGCACCAATTGCCCTTTGCAGGCGTAAGCAATCCCCCCGGTCTCTTCGGACACGACCACCACCGCCGCGTCGGTTTCTTCGCTCAGACCGATGGCCGCGCGGTGGCGCGTGCCCAGCGACGGGTTCAAATCCCGGCGTTGCGTCAGGGGAAAGATGCAGGCCGCGAACGCAATCCGGTCGCCCCGGATAATGACGCCCCCGTCGTGAATCGCGTTATTCGGGAAGAAAATCGTTTCCAACATCTCGGGCGTGGCCACACAGTCGACGATAATGCCCGATTCCACCGCCTCCTGGAGGTGGATGGATTGCTCGATGGCGATGAGCGCGCCGATGCGGACCTCCGCCAGGCGTTCGACCGTCTGAATGATGACCTCGATGTTCTCGCGTTGCTCGCGGACGGTCGCCAGGAGCGGCAAATTGCCCAGTTCCGCCAACATCCGCCGCAACTCGGGCTGGAAAATCACCAGCACCGCCAGCAGGAAAAACGCGTAGAACGCTCCCAGCAGGTACTGCAGCACTTTGAGCCCCAGCACAAAGCTCATCAGCACCAGCGCCAGCAGCGCCACCAGAAAACCCATCACCACCGGCGCGCCCCGCGTCCCCCGGACGAACCGCAGGGCGCCGTAAATGCCCACCGTGAGGATGAGGATTTCCACCACCGGCCGCCAGCCGCCGAATATCTGCGTCCAGAGGCCGGTCACGATATGCCAAAGGTTTTCCACGAAAGCCGAGCTTACACGTTTGTTCGCGCCAGGATCGCTTCAGCCATCCGAATGGCCTGCACGGTTTGGGGCACCTCGTGCGCGCGGATGATTTGCACGCCCGCGGCTACCGCCAGGCAGGCGCAGGCCAGGCCCGCCGGCAGCCGCGCCGCCGGCCCCGCCCCCAGCAGTTCGCCCATAAAAGACTTGCGCGAAACCCCGACCAGCAGCGGCCGCCCTAACCCGGCCAGACTCCGCAACGCCCCGAGCAACTGCAAGTTGTGCTCCAGCGTCTTGCCGAAACCGATCCCAGGGTCCAGTATAACCTGCTCCCACCCCACTCCGCAATCCTTCAATCGCTTCAGGCGCTCAATAAAAAACTCCCCCACCTCCCGCACCACGTCCCGATAGACCGGCTGGCGCTGCATCGTTTGCGGCGTTCCCTGCATGTGCAGGCACACGTAACCCGCCCCCGCCTCTGCCACCACCCGCCACATCGTCGGCTCTTCCCGGTTGGCCCCCACGTCGTTCACCAGGCTGGCCCCCGCCCCGAGGGCCGCCCGGGCCACCCCGGGCTTCATCGTGTCGATGGAAATCGGCACCCGGAGCCGCCCGGCCAGTTGTTCGACCACCGGCATCACCCGGCGCAACTCCTCAGCCTCGCTCACCGGCCTGGCCCCAGGGCGGGTCGATTCCCCGCCGACATCCAGGATTTCCGCTCCTTGCTCCACCAGTTCCAACCCATAGGCCGCCGCCGCCCCCGCCGCCGGGAACCTCCCGCCATCCGAAAACGAGTCCGGGGTCACGTTCACTATGCCCATCACCAGCGCCGGGCGCGGAAACAAATATTCGAATTGGCGGGCCAGCAACTTCATATTTCCAATTCCCAATCGGCAAGGTCACTGCTGGCCGGCCTGGATCAGTTCGATCTCATACCCCTCCGGCGCGTCCATAAAGGCGATGCCGCCGCCGCGCCGATCATAATCCGGGCCCTCGGAATAGCTCAGGCCCAGCCGGGCCAGGTGCCCTCCAAACTCCTCCAGGCTCTCCACTTCAAAGGCCAGGTGCGTCAAATCCGCCTGCACCTGCACCGGGCCGCCGCCCGGAAAATGGCACAACTCAACCAATTCTTCACTCTCCGGCGCCTTCAAAAAGACCAACTCCGAGCCGCGCGGGGATTTGTGGCGGCCCACCTCGGCCAACCCGAGCACCTCTTTATAGAATTTGACTGTCCGCTCCAGGTCGTTCACCCGATACCTCGTATGGAGCAGTTTCTTGGCCTTGCTCATGCCCTCACCATAGCCCGGAATACCTCCCGGCGAAACCCGAAATCCAAAATCCGAATGCGGCCGGCCGCATCCCGACACCGCCGCCAATTCCACTTCACCCGCGCCCAACCCGGCGTCCTTCCGCCCTGTAGGCTCTGGAATCTGAAATCCGAAATCTCAAATCTGAACCCCCGCGCCCAGCACGGCATCCTTCCGCCCGGTAGGCTCTGGAATCTATCTCGCGGGCCCAGGCCTGCAACCCGGAGGGTTGACAGATAGTAGCCGGAGGTCGCCAGGGGCGGGGGGGCGACCTCCGGGGCCCCGGTCGTGCTCGGCCTGCAACCCGGAGGGTTGACAGATAGTAGCTGGAGGTCGCCAGGGGCGGGGGGGGCGACCTCCGGGGCCTCCGCGCGGTGAACACGGCTGGAAGTGCCAGACTCCTGCCTCAAGCCTGTCCTTATTAGCGTTTATTAGCGCAGATTAGCGGTTCGACTTGGAATCTCTCCGGCTGAGCGGGGCCTTTGTTCGCTTCGTTCTCTTCTGTTCAATTGAATGGTTACGGCTCAGCGGACTCGGCCCCCGCGATAAGCATGCACCGGGCGCCTATCACCTGGGGCATCTGTCTCGCGGGCCTCCGCGTGGTGAACACGCCTGGAAGTGCCAGACTCCTGCCTGAACCGCGTCCTTATTAGCGTTTATTAGCGCAGATTAGCGGTTCGACTTGGAATCTCTCCGGCTGAGCGGGGCCTTCGTTCGCTTCATTCTCTTCTGTTCAATTGAATGGTTAGAGGGCCATGGCGGAGCAAGTCTTGACCAAGGCCTCAGGCTGCCAAAACGCCGCGCCCACACACCAACCTTTCGGAAGAACCCATTTACTTTTGAATTGGTGCTATTTGCCGACGGGATTCCCGAGTTCGTTCCGTTGGCCGGCCCAAGTGGGTCAGGGCCTGGGCTACGACTGCATACCCCATTCCCCCGGCTAACGGGCCAAGCTCAGCCAACGGCAGTTGCCCGCCCTGCGCCCAAGCCATGACGGCCAAATTGAAATGGCGACCTCCGATTTTCAAACCTGCACCGCAAATCGCCTACAGCCAATGGCTTAACACGAGGACCTCTATCGCAAGCGCGCGGGGAGACCAACGCACCCCGCCTCGCAATCCCGCTCTTTAATCCGAACTCGAACGCCCAGAACCGAAGTCAGGTCGCAGGACGCTCTACTGCGCTGAGGCCAAATAATCTTCCAATTTCAATGCGTGCCCAAACATCTCCACCCGCCATGCGCCATCCACTGGCTCATCAACTCTCTTGCGGAGCCTGACGTGGCCATACTTGCCCGGCACAAAATGTGCCGAGATCGTGGCCTCGCGCACGGTCCTTTCGACCGTTCGATCGGGATCACGGAATTTAGTTGGGTGTGGGGGGGCCGTCAGGTAGGACGCACGGGCACGATTAAAAATACGCCTGCAATCGGTCACTGAGGGCAGACGCACGCTCCCTGAAACGAACGGCGTGGTCGCCGCCCACGGCTGCGGCATCAACAGCCGGTTCCATATTTCGTCGTGATCGGCGTTGGGTGATCCATGATGCGCCACTTTGAAACCCTGATGCACCGCGGCTCCGGAACCAATTCCATCCACGATGGCCATCCAGCCGAGGCCGCGATCATTCCGCACCTCCAAATCCGCTCCGAGCAGTGTGAGGTGGTCGGCTACCCGCACGGACAGCACCACTGATGCGTCGTTTTGTGTCAGATTTGGCAAACGTCTTCGCGCTCTTGAAAACTTGGGCATGGCTTTCCGAAGCTGCGCCATGGTCGCCATGACAGCAGCGTCTGAGGGCGACAGCGCCTTCACCGTCGCGGATAGATTGCCTGCCAGCTCCCACAATACCTTGTTCGCCGATGCCAGCTTGGGTGTCGGGTAGCGCGTTGCCGGCTGCCGCTTCTTCAACTCGGTGAGAACGGCCCGAAGCTCGTCAACGCCCGACCCACCTGCAAGGTATCGTGTCCCTGTCCATGCCGCCAGAACCTCACTAAACTCAGGCTTGCCTACAGCTTCCGTGCAGGCAAATACAGCCGTCTTGGCCTCCTGGAAAAGACTGCTGATGCCCTGGATGTGATCGTCGTGCCAATGCGTGGCCACGACAAACCGCACGGAAGCTTCAGCGTTTATGCCGATTGATTGGAAATAGTGGAGCGCGGCAGGCCGCTTGGACCCGGGGTCCAGGCAGGAATCGACCACTCCCCAATGGCCCCCACCCAGATGCAGAACGACGCATTCGCCGAAACCCGGCCCGAAGATGGAAACTTCCAATTCCCGAGATTCAGGAGGAACTTCTTGACTATTCCCACTGGATGCCACGCGTCAGTTCCTCAGCCGCACGACTGCTTTGCTCGATTTCTTTGTCCGACCAGGACGGCAGCCGCCGCAGATAAATCGCAGACTCGCGCTTCCGCGTGCTTCCGTCATAACGGTATCCGATGGTCCACACCAAGCCCGCGCCTTCGACAGCCAGCCCCCGGTCTGGTTCAGAAAGTTCCTCCAAATCAAACTCGGCTTCAACCACTGGGTAATCGCTGACGTTCTCAAAAAGGCGTGCGGTAAAGCTCTGCTTCCCTCTGGAGGTCACAACCCCCTCGTATTTCTTCAGCAAGATGTAGCGGTCGTCCGCGCGCGTGCTCACGTGCTGGGCACGCAGCACCAGCACTCTTTCGGGCCGGCCCGGCATCGTTATTGTCTCCGCTGACAACGGGGGCACCGCTGTTGCAGAAACCGCCTCGGACGCAGCATCGTCCCTCACCGGTTCCCGCACGACCAAGTGGCCGTCCTCCTGCGCAAACAGGAAATGCCGCGTGTCGGCTGGTTGAGGGACATCACGAACCTCATCCAACCCCCGAACGGCTACTTCCATCGTTGAGGGCGCCTCAGCCATCGTCCGGTTTGATCTTGTCAAAGATCATTTTTGCCACACGCCGAGCCATTTCGCAAGCGGGATTCCATTCCGCCTTAAGGAACTTCAGCAGAAGTTCCGCGCCCCCGGCATGAGCGGAATCAGGCGGCAGTCCATAGTGGTAATTCGAGCGCACGAAAATCCCCGGCCAGAACTTTGCCGATGGTTGTACGGTGATGTTGACTTCGCCGGGGAACCCCCCTTCACGCGGGGCTTTGATTGTCAGCGACCGCATCCCCGGCTGGTTGACCAATTCGCTCCAAACGAGCTCTTTTGGAGCCAGAGTATGGCCAATCTTGTGCCAGTACGCCTTACTGCCCACTTGGTAGTGCGCCTCCGGGTTGATGCCGCAGGCCGTGATGGGCGTATGCGGAAGCAGAGTGCACATCTGTATCAGCATATCCTGAAGCCGCGCCGTCTGTGAAACGTTCGACGTGCCCAGCGAGAGCCGTTCGGAAATGCACAGCAGCCTGAGCCCGCACAAGCGCACGTCAGTCACTTCGCTGCTCACCACCATGATTTTGGCGTCCTTGGCATCCTGATCCCCAATCAGGCCCTGACGCAGAAACCATTCAGGATGGAAAATCGCAGGATTGAACGATCCAACGACGACCACATACAGCCCCTCCGCTTCAGGTGTTCGATTGTTTGCCGACATTTATTGAAAACATTCCGGTTTGTTTACCTCATTCTCAGAGCTTTGGCAACGATCATTCTTCGGTTTGCACGTCCATCTGTTCCCTCCTCTTCCGGCCCTTGGTCCTCTTCTCCGCCGGCCTGACCTCGTGCGGACTGCGGAGAACAGGCAAAAGAGGGGGATCGCATCCATACTTTTCCACATTCGCTTTTGAATTGTGGCCAGTTGCTCACGCAATTCCGCAGTTCATTCCATGCGCCGGCCGAGGCGGGTCAGCGCCTGGGTTGCGGCCGCATACGCCATTCCCCCGGCTAACCGGCCAAGCTCAGCGAACGCGAAGAAAACCGGTCAGTTCTTAGTATCGTTAACTCACCGGTCATCCACAGCCGTTCGGCAATCCAAGACAGCGTCATCGTCGTCTCTTGCCGCAGTCGCAAGGCGGTGGCCACCTTCGCCGGATGGCCCCTCCGGCGCGCGCCCAGCTCCAACTCCGTCCAGCCTGACTCCTTGAGCTCTTCGGCCACAAGCCGCTGGGGCTTCGCCTCCGCCGATTCCTCAATCTCTTTGCCGCAGTGCTCCAAACCGGCTCGCTGGCTCACTTGCGCCAGCAGTTCCTTCCGAAAAGCCTCGCTCCCAATAAATGAGCGCCGCCAGCGTAATTGAGGGAAACCGGGGCGATTTTCCTCACGGTCCATGAGGGACGGCCGCCGTGGTCCCTCAATTATCTGGAAAGCGTTTTCCGGCCTTGCCGTTGCTGTCCAGACCCCTTTTCCCGATGGCTTTAGAGCAAGAGAATTAGTAGCAAATAAAGCAGGCCAGAGAACCACGGCGGCGTCCCGCTGCGGCGGGACCGCAACCTGGCGGAAGACCCCATTGGCCCCATTGGCTGCATTGGCCCCATTGGCTGGATTGGCCACATTGGCTGCATTGGCCACGTGCCCCAGCCTGCCGGACCACCCCATTGGCTACATTGGCTGCATTGGCTACGTTGGCAATTTTTGCCAAAAACCTGGCCCGGCTGCGGCTTAAAAAGAATGCCACAGCTCAGCACGGGCGCATCCCGACACCGCCGCCAATTCCACTCCGCCCGCGCTCGCGGGCAGTGTCAGGACGCGCCTCGGACCTCCCCTGTGGGGTCGCTAACCACTTGCCATCCCCCGGCCATTTGGTTAGGAACTGGCCGCGTGATTGTTTCGCGCCGCTGGTTTTTGCTGCTTTGCCTGTCGGGTTGCCTCAGCCCTCTGGGGGTCCAGGGCCAGATTGACCCGGTCAAACGCGAACTGATTCAACTCGGCTACAATCAGGCCCTGGAAGGACATCCCCCGCTCTCGGGTTATGCGTTCTATTATCGCAACCAGCCCGGTTTCCTGCGCACCAACCTGACCCTGCGCCTGGCCGTGGCGCCCGTTTACCTGGACTCAGAACTCGGCATCCACGGCCTCCTGGGCGAGCACACCGACCTGGGGCTCGACCTGGCCGGCGGCGGTTGGGCCGACACTTATGAAGAGATTCGCCGGGGGACTTTCTATCCCCACGAATCGTTTGACGGCCACGACGGCGAAGGCGGAGTCAGCCTCTATCACCTGTTCAATCCCGGCCACACGGTCCCCCTCAACGGCGTGTTGCGCGGCCTGGCCCACTACAGCACCTACGGCCGCAACGATGACACCGCCAGCGATTTCCGCCTCCCGCCCGACCACACGACCTTCAACGTCCGGGCCGGCCTGCGGTGGGGCGGGCGGGAACCGACCCTCTTCCCTTCGCTGGCGATGGAACTCTCGCTCTGGTACGAGGGCCTGTTCCGCACGGAGGCCGGCACTTACGGCTTTGCGGGCGACCCCAGGCGTTTGGAGCCCCACTCCCATTTGTTCTGGGGCGAAGCCTTCCTGGCCTACACCCTGCCCGAACGCAAACACAGCCTTTATCTCAACTTGACCACCGGCACCAGCATCGCGGCCGACCGCTTCAGCGCCTACCGGTTGGGCGGTTTGCTCCCCCTCATTTCCGAGTTTCCCCTCTCCCTGCCCGGCTACTATTTCCAGGAACTCAGCGCCCGGCAGTTCCTGTTGGTCAGCGGGAGTTACTTGCTGCCCCTGGACCGGCGGCACCACTGGAACCTCAATGCCACCGCCGCCACCGCCGTGCTCGACTACCTGCCGGGCCTCGAACAGCCGGGCAGTTGGCACAAGGGCGTCGGCGGCGGCCTGCTCTACCGCAGCGCTTCGGTCAAAATCATGCTCGGTTACGAATACGGCGTGGACGCCATCCGGTCTCACGGCCGCGGCGCAAACAGCCTCGGCATCTGGATGCAGTTCGATTTGCAAAACGCCAGGGAGGCCCTCTTCAACCCGGCCCGGCCTGGCCTGTGGCGCGGGCTGCCGGGAATCTTCAGCCGGTGAACGCATCGGGACTTGCCGCCTTTTGGGTGCGGGCAGCAATGCCCCCCCTCCGATTCCCCGCCCGCGGGGCTTCCCCTCCCCGAGCGTGACAAGCGGGGCGGCCCCTGCTACCTTGCCCCTGCCTTTTCGCAGGCATGGATATAACGTCTGAGTTTTAGAATTATGCGCTCTGATATTATTAAGAAAGGCCTTGAACGCGCGCCGCACCGCTCCCTCTTGCGCGCCACCGGCGCCATCGAGTCCGAAGCCGACTGGGACAAGCCGTTCGTCGCCATCGTCAATTCCTACACCGATTGCATCCCCGGCCACGCGCACCTGAACGAGGTCGGCCTGCTGGTCAAACGCCTGGTCCGGGCCGCCGGCGGCGTGCCCTTTATCTTCAACACCATCGGCGTGGATGACGGCATCGCCATGGGCCATGGCGGCATGAAATATTCACTGCCCTCGCGCGAGTTGATTGCCGACTGCGTCGAGTCCATGGTCCGCGCCCATTGCTTTGACGGCATGGTCTGCATCCCAAACTGCGACAAGATCGTGCCGGGTATGTTGATGGCGGCGATGCGGGTGAACATCCCGGCCATCTTCGTCAGCGGCGGCCCGATGGCCGCCGGTATCGCCCAGCAGGCCGAGGGCGAGTTGCCGGCCCACTTGCGCCCGGCGACGCAGAAATCCGACTTGATCTCCGTGTTCCAAGGGGTGGGGGAACTGCAAAGCGGCAAGCTCTCCGCCGAGCAACTCCTGAGGCTGGAGCAGAGCGCCTGCCCAACCTGCGGTTCCTGCTCCGGCATGTTCACCGCCAACTCCATGAACTGCCTTTGCGAAGCCCTCGGCCTGGCCCTGCCAGGCAACGGCACCATCCTCGCCGTCTCCAAAGAACGTGAGGCCCTCTATGCAGCGGCCGCCCGCGCTATCCTTAAACTCATCGAGGCGGATTTGAAACCCCGCGACATCGCCACCCTGGAAGCTTTCGACAACGCCATCGCCCTTGACGTCGCCATGGGCGGCTCTACTAACACTGTCCTCCACACCCTGGCTATCGCCCGCGAGGCCGGCATCCCTTACGACATCCAGCGCATCGATGCCATCTCCCGGCGCGTGCCCTGCCTCTGCAAGGTGTCGCCCTCCTCCAACTACCACCTCCAGGATGTCCAGCGCGCGGGCGGCATTCACACCATCCTGGGCGAACTCCAGCGCCTCGGCGCCCTCACCCTCACCTGCAAGACCGTCACCGGCAGCACCCTCGGCGAGAACATCGCCGCCTGGGACCTCCGCTCCCCGCAATGCACCCCCTGGGCCAGGGCCGCCCGCCTCTCCGGTTGCTCGGTGCCCGTGCTCGACCCGAACGACAAACTCGGCCCGGTCGCCCGGACTCCCACCGGCAATCTCGCCCCCAAACCGATGCTCTTCTTCCCGGGCGACCCCCGCGCCATCACCCTCTGGCGCCTGGCGGCGGCCTTCAACGCCGCCGACGCCCCCGCCGCCGCAGCTTTGTTCTGCGACGATGCCGAATGCCAGGTGGACGCCAACCTCACTTGGAAGGGCGCGGCGGCCATCGAGGCGGGGCTGCAACAGAAGTTCGCCGACTGGGCCGGCCTGGTGCGCGCCGAATTGGGCAGCCTCAAGCAGACCCCGGTGCTGGTCCTCTGGCAGTACGCCAAGACCGGCGAAAAGAAGATCGGCTCCCTCCTGCGCGCCGGCCGGCTGCGCCACTGGCAGATCGCCAAGGCCTACCACGAATTCCGGCCGGCCCAGTTCCAGCAGACCCAGACCAGCGGCCTCATGCCCTACGACCCGGCCTTCCGGTTCGACCCGCAGGATTGCATCCGCACCAGGGAGACCGCTTACACGGCCGAGGGCGGCCTGGCGATCCTCTTCGGTCAACTGGGCCCGGAAGGCAGTGTCGTCAAGACCGCCGGCATCAGCGACGCCTTCAAGGCCCAGTGCGGCCCGGCCTTCGTGTTCGAAGGCCCCTGCCTCATCTTCGAGAGCCAGGAGCAAGCCTGCGAAGGCATCCTCGCCGGCAAGGTCAAGGCGGGGGATGTCGTCGTCATTCGCAACGAAGGCCCGCGCGGCGGCCCGGGTATGCAGGAAATGCTCTCCCCGACCAGCTACCTCGCCGGCATGGGTCTGGGCGACAAGGTGGCCCTGGTCACCGATGGCCGTTTCAGCGGCGGCACCGCCGGCGCCTGCATCGGCCATGTCTCCCCCGAGGCCGCCCAGGGCGGCCCCATCGCCCTGCTCCGCAACGGCGACCGCCTCCGCATCGATTTCCCCAATCGGCGCATCGACACCCTGGTCCCGGACACCGAACTGGCCGAGCGCAAACTCGCCTGGCAGCCCGTGCCACGCGACTTGACCGGCTGGCTCGCCCGCTACCAAAAGCTCGTGAGCAATGCCAGCCAGGGCGCAGTTCTGGCTCCGTGAATGAGTCAACCTCGACGAAGCCGTAGTCGGACCCCTCGAAGCCGACCAGGAACTGGAAACCGCCGCCACCCCACCACCCACCTATGATCCCCCACATTGAACCCACCGGCGCGAAAGCCGGCGCCCCCATCTGCCGCCTGAAGGTCGTCTTGAGCGGGACGAAACCGCCTGTCTGGCGCCGGCTCCAAGTGCCCGGCAACGCCAACCTTGGCTGGCTCCACGCCGTGCTCCAAGTGGCGATGGGCTGGACCAACAGCCACCTGCACCAGTTCCGCTTCGGCGACCAGGTCTGCTCCGATCCCGCCTTCCAACTGGAGGAGTATGGAGGCGACCCGCCGATGCTCGACGACAACAACACCATCCTGATGAACGCCAGGCCACGGGCTGGCGCTGTGCTCCGCTACGAATACGACTTCGGCGATTCCTGGAGCCACGTCATCACCGTGGGGAAGCTTACCGGGCCTGACCGGGCGCTTGCTGGGATGGCGCGGTGCCTCGACGGCGCACGCGCCTGTCCGCCCGAGGACTGCGGCGGCGTCTGGGGCTACGCGAACCTGCTCAAAATCATCAAGAATCCCCGCCACAAGGAGCACAAGTCCATGCTGGAATGGCTCGGTGGAAGGTTCGACCCCGAGGCCTTCGACCGCGAAAAGGTCAACACCTACCTGGGCAAGCTCGAGTGGCCCCGCGTGAGCGTGAGCCAACTGCGCAAGGTGCTCATGGCCCGGGACGGTTATCACGAATGAGCGCCAGCTCCGTTCCGACACCATGAACGCCGGCAAATTGTCCTCGGACAGAAGTGCCGCATGATGGTGCTCAACACGTGCTCTGGCAGGTCCGAAGAACGGTGTCCGGGCCCGCCATATTTCACCGGGCCGCTCCCTGCGCTTCCAAAGCCAGGCTGGCGTGCCAGGCCGTCGCTGGCCCGTCCGGCGCGGAAACCACCTTCCACCGGATGCCCTGGCCGGGGGCGATATAGAGGCCATCAAACGTGGCTGTGGCCTGAACCTCCGCATTGGGGTCGCCCTTGGGAGCGCCCAAGGCGGTGACGGCTGCCGCACGGAAGCTGGCGTGCATCCTTTGCCCGATGCTCAACGGGAAAGCGTGCACAACCAGCCAGAGGGTCTTGCGCCCGCCCGGTTTCTTTGCGACAATGCGCCCAGCGGTTGATATGTGGTTTAAGCGAAGAGTCGGTCCTTGCTGGCTTCTCATCCTGGCAGTGGATCAGCCTGCCGCCGCCCGAAAAGAGGCCGCGAAGACCTCGAAAAACCGCGGTGGTTCTTAAGCGTCCGTAGCTCAATTGGATAGAGCTTCTGACTTCGGATCAGAAGGTTGCAGGTTCAAGTCCTGCCGGACGCGCCAATTATCCTGGGAAAACAGAAACCGCCTGACAATGAGAACCGATGATTAAGCCAGGCGGGTGGGTTTCTGCTCCCGGCGGAGGATTTCGAGAAATTGTCGGCTTGGATGGCCGGTCGCCATGCGGCGGCCGGACAACAACGCGCGGGCGCGCCGCTGGCCTTGGGCGATCACGCTGCCTTCCTGAACAGTTACGTGCCCCAAGACGAGGGACTCTACGACGATGCCAAGGGCCGGTGAAATTTGGCTGGCCGAGATTCCTTTCACAAGCGGGGTGGCGTCGAACCAGCCAGCGCCGTCTGCCACCTCTCCGGCGCGGCCCAAATGCCCGCGTTGCGGCAGCGAAATGGTGCTCCGCCGCGCCAAGACCGGCGCACATGCCGGGAAAGAGCTCTGGGGCCAGACGCATCGCTGGTCGGCTGGCTTTACAGGAGCACAGACGCACCCCTTGAGAGGCGGATTGCTGGGCAATCGCCACGTTGCCACTGGTTGCACGAAAAAAGTCATGCCCTAACTACCGTGGACCGGAATCGTAATCAGGACGCACTTGACACCACAGCGCCGCTCTAGGAATGTGACAGAAAACCAACACCATGCATGGCATGAGCATCAACCGATTACTGTTTGGCCTGCCCCTGGCCGCCGCCCTCCTTAGTCACGCTGCTCTGGCGGTGGACGACCTGGAAGCGCTGGCGGGTAAATGGTCCGTCAAGAAGGTCAGCGAACAGGGCCAGGACTACACGCAGACGATCACTGTCAAGAAGGACAAATTCGCCTTCCAGATTCTGGGAGCCGAAGGCCGAGTGGTTTTGTATGCCGAGGGCGATCTGAAACTGGACAAGCTTGGCCCGTTCAACGCCGCCCATTTCCTAAAGATTCGCGCCGGAGGGTCCGCCTCCGACCTCCGAGACGTGGACGACGAATACGTCTCCATCTACCGGTTGGAGGGGGACGCCTGGACGATGGCGTCAAATTTTGACAAGGAGCGAGAACAACAGCGGCCCAGCCTGGACATTTACCGGCGTGTCAAGGCAACCGCCGAATCGGCAACCCTGGTAATCGATGAAATTGAGATGGCGGATACGCCGCAAAGTGCAACCTGGTTCCTTTATTTTGAGGCAAAGGTCGAGGGCGTGACCCGCCGTTACCACGTTGAAGGCAAGGGCTACGACAAGAACCAGGTCACCATCCCCATCGCCCTGGAGCTGCCAAAGATTCAGGCCGGTCAAAAATGCAGTTTCAAGTTGCAGCTCGACGATGTGGACGAGGATGTTTGCACCGACGAGGTTGACAACCGTAGCACGGGTGAATTTACCATCAGCGAAAGAGGAGCGCAGGCTTACAAGCCACAGGACAACTGGCGTTACACCATCCGCTGGCACTTGAAATAGCCAGACCGGGATCAACCGGCACATTTGGCGTCGGCGGCTTCCGAGTTGGCGTCAAAGCCCTGTGGAAGAGCGACGGCAAGCCGACGATCCTTGAGAAGGAGGCCTGGCTGTAACCGGCCGCGGCGGTGGATTTGCCGCGACAAGACACCCGCGCAAGCCATTTGGCTGCGCCTACTTGCGCCCGTGAAATGCCCGTCGAAGATGTTGATTTCGGCTGGCCAAGGGCTCAAGCTAGGGTGCTGGCAGGGAACGAAGATGATTACACGTCATGAGACGCAGCGACAAAGAAATCACGAGCGAGCAACTGATTGGTCAAATCATGGCCCAAGCCCAGATTTGCCGCTTGGGATTGTGCAAGGACAAAACGCCCTACATCGTTCCTCTGTCCTTTGGCTATGATGGAACGTGCCTTTATTTCCACACCGCTCCCGAGGGCATGAAAATCGACTTTATGGCCTTCAATGATCGGGTGTGCTTCGAGTTGGAGCATGAGGTCAGGCTCGTTTCGCACGACTCCAATCCCTGTCACTGGTCATTTTCTTTCTTCAGTGTGATCGGATTTGGGCGGATTGAAGAAGTGACCGATCCTCAGCGCCGACTCCATGCGCTGAATCAAATTATGAGACATTATTCGGGGCGGGAATGGCGCTTCCCGGAAACGTCACTCGGTAAAATCCGGTTGTGGCGGGTGGTCATTGAACAGATCACGGGCAAGCAATCCAAGGACAAGACGACCGTTTAGCAGTTTTGCAAACGCGGATTCAGAACAATCCTGCCTTCCCCGGACAGCTACATCGCGCCGCACGTTGGCCTTGCGGTTCTTGGCCAGGTGCCGCATCGCCCACCGCAGCAGCGCTCGGCACTGGTTCCGCTACTTCTCGACGCCGTCGCTGCCGATCGGCCTGCGCAGGTGGACGACGCAGATGTCCATCGATGTCGCGGCGTTGGTGAGCCGCACGACCAGGTGCTTGGACAGCTCGCGCTCCAGGTCCGACACCCTCGACGGCCTGCCCTAAACGCCCCACCCGCTGGACGTGTCGAGGACCGCGCCCACGTTCGACGTGTCCTTGCCGCGAGCGAACAGCGTCTGAATCGTTCCGGCTGCCCGAAAGGCAGCCGGAGCCGTCGGTATTTGTGCGCCGGGCAAGCGGATCAAAACTGCCAGGATTCGTTCCTACGGACGCACGGTTCAAATTGCTTCCGATGCGTTGGCTTCAGCCTCTTGCAGACGCCTACTACGTGAGCGGTTTATGAAAAGGAACAGGCAATATACCGGCGCGACCACGGTAAAGTAGCCCAGCGCGATGAAAACATAACCCGCCGTCACAAGAGGACTCCACGGGTTACGTTGCTCAACTCCGCCTCTGACTCCTTGGCCGATGGAGAAAATGTAAACACTGGGCAGATAATTACCGTATTGCCCGCAGGTGTGGCCGCACTCCGGGCAAAACCAACCGTTGTGTTCCTGAGGAGCCAGGCAATGAGGGCATAACGGCGTCGCATCTTCCGCTTCAACCGCCTCCTCCACCTCAGGTCCCCAAGGGTCAGGAGTGCGGGTTGCCTCCCTCAGCCACACGAAAATCCTGCAACCGAACGCTGTCCCTATTATCAAGAGCGCGAGTGTTTCAATTCTCATTCATTTGCTCCAGCTAACGAAACAAAGATTACTGCCGCCGCTTCAAATTGTAAAGCCCAAAGTCGGCAGCCCAAAATCGACCATCCTTCCTGGGGGACTGGCAAAGGCTTAGCCGATGCAAAGGGAGGATTTGGGTTGCTTGGAGGAGATTGCGCATTACGGATTGGGGCTGATTGTGCTCGTCGTGGTCAGTGGGGCCATCATCTCGCTGTTCTCTCCCAGCGACCCCAACTATGAAGCTGGCAAAGCCGAAGGTCGAAAATTTCTTGAAATCGAATCTGGTTATGGTGCCGTGACAAAAACTCCGCAGCATCATACCGGTGGGACGCTCTCCGGCGCCTGAGGAGCCTAGCCGCGGCCTCGCCAGCGCCGAGCTGGGGTCTTCTGGCAGGTGATGGGAAACATCGCCTGTCGGGCTGGTCGGCAAATCTTCCCGCATCCCCCTCGCCCCTTCAACTGCGGCGGTCCCGCCTCCTGCTTGTCCGCCCTCGGAAGTATGCTGCGGGCGACTGCCGAAAACGCCCCATCCGCTGGACGAGTCCAGGATGGCGCCCACGTTCTGGCCGGTGGACGTGTCCCTGCCGCGAGCGAACAGCGTCTGATACTGGCGACCGTAGCGGGCCGTGGCGGAGTGGGCCAGCGCCGCCAGGTCTTCGCCGCCGCCGATTTCCTGGAATCCAGTTGCGCGTCCTCCCGCATTCCTGCTATTTATCAGCCATCAATTTAGCAGGCGGAAAACTATGAAAACAGAAACCTCCATTGCGGGAACGGCCTGCCCGAAGGCTAAGGCCACACGTTCAAGAACCGCCTGCGCCACGAGGCTGCTGCCGTTGCTGTTGCTGTTGACGCTGCCTGCCACGGTGGAAGCCCAGGATTACTATTACACGACCAACAATGGCACCATCACCATCACAGGATACACCGGTCCTGGCGGTGATGTGACCATCCCCAGCACGATCAATGGCTTGCTGGTCACCAGCATCGGGCACCGGGCGTTCGATGGCTGCAACAGCCTCACCAGCGTCACGATCCCGAACAGCGTCACCAACATCGGGGTCGCTGCGTTCGAGGACTGCACCAGCCTGACAGCGATAACGGTCGATGCGCTCAACTCTTTCTACAGCAGTGTGGATGGGGTCTTGTTCAACAAGAGCCAGACGACGCTCATCCAATGTCCGGGGGGCAAAGCCGGAAGCTACACGGTCCCCAACAGCGTTACCAACATCGCGGACTTGGCGTTCTTTTACTGCACCAACCTGACCAGCGTCATAATCCCCAACAGCGTCACCAACATCGGAGACCAGGCGTTCTATTGCTGCTTCAGCCTGACCAGCGTCATAATCCCCAACAGCGTCACCAGCATCGGGTGGGGGGCGTTCGAGGGCTGCATCAGCCTGACCAGCGTGACGATAGGCAACGGCGTCATCAGCATCGAATACGCTGCGTTCTCTCTCTGCACCAGCCTGACCAGCGTCACAGTAGGAAACGGTGTCACCGACATCGGGGCCTGCGCGTTCGAGGGCTGCACCAACCTGACCAACGTCATAATCCCCAACAGCGTCACCAACATCGAAAACTATGCGTTCGATAACTGCACCAGCCTGACCAGCGTCACGATAGGCAACAGCGTCACCAGCATCGGGGCCTTTGCGTTCGAGGGCTGCACCAGCCTGACCAGCGTCATAATCCCCAACGGCGTCACCAGCATCGGAGGCGAGGCGTTCTATTACTGCACCAGCCTGACCAGCGTCACGATAGGCAACAGCGTCACCAGCATCGGGTGGGGGGCGTTCGTATTCTGCAACAGCCTCACCAGCGTCACGATCCCGAACAGCGTCACCAACATCGGGGTCGCTGCGTTCGAGGACTGCACCAGCCTGACAGCGATAACGGTCGATGCG
>Ga0187866_1000418_pt1 | contig 50351 bp, 44 predicted proteins | sample June2016WEW_11_1_3_FD_133013 | JGI IMG/M metagenome (GOLD analysis project Ga0187866, IMG submission 133013) | Peatland microbial communities from SPRUCE experiment site at the Marcell Experimental Forest, Minnesota, USA - June2016WEW_11_150 | ecosystem: Environmental > Terrestrial > Soil >...
AGGCGGATACTGCGTTAACACGGTAGGCGGACTAAACCTCGACGCCGTCAGAAAATACATACGAGAAGAACAACAAGAAGCAACACCATAGAGCCCCGGAGCTTGCTCCGGGGGAAACTACTTTTTCTTCATTCAGAAAAGCGGGGGGCGGGCGAGACCCTGATGGTTGATGTGAAGATGCTTTCACAAGATATAAAAATCGCTTCAAAACATACGAGCCTGCAGGGTTGACTGCGGCGGACAGAACCCGAGGTTCTGGAGCAGTTGTGCTTCTCTTACTCTTCTGCCTTGCTATGTTGGCGAGTATTGCCAGGACTGATGTTGTTAGGGTTCAGCTTGGAGTTTGATTAAGTACTATTTGACGGGCGCACGCGCAATCATGTGGAGAAAAGTGCTCATCAGCCTTGAACTGAGCTTCGAGTAACACCAAAGAAACGTGCAGTCATGCTGCGCACTCGACCAGTTTGCAAGTGCCAATCCACAAACTATATTTCCAGCATTGCGCACCCTCCTGGAGAACGGTTCATGAGGTGGCTGTTCCGGTATCAAGAGGTATTGTGAAGGGGATGGTTCGGTTGAGGTTGTGGTTGGAATGATTCCGGTTGAGATCTCTGATGTTAAGAAATCGTATGGCGATTTGCATGCGGTTGACGGGGTTTCCTTTTCGGTTAATGAGGGCGAGGTTTTCGCTCTTCTTGGCCCGAATGGGGCGGGTAAGACGACGCTGATAGAGATTTTGGAGGGTTTGCGGAAACGAGACGCGGGCGCCGTGAAGGTGCTGGGTCTTGATCCGTGGGGAAACAGCGGCGTGCTTCACAAGAGAATCGGCGTTATACCTCAGGACTTCACGTTCTTCGACAAAGCAAACCCACGGGAGGCAGTGAAGTATTACGCGGATCTCTTCGATGTCACCGTCGACCCGGACGCGACCTTGAAAGAAGTTTTGCTGGATGATTCAGCCCGTGTCCTCTTCGAGAACCTTTCCGGAGGGCAGAAGCAGAAGATGGGTCTCGCACTCGCACTTGTGAACAATGCAGAGCTTCTCTTCCTAGACGAACCCACCACTGGGCTTGATCCAAACGCCAGAAGAGCCGTTTGGGACGTGATAAGAGGATTGAAGAGCAAGGGCAAGACGGTGATATTGACCACGCATTACCTTGACGAGGCGGAACAGCTTTCCGACAGGGTCGCCATCATGAACCACGGACATGTAGTGGCCATGGGAACCACCGAGGAAATCATCGAAACTCACGGCTCAGGCGAAAGGCTCGAAATTCACGGAACAGAACAGCTGGCCACCTACATCAAAACTCACACAAAACTGAACACCGAGTACAATAGCAAGGGTATCATCAGCATAGCAATCAAACAAAAAGAAGACGCGCTCACAGCCCTTACCGCTGCTGAACAGTCAGGACTCGACTGGCACGATCTCCACACACGCCGCGACAGCCTGGACGACGTGTTCGTCAAACTCGTGAGCGGAACAATAGACGAGCACGGCGAAATCAGAGCCGAAAACACAAATAACAATTCACGTGATCAGAGGAGGCGCTAAAACGAATGCCCAGTACAAAAAGAGTCATGTCTGACCTCCGCGTTTTCGGCCGAGGATACCTAAGAAACGCGGCGGGACTGTTCTTCGGCCTAATATTCCCAGTCATCCTCATACTCATCTTCGGCGCAATCTTTCAAAGCGGCTTTTCCGGCACGATAACGCTCTACGTTCAAAACCACGACACCGGCCCAGTCTCCAGTTCCTTCACAGGCGCCTTGAACAGCACAGGCACAGTCAATTTGATACTGGTGAGCAATTCTGAAAACTTTTCTCAATACCTCTCAGCTCACTCCGCCTCCGACGGAATAATCATCCCAGCAGATTTCTCGGCCGACTATGCAGCTCACCAACCTGTCAACGTGACACTCTACGGCAACCCCAGCCAAAGCTCCAGCCAAATCGTGAGCGGAACCGTAGCCGGAGTGATAAACGGGTTTAACCTTTACGGCTCGCGCGCTATTATCGGCGTAACGCAGACCACGGCCAATTCCCAGGTGACCAAGTACATCGACTTCCTGGTTCCAGGCCTCATCGGTTTCGCCATACTTATAAGCCCCATGTTCTCCCTCGTAAACATATCCTCTGAGTACAAGAGAATAAAATTGTTCAAACAGCTATCGTTGACCCCTCTCACCAAGATGGAGTGGCTGGCCTCCAAAGTACTCTTCTACATCCTTCTCTCCTCTGTGTCATTCTTGTTGATGACTGCCGTTGGAGTCGTCGCCTTTCACGCACACGTCGCGCTCTCACCGTGGCTAATCCCATTCCTAGTACTGGGCCCCATGTTCTTCGCTTCGCTCGGCATGCTCGTGGGAACCATCTCAAAGAGCACCGAAACAGCCAGCGTCGTCGGAAACGTCATAACCTTCCCCATGATGTTCCTCTCCGGCACCTTCTTCCCCATCTCGCTCATGCCCACGTACCTGCAGACTTTCGCACACGTCCTTCCCTTGTTCTACATAATCGACGGGCTCAACGGAGTCATGATATACAGCAACTACGCACAGGCAACAATAGACCTCGTCGTAGTCGCAGTAATCACGATCGTTGCCTTCGTAGCCGCAGCGAGACTATTCAAGTGGAGAGAAGACTAACCTCCAGAAACAAGCACCAATCATCAGTTCAATCAGGTTAAACATGGAGCCCGCACTTGGTTATTACGCGCGCACTAGTCTTGGTTTGCCCGCGTTATGTGCGCATTAAATGTTCACCTGTCAGGATAGCCGTTGGGCCCCATCCTTTCTTCTTCAGGCAAGCTCGGCATCACGCTGCCTGTTCCCGCAGGGCCCGGAATGGTCATCAAAGTTTGAGTTCGAAGCACTCCCTTCACGTGGTGGATTCTCTCAATCATCTTCCCCAGATAGTCCAAATCCGAAAACTGTGCCAAGACCACCGCGTCGAACTGTCCTGTCACCCCATATGCGGTCTTCACACCATCAATCTTGAGCACAGCTTCCAGAACTTGCCACAAGACACCAGCATCCGTGTTAACTAGAATGAAAGCCTCCAAATTGCCTTCCTCAAGAAACTGTAGTCTGTTCCAGTGCATAAATCTGTTACTCAAAGAGTTAGTCAGGCGAGATCAAAAAATCTTTACGAGAAATTTGGCTTCAAGGCCGAGGCACTGAGCAAAGCGCGCGCTAATACCTAAAACTTGCAAGTTCGCCCTCATTCCAACAACGGCTCAAACTTCCTCTTCGCAAACCAGCTAATCTATCCTCTAACGCTTCTTTCCTAAATACCCTGGTTGGGAATCGTGAAAACAAGACAGGGTTTCCTCAGCTAAAGCCCTTGTTCCCAAACCTATTATGATGCGTGAGCATTTCCATGTCACGACGCACTCTCAGGTGTTTAGCCGGCCTGGAGACGGGGTATCCCAGACGGATGACAAAAGCAATCTTCATGTATTCGGGGACGTTGAGAATCCGCTTCACCTCTTTTTCCACGGCATCTCCACTGAACACGCTCAATATGTGAACGCTTATCCCAAGCGACTGGGCCATAAGCCACATGTTCTCCATGACACAACCCAAGCTAATGAAACCCAAAACATCTCCGTCGGAAGCAGGCGCTCTCTTTCTAGAATCATAAATCACTATCAGCAGTAGCGGACTGCCCGTGATGCGTTGGTTCAGGGGCGAAGGTGCGCTTTCACGAACAGCTTTGTCCAGCTTGGCAGGATCCCTCCAATCCGGCGGAAAATTGGTGCCGAGGATTCCGACCTTCTTCTGAAGCAACTCCTCTTCCGAGGATGACAGCTGCTGGTAGTTCTCACGGATGAACGCTTCCGACACACGGGACTTGATTTTTCCAATCTTCTCCAGAACCTCCTTGTCATCAACGACTAGAATTTCGAAGTTCTGCATGTTATGAGCCGTCGGCGCCCAGCGCGCCGCCTCCAGGATCTGCCTCAGGCTCTCCTTGGACACCGGACGATTCGGATCAAAAGGGACCCTCATTGACCGTCTCTGCTGAATAATTTTCAAGACATCAGCCATAACCCTCATCTCCCAACTTAACCACTCGCGCCTGTGATTTTCCTCTAGATGAATCTTCGCATATAAGTCTACTGACGCGGTTTCATGACCCGACTTAGCGGTACTCCCCATATCAGTCGGTTCGCGAAGAAAGCGCCGGAAAATGTGCAAAGACTACGCAGAGGGGATCAGCTTGATTTCGAAAATGTGCGGCCACATCTTTCCAGTGACAAAGAGCCTGTCTCCGTTCGTGTCGTACGCGATTCCGTTCAGTACGTTGTTTGGATCTTGATTTTTCGAGTCTCGAATGCCCGTCAAGTCGATCCACACCGTCACCTGTCCGGTCTGGGGATTGATGACCGCGATCTTCTTTTGTTCCCAAATGTTCGCGTAAACCGCCCCTTTTACGTACTCAAGCTCGTTGAGTTCAGTGACAGGTCCAGTGTCATGCACCACCACCTGCCCGATTCTCTTGAAAGTCACTGGGTCCAGAAAGTACAGGTCCGATGTCCCATCGCTCATTATAAGTCGCTTGCCGTCGTACGTTAACCCCCATCCCTCAGTAGGATACTCAAACTCCCGCAACAGACCAAAAGTGGCCTTGTCATACACGAAACCCACATGCGACTGCCACGTCAACTGGACGATTTCATCCCCGACGATTGCAATGCCCTCGCCGAAATACTGAGACTGCAACGTGCGAACCTGCAAAATCTCACCGGTCTCCAAATCCACGCGGCGCAACGAGGAATTGCCGTAGAGTCCCGTGCTTTCGTACAGAAAGCCGTTGTCGAACACCAATCCTTCGGTGAAAGCATTCGTGTCGTGCGGGTACACGTTGACAACGCTGAAGGTGTAGCACAATGCCGTGGAATTGGCAGGCTTGTCGTCTACCAAAACCAGAAACACGCCAGCGACCAAAAGCGCGAGTGTGACAATCACCACGCCCATCATGTGCCACGCTGTCATTAGAAATCCTCCCCTGTCTCCTACACTGCCAAGACTCTGATATACTTACCTTCCACCTCTAGGGCAAATCTGTATGGAAGTGTGTAAACCTTTAGCTCCGGTCATACTTTTTTCTTATACGTCGTTTCAATGACTTGGCGTGCCTTCAGTAACAGTTTAACTCGGTGTTGTCTATTGGGGCGCGTGCTTACTAGCCAAAATGGCGCCCGAGGCTCCCGAGTAGAATTGGCAGTTCCGATGTGTCATATGTCTTGTTTATGTGCACATCAGCCAGAACAGAAAGAAGCTGCAACATTTTACTGGTGAACGCTTGTTCAAATTGAGCCACCCGCTGGGGTTTCCCAGAACACCTAAAAGCATCGAAGCAGCGAGATTAGGGGTTTGCGTCGGCTCTTTTCTTCATCCAATCGTGGGCGAAGATTTCTGCTTCTCCGCTTTCTATGCCTTTCAGTATCTTCTGCGCCACATACTCCGCGGTGTCGGCTGGAAACGGAACGGAGCCTCCCTGCTCTCCGCCTTCAGGAATTGCATCCTTAATGGTGTTCTTCTCGAAATCGGTGAGCGTAATGTACGGGTACACGACACTGACAACAATGTCATCCTTCTTCAATTCTTCCCGTGCGGTCAAGCTGATGTTGGCAAGCGCTCGTTTCAAGGCCGAATATGCCCCGTTGTTCGGCAGATACATCAGCGCGGTGCCGGAGCTGATGTTAACGATCGTTCCTCCGCCCTGCTTCCGCATGATAGGGATGACCTGCTTCATGGCAACGAGCGGGCCGACCACGTCCAAGTCGAAGATGTGATGGAAAGTGTCAACGTTAGTCTTCTCAACTGGAGCGTCATATCCCTGGCCGGCACAGTTGATTAGAACGTCGATTCTCCCGAAGTGCTCCATCGTCCGTCTAATCATGCTCTCGATATCACAGATTCTCGTCACGTCGGCGGGAACCGCCAACGAGCCGGGAAGCTCAACTGAGAGTTGCTCCAACTTCCCTTTTGAACGGGAGACGAGAGCCAGTTTCGTGCCCTGTTTAGCAAGAAGTCTCGCTGTCGCCAGACCTATCCCTGAAGAAGCGCCAGTGACAATTACGACCCTATCCTGAAGATCCATGAAAACTATTCCTCAGTTCTGCCTCTTACTACAGTTAGATAATGGCTAGTCAATCCGTTTAAGGATTTGGGGTGGCCGTCTCAGCGACGAACTCGTTTTTCCCTTAGGGATTCCAAAGATTAGCTCGGAATACACCTCGTGATCGTCTGGGATGCTCAGTTCCTTCTTCACCTTCGGATCGTTCGCTATGCTTATCAGCAAACCGATCCAGCAACTCCCAATACCCATCGAGTAGGCTGCAGTATCATGTTCTGCGCGGCCATCGTGCAATCATTCACCGCGCGCGCCGAACACGTATTCGCGCTAGCGTGTTGCTGAGTTCGGGGAATTGACATGAACCTGTTGATCACATTGGGTTGGACCGACATCCATGACATGGTATGTAGAGTTTGATGAGAATGCAACCGTGCTTGGAAGGTAAGCAGAAATTAGCACAAACAATTCGACTTTGCAACGCTCTAGCGCGCGTTAGAACCGCGGTCTCAAAATGAACGCGCTACTGCTAAACTTCTCTCCACCGTGCCTTGGTCTTCGCTATCATAAAGAGTATGACTGTTACAGCTATCAGGACACTCCAATCGAGAACCATGATCGCAACTGGTAACGGCAGGTACCCCGTAGCACTCTGAGCTAACTCTGCCGCGTACGTAGTCGGAGAAAAATAGGCCAAATATCTGAACGGAAGTGGAATGTAAGTAATCGGGTAGTAAACAGGCGGAATCGTCGAGAAAAGTGTCGAAAGAAGTCTGGAAAACGCAAAGCTCTGAACAATGTCACTGGAAAACGTTGAAAGCGTGTAGCCCACAGCCATAGACGCAAGAAACATCAGAAGAAGCACTGCCACAAACTCTAGGACTCCGACAGGACTCAGGACCAGGTAGTAGTGTGCGAGCACGGCGAGCACTGTCAACGCGGGAAGGGAGTAAACAATCTCCGAAATCGCGATTCCAACCATGTACGTCAGCCAACCGGTTGGAGAACTGACCACCATGTCTTGAAGCTTGAAATCGTTCTTGAGGTGCGAAAGGTCCGCCTGGAGGCCCATGCCGCTCGAGAACATGCTCATTATGAACGCCCCTTCCACCGCCTCTCCTATCAGGCTGCCGCGACTCACAAACACTATCAGAAGCAGGAAGGACAGAGGCGAGAGAACAGTGTTGATGAGGACAATCGGGTAGTTTCTCATTTCATACACGGCATTGACGAGTATAGCAGCCAGAACCTGGCTGAACCTACTCCTCTTCTGCATCGGGCCCTTCTTGGACTCCGACTCCTTTTCCCCCTTCTCGATTCACAAGATAGAAGAATATGTCGTCAAGCGATATCGGATTGATGGTAAACTTGAACCCGCCCTTGGACAGTTCTCTCGAAATTCTGAAAGCCTCCTCTTCTGCCGTGAGAATTCTGACTACGCCATCCCTTCCAGTCACTATCTCACCTTTCAAAGACGCAAGAAAATCAGGCGCCGGCTTTGACAGCAGCTTCATGCTGTAGTTGTAATTGACTCCCTGCCTCAAATCCTCAAGCGTTCCGAGGCGGATTAGCCTGCCGCTGTCCAGTACGCCAATCTGATCAGCCAGCTGCTCCGCCTCTTCGAGGTAATGCGTAGTGAGAAATGTGAAACGCTCTTTTCCAATCTCTCTGAGAATCTCCCAGAACTCTCTTCTCGATATCGGATCAAGCCCCGTCGTCGGTTCGTCCAAAAAAATTATTTCGGCTTCTGAGGAGAGGACCGTGGCCACCAAAACCTTCCTCTTCATTCCTCCAGAGAGCATACGATTCAACGTGTTGGAGTACCCGCTGAGCCCGAGCCTCTTAAGCGACTCGGATGCCTTCTCCCTCGCCTCAACATAGTTGAACCCTCGCCACAAAAGATACGACAGCACCGTTTGCATCGGGGTCATCCAAGGTATCGGTCTTGCCTCTTGGGGCACAATGGCAATTTTCTCTCTGAGCCTACGCGGTTCGTTCACGACGTCTATGCCGTTTATAGTGGCCACTCCGGACGTCGGTTCGAGCTCGGTTGCAAGGATACGCACAAGCGTGGTTTTTCCAGAACCGTTCCTGCCTATCAGCACGAACACGCCACGCGAAGGGACAGAGAAGCTTACAGAGTCAAGCGCCTTGGTCTTGCTCTTGCCGTAGACTTTCGTCAGGTGATCACACGTTATCAACTGATAGTTCTCTCCACCAAAGCAACATGTGATGCCTTCAGACGACCGTACTGGGGCAGAGTATCCGTCCGATCGTCACAAGAACGCGCACGCTTCAGCTCTCCGAAACGGCGAGAGAGGTGTTCTGTTGCAGGGATAGGCACGATCTCACTTCACTACAGCTCTTGCCCGTGTATCGGTGGTGAAGACGGAACGCAGAACTTCCATGGCTTTGACGATGACTGCCCTGTCGTCAGCGGTCACACCATCTAGTTTGTCTGCCAGATACGCAAGTGCCCCGCGTCTTGAGGCCTCTAAAACCCTGTGGCCGCGAGGTGTAACGGTCAATCTTACGCGTCTTCTGTCCGTGGGATGGCCTTGCCGTGTCATCATGCCCCGTGCGATAAGACCGTCTACAAGTCTGCACGTGGAAGGCGGAGTGAGCCCCATGTGATCCGCCACCTCCGAAAGCGAGGGACCCTCTTTGCGGTTCACAAAAGCTAACGTGCGGAACTGAGGAACGGTCAACTCAGGCGACCTTCGACTCCGCATCTCAGATCGTATGTCTCTCATGACTGTAGGAACCACTTCGAGGAGCTCACGTGCCGATTCTTGCGGAGTCACGACCATATCAATTGCACCTTCTAATAATTAGATATGCTAACTATTTAATCTTGCGAGGGGAGAGGTGCCATATCACGAAATCGCGCGCGCGAGAATTTCATCGTTCTCCATGGAAAACCGTGCCGCAATAGGTGCCCATTTCAAACCCAAGACCTCGACTATCTTCTTGACTTCCGCTTCAAACTTGGACATTTTCCACGTTTCCCCACTGTTTTTCTTGCAGATTCGCGAGTTCAATCGAAACAACAGATTTGTGAACACCTGGGCTGCTCATAACTATTCAATTCTATGCTAGCACTCCCTACTAGTGAGAGCTAGTATGCTTCGGCGCGTGCCAGTGTGAGCTAAGGAATAGCAACCTCTGCTTCTTTGAAGGTTGACAGTTTTAAACGCTCAAGTGAAATCAAAACCTACCCTGAATTTGAAGTCGTTTTTCCACCGTCCTACGCTCAAAACGAGCGAAATTTGAGCGGAACTAATGGTTTGAAGGTGGTGCGGGGGGTGGGATTTGAACCCACGAACCTCTACAGGATAGGCTCCTGAAGCTTTCGCGCCTCTTGATTGTTTTTTGGCTCTACGCCTTTAACCATGCTTGGCGACCCCCGCATGGCATGCTATTGGTGCATGTGAAAAGGTTTAAGAGTTACTATAAGCTTTGCATAGCACACAGGTGCATTTCATTTGCCCACTCACGGTTCGCTCTCAAAAGCTGGAAAAGTCAGGTCTCAAACTCCCAAAATCCAGGCTACTCCCAAGAGAAGTCCCAGCCCAAGATATCGCAACAGACGCAACTACGAAAAACGCGTAATCCTCCAGAGAAAACCCGGACAAAACTGGGTCTAGCCCGTTCTTCAAAGCTTATTTTCTCATCCAGCAATAATCACTGGTTATGTCCGCCTCGCTTGCAATACTGAACGCCAACATAATCACCCTCACCCTTGAACAGCCAAAAGCCGCGGCAGTAGCCGTTCAAAATGGTCGAATAATCGCCGTAGGCTCGAACACTGAAATCCGCAAACACGTCGGCACTGGCACAAAAATCGTAGACGCCAAGAGCAAAACCGTCGTTCCAGGCCTCGTTGACTGTCACGTGCACATGACAGAGTTCGGCTTCTTTCTGCAAAGCCCCGACCTCAAAAACGCACACTCCATAAAAGAAATGCAAAACAGGCTCCGAGAACACGCCTCCAAAACCCGCGGAACAGGCTGGATTCTGGGAGGAAGATGGGACCAAGAGAAATTCACTGAAAAACGGTACCCAACCCGGTGGGACTTGGACATTGCAGCGCCAGACATGCCTGTTTTCTTGGTCCGCGTCTGCGGCCACACCGGCCTCGCCAACAGTGAAGCCCTCCGATTGGCGCGCATAACCGAGAAGACAGTTGTCGAAGGCGGAAAGATAGAATTGGATGAAACCAGCGGCCAACCCAATGGAATCTTGAAAGAAAACGCCATGCGCCTCATCTGGAAAACGGTTCCCAAACCAAGCTTGGAAGCTCTCGAAGAAGCCAGCCTCCTCGCCAGCATCAAGGCCGTGGAAGCCGGACTCACGGGCGTTCACTGGATAACCGAGTCAACCGACGAAATTCAAGCCATAATGAACCTTGATTCTGAAGGAAAACTGCCCCTAAGAGTCTACCTGGGCGTCCCACCCAAGCTCTTGGACAGCCGTGCCAACCTACATCTCTCAACCCGCGCCTCGAACAGCAAGGTCAAGATGGGTTTCGTCAAGCTCTTCGCCGACGGTTCACTCGGCTCCCGTACCGCGGCTCTCAAAGAACCTTACTCTGACGAGCCTAGCTCGAACGGCCTGCTCCTGCACCCCAAGAAGGAACTCTGCCAACTCGTCCTTAAGGCCCACAAGGCCGGGCTGCAGCTAGCCGTTCACGCCATAGGCGACCGCGCCGTCGAAAACGTCCTGGACGCTTACGACGAAGCTCTGAAACAGTTCCCGCGCAAAGACCACAGACACAGAATCGAACACTGCTCCCTCCTCAACCCGGAACTCATCCAACGCATGAAAAGCCTGGGCCTGATAGCCTCTGTTCAGCCTCACTTCGTCGTATCTGACTTCTGGCTCGTCGACCGTGTGGGCAAAGAAAGAGCACGTTGGGCCTTTCCGTTCAAGACTCTTATGAAGGAGGGCGTGATTGTCATTTCAGGCTCTGACTGTCCCGTGGAGGAAATCAGTCCCCTGCTCGGCATCTGGGCTGCCGTGGCGAAAAGAAGCTCAGACGAGAGTCTCAACATGAAGCAAGCCTTGGAAACCTACACGTTGAACGCGGCCCACGCCAGTCTAGACGCGGCTGAGAAGGGAACGATTGAAGTTGGCAAGCTGGCCGACTTCACCATCCTTTCGGACGACTTGTTCAGCGTCGAACCAGACATGATTAAGAAGGTTAAGGTGGAGACAACAGTCGTTGACGGAAAAATAGTCTATTCCCGCGATGACTCTAGCAGTATACGAATGGGGTAAATCTTTCGCCAACCAAGACGCGCGCGCCACAGTTTTTCTGAAGGGGAGAGCGCGGAAAGCAGCTTGTCCGTCTCTTGTTGATATGGGAAGCTTCTTACCCTTCACTTCCCAAATAGGTCTGGGTTTGCACGTTGGGAGGAGAGGTGAACCTGTTTGAAAGACTTTGAGCTTCAACTGGTATCAGAGCTTGTTAGAAACTGCAGAAGGAGTGACAGGGAGCTTGCCAGGGTACTTCACGTCTCTCAGCCCACCGTCACTAGGACAAGGGCGAGGCTCGAGAAACAAGGACTCGTAGAGTACGGCGCGTCTCCTAATCTGGCTAAGCTGGGTTACAAGATAATGGCAGTAGTTTTTGGCAAACGGGACTATGAGAAACACCCAGAAGATGTTTTTCAAAAAGCCAAGAGCTTCGTGGAAAAACACTCAAACATGATATTTGCCTCTGATGGCAACGGACTAGACCACGATAGAATAACCATTTCAATCCACAAAAGCTACTCAGACTATTCTATTTTCATGCAGGAGATGCGAGCCGAAGTGAAGGATATCATGAGCCTCGAATCATTTCTCATAGACCTAACCACTGAAAACGTACTGCGACCATTCTCCCTGAAACAGCTTGCAGATGACTTGAAGGGCCAAAACAGTTCACACGTACACACTTTGGCAAAGGAAGCGGACGGTTGAAAACAGAAGCGCGCGCCTTTTCTTAGTGTGCTCTAGAAAACAGAAATAGCATACGCGCGATCTCAATCTTGCTTGTCAGGTTCCATCAAACGTGCTCATGCTCTTCAGGGTAGTGGCTGCTGTCGCAGAAAGGCTTAATTGAGGACTTGCCGCAGCGGCAAAGAGTAACTCGATTGCGAATTTCATAAGTCCTGCCCTCAGCCGACTGTATTGGAATGCTGCCTCTCACCCAGATTGGACCGCTCACGCCCATCTGGGGATCTTCAACCAATCCAATAGATCGCTCAAACTTGGGCTCAATTGGTTTTCCAGTTTCCTTGTCACAGGCAATCAGACGGCCAGAGGGGCAGTCTGCAGCCTCCTCGATAGCGATTCGTCTGGCTTCTGAACTGTGTGATTGCGGGACAAGGTTCCAGATTCCGCCAGCTCGGTGGCAGAATCGGGCAGATGCGCACAGGATCTCAACATCGGTCAATTTCAGAGCCGGGCCGTCGATTTCTTTGGCCTGATGGAGGTAGGACTCTTGACCGGCTGTCTCGGTGCCATCAAAGTTGATTTTTGCATGCGTTCCGTCACAGAACGGTTTGTTCTTAGACTCTCCGCAACGGCAGAGGCCACATTTTTCCTGCACTGCGTATTTTTTGCCCGGACGCCATTCATTGGGGGTTCCTTCGGCGTCAGCCCCGATTAACTGTTCTATCAAGGGAATTCCGCCTGAAACAATATAGGGACCATTCTTGCTTACTTTAATCCATTGTTTATGAGTCGTTGTCTCATTTTTGGCTACCAAGGCCAGCTCTCCAGACTGTTGATCTAACCAGTCACGCTGTTGAACTGTCGCACATATTAAGCGTTCGCCAAAGACCTGAATGTTACATGACTCCTGGAGAGAATTGTCACGTTTCGAGCCGTTTCCTTCAGCTGATGCTTTGGGCTCCTTATTTTAGGTGGATTTCAATCGAGTCTCCGTCCTGCAGCGTGAATGTTGCGCCGACTTTCTGCGGGCTGTACGCCAGGCGCTTGGACCAGACTCTCGCATAGTTGAAGTTCTCCTTGAAATCGCTGTGAATGCTCTTCGCCAAATCGTACACCGACGAATTCTTCTTCAGGATGAACGGCTTCTTCGAAAACCCCCTCTCATTCGGCTCCTTCGTGTAGATGCGCATAAGGTTCAACGTCCTGAACAGCGTTTCACCCAGCTTCTCCAGGCCCATTCTCCTGTAGCACGAGACTGCCAGGATTGGGAGCTTGCCGTGAACATAGGTTTTCAGCAGTTTCAGGTTTCTCTCCGCGCCTTTCAAGTCCGCCTTGTTCGCAACTACTACTGCTGGCTTGTAGATGGTGTTCTCAAAAACCGCCTCCTCCACCTCTTCGAGCGTCGCGTCTCCCGAAATCCGAACAAACGCGTCCGTCAGATGATACGTCTTTAGCAGTTCCTCAACGTCTTTGAAGGTGCAGTCGACCAGTCTTCCGAACACGATTATCCGCAGGCCAGCACCCATGAACTTCCTCTCAATCTCCACGCGCGCCTTGGGCTGACTCACCAGGATCCGCGCCTTTTCCATCTCCCCCAAAACCAACCCCAATTCATCAACGGGCTTCTGTGACAAGTCGACCATTATGATCAGTCCGTCCGCGTTCCGCGCGATGCCCAACGTCTGCAGTCCCCACGCTCTGCCATCCCCAGAGCCCTCCATCAACGCTGGCGCCTCAATCAACTGAAACTGAATGTCCTGATAATTCATCACTCCAGGCACGGGCACACGCGTCGTGTACGGGTTCGCCGACACCTCTACCTTAGCGTTCGTAACGGCAGCGAGCAAACTGCTCTTCCCCGCCTTCGTCAACCCTATGATAGCCACTTGTGCAGCGCCCTCCTTCTCGATAAAAAACTTCGGACCCGTCCTCGCTGCCGAGGCCCTCTTTCTCTTCGTCTCCTCAATCTCTTTTCGCAGGTTCGTAATCTGCTTCTTAGTCTGAACTACCATCCTAGCCGTACCATGATGCCTCGGAACCAAACTCAAAAACTCTTCCAGCAGCTTGAGCTTCTGACGTGGTTCCTTAGTCGCCTCAACCTCTTCCCACTTGTTCTTCGCATCCGGAGGCAAATTCGTCGGCATAGCCCACGCAACCCAGACAATAAACAAAAAAGCCCAGAGCTAATATCTGTTTCCAAAACCGCGCGCTCTGCAGGGTCACGAGCGTTCTTGAACAACCTAGTTCGACAATCTGTATTCTGGAATCATACTTTTTATATTGGCTCTCTAGCGATAGGCAGTTCCACGAGTTGAGGAATCACTCGGAAAGGCTGTCATATCATATGGAATCATATCAAGGGGGGTTTTCAAGCAGCGCCTTAGCAACTCGGCGAGGGCTTGCCTTGGATCAATCATACGGAGTCCACCTAACCGATAAGAGGCTGATCGTAACAAAAGAAAAGAGCCATATGGGACTAGGCTGGAACATGAATGCGGGCTCACTTTTTGGCTCATTCACTGCCAAAGTCACCCCGTTTCTCGACACGACTCCTAGAACAGTCGAGCAACTCGACAATAGCAACAAGAAGCTGGATGTCAGTGTAGACCAGATTCTCTTAGTTGAACTCAAGCCTCCCCGCTTCCTCTCCAAGGGACACATCACTATAGACCTGAAATCGGGCAAATCATACAAGCTTCTACTGTTAAACTCCGTGGAAGAACATGCTACAGAGTCCTTTGCTACCGCAGAAGAGCTCTTCCAGAAGCACTTGCCCGGAGTATTGAAAGTGGTATGAACCGCTCCAAGCCAACCTATGCGAGATTGACGATTCCGATATTGCTCATCATTCTCATGAGTCCCCTCATTTCTTTTCCTGCAGCTGACCATGCGCCGTCTTCTGACCGCACGGCACTAAGGACCGCTACATCTGCCTCAGGCGTTGCAGCGACCGCCGTTACGGGGACGTACCAGACCAACACAGGGATAGTAACAATCACTCTGGACGGAGTGGAGTTCGTGGGAGGAAACCCAGCTATCCCCCTTGATCCCTACGGTAGCAGATACTACGAGTTTATCGCATCCGCAGACCATTCACTAACCTTCCAAGCAACCGCACTATCCAACCCGTTTGGAGGCAGCACGGCTGGCGTGTACAACCACATGTCCGTAGCTGTCGACGATGATTGGCAGACGGTCAACGGCACTGACACCCAGCTCTTTGTAACAGAGACTCTTGATCTTGCGCACCCCGCTGATGGGAATCCCGAACACACGATCACTGTGGTCTACGGCCAACCTGCCTGTCCAGACGGATGCCCCGGTGGATATCCAGACTATTATTACGGGCACACTTTTGAAGTATTAATCCACGAAATACCGATTATCACTCTGAACAGCAACGTAACAGGCACTATCACACTCCCACAGCCCATCGACAATCACAATGGAGAAGCCGACGTGGCGCTAACAGGACAGGTTTTCCCTCCTAAAGCCACCGTCGAATCCAAGATTCTAATGGACGGAAGCCTATGGGAGGACGCCTTCAGCCTTCCCACAGACTCAAGCGGAGACTTCAACTTCACCTGGGCGTTTGACGCAGTGGACCAATACGTCAGTTACGGAAACACTCCAGCGCTCTACACTTTCATCGTAAATTACACAGGAACGAACACGCTCTCCAACTATGCCACTCCCCAAATGCTTGCTTCAACTTCAGCATCAATTGACATGACAATCGTAGTCTCGCCGTCCGGAGTCACTCCACCGCCTACAACCAACTCCACCGCGCATCTTCCTGTCATAATCATACCTGGAGTGGGAGGCTCAGAGCTGGACACTTGGAGCGGGACCCGCGCAGACGAGGTTTGGCCCGCACCCAGCGGAACGCACATACCCCAAGTTGTAACGCATCTGTGGCAATTGGCAACGAAAGTGGATATGAGCGCCCTCCGACTGAACTCTGACGGCACAGCGCCTGCAGATCCCAACGTCTGCATATACGCCAGCGACATTCTGCGATCCGGGCTGTCCGACTTCTACGGTGACCTCGTGAGCTTCCTGGAATCCAAAGGATACGTCGAAGGAAACAGCCTGTTCGTCTTCCCATACGACTGGAGACTCGACAACACGCTGCACTTGGACGAGCTGGACAAACTTGTAAACCAGGCCAGAGTGACAAATGACTCACAGAAAGTCATACTTATCGCTCACAGCATGGGAGGGCTGATTGCAACAGCCTACGTTAATTCTGACCCCGCGAGAGCCGCAAAAGTGGACAGCATAATAACGATGGGAACACCCTTCTGGGGTTCGCCCAAAGTCTACTACGCCCTCACAGAAGGCTACGCTCTCGGAAACAGCTTTGCCGATCTGCAACAAATGAAATCCATGATGCAGGAGTGGCCAGCCGTCTACGAGTTGCTCCCGAAAACACCGTTCATCCTAAGATCAGGTTCCGGAGGCTACTTCCCACTCGACCAGACTTTTGACATCACGTACAGGGCCGCTTATTCAGACACTCCGTGGCAATTCAACTCGGCAGTGCTGCACGAGTCGTACGCGTTTAACGCCCTCCTGGGTTCACCCAGCAGCCCCGTCCTTCCATCAGAGGTCAAACTCTACACGATAATAGGCTATGGCACACAGACACTCAACGGCTACACCGTGAGAGGTCCAACCCCTGAAGAACTAGCAGAGAACATGACCGTAAACATCAACGGAGCAAATGTCGTTCTCATACCCCAGTTCGGCGATGGCGACGGCACCGTTCCGCTCTGGGGCGCCGAAAACAGCGCAGCAACAGCCACATACTACGTGAGAACAAACCCAACTCCACTATTCGGCGACTCAGCCGCACACGGCGATCTGCCAAAGAACCGAAAGGCTCAGGCAATCGTGTGGAACCTTCTCAACGGCACCACATTGAGCCCAGAAGATTTCTTGTACGCTCCCAGCAGCCTAGGCTTGCACTCGATTGAAAGCGTTGATTTGACTATCCACTCAAACGCTAACCTCGAAATCCTGGACCAGAACGGCGGAATGATGGGATGTGACACTTACAACGGAACCATCCTTGAGATGCTACCCCAAGGAACTTTCCTCGACCAAGATGGCATCCAATACGCGTCTATCCAGAACAGCTCAGTCCCATACACACTTTTCCTCAACGGAACCAACGCCGGGACTTTCACGATGACCATCAATATCACGAGGGCCGGAACAACAACAGTATTCTCATATCCAAGCGTCCCCGTCGTGAACGGGACGGTCGCTCAACTATCACTCAACCCGCCAGAAACCATCAACTCATTACCCCCGCTCACAGTCACAACCAACGGGAATACCACGAGCGTTTCCGCCAAACTCATATCACAGACCACAACCGGCGGTTCACAAACAACACTCATCCTTAACATCCTGCCAATCCTCATCGCGATTGCCATGCTCGTCGTAGTATCAGCAGCATTGATTACAGTGGTGAAAAAGAGAAGAGTTGCTCCACTACCACCGCCACAGCATTAGCTTGCCCCAGAGTTATCTGAATCTCCAACACGCTAGAGCCCGCAAGTCGGAACGAATACGCATGTTTGAGGAAGAGTTAAGTCTTAAGTAGCAACCCGCACACTTCTCGTACACCACACAAATCAGAAGAGGATTATTCCACATGATGAGCAGAATAGCCAGTGAACATCCGCTGTTTCCTATGCCAATATGTCTGCTCGGCGCAAACGTTGCGGGAAAACCCAACTTCAACACGATCGCATGGTTCAACATGGTGGATTTCCAGCCAGACATGGTAGGAATATCCTCGGACAAAGGTCACCACACAAACAAGGGTATTCATGAGAACAAGACCTTTAGCATCAACATACTATCCGCCGACATGGTCGCCGCCACAGACTATATCGATCGACCGATCAGATGTTTGCGCAGACGACAACGTAATCGTCACAGACACGTTCAACGCTTACGCAGTGTTCGTTGAGGCAAAAGGCCTGCTGCGAACCAAGAAAAGAACAAGTACTGAATGAGCTGGGCGAGCCTTTCATTTCAGCCCTAAAAGTAGAAAACAATATGAAACAAAAAGTCGAGTACGTCAGAAAAACCGAGTAGTCTTCTGCGGAGTCCCGGCGGCGCCGTTCAAAAGACCTTTCCAACAATAACCACACCTAACACGGTTCGACAAGCTTGGCAAACTCGTTTCGCCAACGACACCACCAGGAAAACAGCAAGCCACTCTTCCACTACACATCTCTTTTGAGCACTCAGAAAAAACGCGAATCAGGCACTGAAAACTAAGAGGTCACACGCAGCATGAACTCCAAACGTTTGCCCGTTATCCACGGGCTTTCGGGAGCGCGTGTCATAAGCGCGAAATCAACATCATAAACTTTTAATAATCGATTGAACAGTTGAATAAACGAATTCATTAAAATTTAGAGGAAGATTTGAAGAACAGGAGGAAAAAGAAAAAGTGAGCAAAACAGGCAAGCCGCACTTGAACCTAGTCATCATGGGACACGTCGACCACGGAAAATCAACCACCACAGGACACCTGCTGTACCTAGCAGGAGCCGTCGACGAAAGAACAATGAAGACTTTCGAGGAAGAGGCCAAGAAAGCCGGAAAAGAAAGCTTCAAGTTCGCATGGGTCCTCGACAACCTCAAAGAAGAACGCGAAAGAGGCGTAACCATAGACCTCAGATTCCTAAAGTTCGAAACCAAGAAATTCTACTTCACCGTAATAGACGCACCCGGACACAGAGACTTCGTAAAGAACATGATCACAGGCGCAAGCCAAGCCGACGGCGCCATACTCTTCTGTTCGGCCAGGAGAGGAGAGTTCGAAGCGGGCATCGGCCCCGGCGGCCAGACAAGAGAACACGCGTTTCTGGCTTTCACACTGGGCGTCCGCCAGCTCGTCGTAGCGGTCAACAAGATGGACGACATATCCGTCAACTGGAGCGAAGAACGCTACAACGAAATCAAGAACGAAGTCAGCCGAATGCTAAAAATGGTGGGCTTCAAACTTGAAAAAATCCCCTTCGTACCCACAAGCGGCTGGACCGGCGACAACCTCGTCAAACCCAGCGAACATATGCCCTGGTACAAGGGTCCAACACTGATTGAAGCCTTGGACACGTTCGAAATGCCCTCCAAACCCACGGGCAAGCCCCTTCGCGTTCCTATCCAGGACGTGTATAGCATAACAGGCGTCGGCACAGTCCCCGTCGGCAGGGTCGAAACCGGCATCATCAAAGAAAACGATGTCGTCGTCTTCATGCCCTCCAACAAACAGGGCGAAGTCAAATCACTCGAGATGCACCACGAACGCATACCCAAAGCTGAACCAGGAGACAACATAGGCTTCAACATCCGAGGCGTGGCCAAAACCGACATTCACCGCGGAGACGTAGCAGGTCACACCACCAACCCGCCGACCGTAGCCAAAGAATTCATCGGACAAATAATCGTCATCTACCACCCCACAGCCGTGGCAGCAGGATACACACCCGTATTGCACTTCCACACCGGACAAGTAGCATGTCGATTTACCGAGCTGATAAGAAAGCTTGACCCACGCTCGGGACAGGTGACTGAGGAAAAGCCGACTTTCTTGAAGACTGGAGACGCAGCCATCGTTAGAATGGAACCTTTGCACCCGATTGCCGTTGAAACCTTCGCCGAATTCGAGGAACTCGGCCGCTTCGCCGTCAGAGACATGGGCACAACAGTGGCTGCAGGCATTATAAAGGAGATCACCAAGAAAGGGCCATAGTTTCATTCTCTCCCTTTTTTCGTGGCATCAACCGCACCAATTGTCGAAGGTTAACCTCTAGTTCTGCTGTTCCCACAAGCCTGCGTGCAGGCTTCATTGACTGTGCGCGTCTCTGGGACGTTTTTTGAGAATTCAGATAGGGGATTCATAAGCGATTAATATCGTGAGGCGGGGAATTATTACGGTCATCGTGGTGTAAAGGGCTTGATTAGGGGTCGATTAATTGCGTAACGATAAGAATTGGGGTCTTCCGAGTTTTGTGAAGCTGGGACGGCTAAGAGAAACAATGTTGATATGACAATGGAGCTGGCTGAATGAAGAGAAGTAGTGATGAGCTGAGTGCTAGCGGTAAAGCCGCCGGCATCGCAGAATGCAAGAAGACGGAAGAAGCTTTGAGCGAGTCTGAGAAAAGGTACAAGAGTGTTGTTGACAACATCGCCGTCGGCGTTGCCGTGATAAGCACGAACATGGAGATTCTGGCATTAAACGCCCAGATGAAAAAGTGGTTCCGTGACGTTGAGGTTTCGAAGAAACCCCTTTGCTTTAAGGCTTTCAACAACCCACCTCGAGATGCGGTATGCTCTTACTGCCCGACGCGCAAGACGCTGACAGACGGGCAAGTGCATGAATCCATCACGAGCACTCCTACGGGCGAGAAGACTCGGCGTTTCAGGGTGATCTCGTCTCCTGTTAAAGATGAGGAAGGCAGGGTCATCGAAGCCATTGAAATGGTGGAGGACGTCACTGGGCGCAGTCGGTTAGAAGCGGAACTCAAGTCTCATTCTGAACGTTTGGAGGAGCTGATCAAAGAAAGAACCCGCGAACTTATGGAGGACGAGGAGCGTTCGAGAGCGCTAAACTTGCACGGTGGGAAGGTGAATGCTGCAAAGACTCTCTATCAAGTCTATGAATGGACTTTGGATGCTATGGAGAAGGTTCTAGGGTTCAGTCACGCCTCGTTCTTGATAGTGGGGAATGGCGTGCTCCATTCTGGTCATCAGCGCGGATATCAAGCCCCCATGGGTTTTGAGTTGCCTTTGGACGGTTCTAAGGGTGGCGTGACGGTTAGGGCCGCAGTCACGCGTAAAACCGTGCTCTTGCCAGACGTTTCGAAGGACAAATTATACGTTCGATTTAGCACAGATGCGCCTACCGCTCGGTCTGAGCTTGCGGTTCCGGTCGTTGCGGAAGACGGAGTGCTGGGTGTTCTGAACGTGGAAAGTGAGGAGCTGAACGCGTTCGGCGAGAGAGACGCGATGATGCTTGAGGTTTTAGCTTCGCACGCTGCAACCGCTATCGTCAACATTGAACATCGAAATGAGCTTGAGAAGCGTAATGCCCAGCAGGCTTCATTGATGAAGAGTTCTGCCGAGATGATTCACTCGGTTGATCTGCGGCAACGTCTTCAGGCCATTCTGGACGCTGTCAGAGGCTTGGGTTGGGGCAGAGTTGTGATTTCTCTCCTGGATGAAAGCTTTGAGATAGGCAGGGCTGAGGATGTCGTGGCCTCAGGATTGACGGAGGAAGAGAGGCTGTACCTCTGGAACCACAGGAAACCCGGGCAAGTCTGGAAAGAGCGTCTCGGACCGCAGTTTGAGCGTTTCAAAATGGGCGAGTTCTACTATTTGCCATGGAGCGACAGCTTTGTCAGGGAAAAGTTCAGCCAAGGTGTTGTGCTTAGCCATCTGTCTCAGGAGCAGATGTTGGATTGGGATCCGAACGATCTGCTTTACGCTCCTCTCAGGTTGGCCGACGGGCGAATCGTGGGCTTAATGAGCATCGACGACCCCGCGGATGGAAGAAGGCCCACCAGAGATTCGTTAGCGGCGTTCGAGCTTTTTCTCTATCAGGCTGCGGTGGCCATTGAGAACGCCAGACTGATTCAACAGTTGAACGAGGCGAAAAACGAGATTCAGGGGTATGCGGGGCAGCTTGAGGTGAAAGTAAAAGAGAGGACGCGAGAACTCGTTGATGCTCAGAACCAGCTCCTGAGGGCGCAGAGGCTTGCTGCCATAGGCGAACTTGCCGGAATGGTGGGACACGACCTGCGAAACCCGTTAACAGGCATCGCCGGCGCCACATATTATTTGAAGATGAAACTGAACGAGAAGTTGAACGATAAAGAAAGAGAAATGTTCGAGACCATGGAAAAGGCCATAGCTTACTCGAACAAAATCATCAACGACCTTTTGGAATACTCCCGGGAGATTAGGCTAGAGCTGTCGGAAGCTGTGCCGAAAACGCTCTTGGCAGAGGCATTGTCGCTGATGAAAGTTCCAGAAAACGTCCTCGTGATTGACCGAATGGGAAAGATGCCACGACTCAAGGTTGACAAGGAAAAGATGCGCAGGGTATTTGTGAACATTATCAAGAACGCGTTCGACGCCATGCCAAACGGGGGAAACCTGACAGTGAAAAGCGAGAAAGAAGGAGACAACGTTGCATTTAGCTTCTCCGACACGGGCACGGGCATGTCAAAAGAGGTATTGGACAAGATGTGGTCACCGCTCTTCACAACCAAGGCAAGAGGCATGGGATTCGGACTGCCAATCTGTAAACGCATAGTCGAAGCCCACGGAGGCAAAATCACGATATCAAGCGCCGCGAACAAAGGATCCACGTTTACGATAACTCTTCCCATGGAACCGAAAACTCGAGACAAAGACCAAGAAGTCTGGGTGAACATGCCCGAACGTCTACAGTCCATCACGAAAACGTGAAAGCGCGCGCTATGGGTTTCCGCTCATCCGCGCACTCAGACATCGACCTCTTAGGGTCAGAAGATGGGCAGTGCGCGCAATAGCGTAAGATTTCAACAACTGGATTTTGCGTTTGCTCTCACTATATCGTTCAGCACCGCGTAGGCTGTTTGTTTAGGGCCCAGGAACTGGGCTGAGACGAAGATTTCTTTCGAGGTTTTGAAGGTGTATTTTATGGCCATGTTTCCCTCGTTAACAGTTGCCAAAGCGTCGTCTGGGCGGATCATTTTCGGCGAAACGGTCATCTCCAGTTTGCCTTTGTTCCTGGCGATCTCGCAGATGAGTTTGACTTTTCTGTTCTCTCTGCGAGCCGCCTTCACCAGCGTTTCGACATGTCTGATTCCCTCAATCTTCACGTCCTTGAGCGACGCGTTCTCCCCGAAGAGCGCGTTAGCAATAATCACCAGCTTTCTAGCCGAGTCTATTCCGTCAACATCGTCAGAATAGTTTGTTTCAGCCCATCCTGCCTTCACCGCTTCGTCTATGGCATCTTGAAAATTCTTGCCCTTTTGCATCTCTCCGATCACAAAGTTTGTCGTAGCGTTGAGTATGCCCCTGACACTCTGAAGCTCGTCCGCTTTGAAGCACGATTCAACCATACAGAACACCGGAACATGCGCGCCAACCGTAGCTTCATAGAACAGTCTGACGCTGTTTTTCTTGGCTGTCCTTACGAGTTCGCGGTAGGCAACGACCAGCGGACCCTTGTTCGCCGTGACAACACTCTTCTTCGCAGCCAACGCAGCCTTGATGTTCGAGAGCCCAGGTTCACCATTCAGCGTCGACGGCGTCAACTCTACCGTCACGTCGCATTCGATCTTTCTCACAGCCTCTAACGCGCCGAAACCCTCCACGTACTCGCGGAAGCCCTTCCATCCTCGCGTTTTGTACATGAGAATTTCCGTCGGACTGAGTCCTCTCTCATCCGAGGCCGTTCCTCTTGAATCGGAAACAGAAACTATGCGCAGATCCAGCCCTAGCGCCTTCAACAGTTCCTTCTTCTCGTCGATAAGCTCGATAAGGCTTTGTCCCACATGGCCCAAGCCCACAAGTTGGATTTTCATGCACGCACCATTGTCACTGTAAATATTTTAAGCTTGACAACGAGACCAGCACAGTCTCTGGACAGGCAAGACCAGTGCCACGATTGCCAGGAAGCAGAAAACATATAAACGAAAACAAGTTGAGCTGAATCATCCAGTGCAGGGATAGGAATGAACGGGAACAAAGAACAGAAGAGTGTTGCAGGAGCGCAAGTTGCAAAGTTAGTTGATTTGGCAGACTATCAAGAAGACTCCGTGGTGAGCCGAACGATAATCGACAGAAAAGCTGGAACCGTGACCTTTTTCGCTTTTGACGAAGGACAGGGTCTGAGCGAACACACGGCGCCCTATGATGCCTTGATATATCTCCTTGATGGAGAAGCAGAGATCGTTATCTCAGGCAAAGCCACACGCGTGGAAGAAGGGGAAATGATTGTAATTCCCGCCAAAAAACCACACACGCTCAGAGCGGTGAAAAAGTTTAAGATGATCTTGACGATGATACGCTCCTGATGCAGACGATTAGCAAGCCCGTATACTTCCTTAGGATTAAGTATATTATTATTGTTGCACAATAGCCACAAGTGTTTTGGTATAGCAAGATGTCAAAATAGCAGGTCGAGAGAAGCGAATGAACATGCTGTATGAACCCCCTGAAAAGCCTCCTATGAGGAAGGGGAGAATCTTCACAATTCTCCTGATTATCTTGCTGGACTCTTTGCTCATCCTCGCCCTGATTCTTTTCTTTCCGCTTCTAACAGGCTCGGCGAATCGACGCTTGACCAGTTCCGACTGGTCGGGTTATGTTGTCGCCACAGACTTGAACAACCCTCAACCGTTAGTCACAAGGATCGAAGCCTCTTGGACAGTTCCCCAGGTCGGCGTTACAATAAGAGCTTCTTTCAGTGCGACGTGGATTGGTGTCGGTGGCCAATTCGACGGTACGCTGATCCAGACGGGAACAGAACAGGACTCAATAAACGGAGTCGGAACCTACTCAGCGTGGTATGAGCTGTTGCCCAACGATGAAGTGACGATAGCTTCACTGAGCGTATCGGCAGGAGACCGAATCACGGCTTCAATATCACTTTCAGACCCGACCGCGAACACATGGCTGATAGAAATCCATGACTTCACTGGTGCCACGGGTGAACAGTCGTTCCAAAACAGTTTCGTTTACGTTTCGTCGATGCTCTCTGCTGAGTGGATTGTGGAGCGACCGAGAGTGAACAATGTTTTGAGAAATCTAGCTGACTTTTCCGAATTAACATTCACAGGTTGCGCAGCAACAGTGGGCGGCAAGGTCGTAACTATCAGCAGTCTTCCCTCTATCCAAGTCACGATGTATAATCAAAACACAGAGCTGGCGAGTGTTTCGCCGCTTGCTTCTAATGGATCCTCCTTCACAGTGAACTACGTAGGCTAGCAGATAACTCTTAAAATCTCCCGAGCGCGACAATAATCCTCCTTTTTGGATCAACTAACGATGCGCATTCATGACGCAAAAGAACGGTGGCGAAGATGCGGGAAGCTTTTTGGGGTTTGCAACGTTTAAATAGCGTCGCGCAGTCCATGTTTGACAGAACGTGTGTGCGGATAGGCTCTGGGGAGAGGGCAGGGATGAAAAAGATGAAGGTTTTGGTTTCTTTCGATTTGCCAAACGTCTTTGTAGAGAAGATTAGGAGCGTTTCGCCGAACCTTGAGGTTGTGCAGAGTGAAGGCAAGGAAGAGGCTCTGCGTCTAATCGAGGATGCGAACATCCTGTTTGCAGGTTTCTTCTCGAAAGAGCTGTTCCTTGGAGCGAGGAAACTGAAATGGATCCAGGCGTGGGGTGCCGGGGTTGACGGACTCCTTCTTCCGGAAGTGGTGAAGAGTCGGGTCGTAGTGACGAACGCCGGAGGAGTTCATCCTACGCCGATTTCGGAGCACGTCATAGGATTGATGCTGTGCCTGTGCCGAAAACTGCACCTCTTCATCAAGAATCAAGTGGAGAGAAAATGGGAAAGGTTCGAATCATGGGCATCCGCAGAGCAGGTTGAAGAGTTGTCGGGTAAAACCGTGGGAATAGTGGGGCTGGGTAGAATCGGAACAGAAATAGCGCAGAAAGCGAAATGCCTCGGAATGAGGGTTATCGCGACAAAACGAGATCCTTCTCACACGGCGTCAACCAGTGTTGATCAGCTCTTGCATCCGGATGATTTGAACCAGCTACTCGCCAAATCAGACTTCGTTGTTCTCTCGTTGCCGCTCACCAAAGAGACGGAGGGAATGATCGGGGAAGCACAGTTCAAGAGCATGAAACGAACCGGCTACCTCATCAACGTGAGCAGAGGAAAAATCGTTCAGGAAGACAAGCTCATCGAAGCGCTGAAACAGGGGTGGATTGCGGGGGCAGGCTTGGACACGTTTGAGAACGAACCTCTGCCTGAGAGAAGCGAGCTCTGGGGCTTCAGAAACGTGATAATCACCCCCCACGTTGCCGGTTTAACACCATATTACATGGAACGATTAACGAGCATATTCCAAGAAAACCTGAGCCGATTCATCAACAAGCAACCTCTAATCAACGTCGTGGACAAGACCGTCGGATACTAAAACAGAGACACGCTCTGTTCGCACTAGGCATAGCCGAGCACAGACATATGCAACTGGAGTCTAAGAGTCCCGTCTGTGAACGTCGGGGGACGAGAACTTTTATCTAGAAAAAAGTTTCACAAGTGTTATCTATCCAAATAGTACCACCTTAAGAGTACAGAAAGATGGAAATGAGAAGGAAATCTGCATCTCGTGTATTCATTAGTCTAGTTTTAGTAGCCATTATCATGGTGGCTTCTAACGCGGTTTTGGCACGTGTACTCGGCTTCGGTCTTCTGGGTGGACCGGCGGGGTTGGCAGCGGTACCGCCAATAAGTAGGACATTTTTCCTGCAGAATTTTGATAATGAAACGGCGGGTGGTGTTCCCAATGCTTGGGTTGTGAATCCAGCGTCCGTCGGAAGTTTCACTGTCGACAGCACCACGGACTTTGCTGTTCCGGGCGGCAATTCTGCGAAGTTCGTTGACAACTCAACCACAGACGCGGTGACCGCCTTCCGTTATTTCACCCAACAAAATGGCACGATCGTCTTCAGTTTCTCGGTAACCATGCCCTACAACACCGGTAACCACACGGGCCTCGAAGTCAGCGTTGACGATGGAAGCTTCGACGGTTCCAACATAATCTTCAAAGACGGTGCAATCCAGTACTTTGACGGGCACAGCGGGCTTGTCACACTGTCTTCCTACGTTTCTAATGTGTGGTATCGAATCAAGTTTGTCATGAACGTACCGTTCAACACCTATGACATTCACATCGATGATCATCTTGACGTTGCGGGAGCAGCGTTCAACGGATCCTGCAGCCAGGTTCAGAGAATGACGATCACCGAGTATTCTCCGCCCAGTCCGCCTGGTTCCCTGTTACCCATAGGGTACATAGACGACATAGAAGGAAGAGGGGTCATAATTGTTCCAACTGATTTCCCAACGATACAGGCAGCTATTGACGCGGCAAGCCCCGGGGATGTCGTGTACGTGACGCCGAGAATCTACTTTGACAGTGTTACGATAGGGCCGGAGAAGAGCGGCATTTGGCTTGTCGGACAAGACGTAAGCACCACGATCGTCGACGGGAAGTTTCAGACCACAATGCCCTTTAGAATCTCTTTGATGGGCTGCTCTAACGTAACAGTGTACGGCTTCACGATTAGGAACTCAGCGATAAACGGGGCACAGGTCAGCGTGACCGGCTTGGGCAATACCGTTACAGATAACCTGATAGTTTCCGGGCTTGGCGACGGAATCCGAGTTGCAGGTTCCAACTCAACCATAACAGATAACGTTATTCAGGCAAACCAGATTGGCGTCAATGTCATTTCAGGCCAAGGAAACTTCGTGAACAACAACACCATAATACGTAACACTGTGGGCCTGCAGTGCGGACAGAATGCTGCTAACAGCCTGATATACGGGAATCGGTTCGTGAGTAACAGTCAGCAGGCGTTAGACGATGGACTGACGAACATGTGGGATGATGGTTACCCCTACGCGCCTGCGAACAAAACGGGAGGAGGAAACTATTGGAGTAATTTTGCAAACTGCACAGATGTCCGCTCGGGTCCTCACCAGGACCAAGGTTCCAACTCTGGTCTTTCCCAAGCTACATGGCCTTTCCCAGACGGCATCTGCGACCAACCGTACATGATAAGCCAAAGCGGCGTTGACCATTATCCTTTGTTTCTCATACAGAATGTGAGTCAGAGCCCGTCACTCATCCACGGTAACGTCATCTCGCAGGTGTTCGACAAAAGCGTGGAATACAAAAATGATGTCACCGTGACGGCAACAACCTTGAAGTTCGTCACGATTGTCAATGCAAGCCTCTACGTGGACTATACGAATGCAAGCGGAACTATTCATGGACAGATCACGGGCAAAGCATCTGGTAGCACTGTAACGTTTACTATACCGCGCGCGGCTTACAACACGACGGTCAGATATACTGTTTCTGTCCTTGCTAATGGAGCTAGCTGGCTTAACACAACTAGCTACCCCATCCCATTCCCGTACTTAGTCGATGACATGACTCCGCCAAAAATCATCAACACGTTGTATTTTCCAGTTGACGTGAACGAGAGCCAACTGGTCATTGTGTACGCAACCGTTGCCGAAGATGTGAATGCTAGCGGGGTCTATGAGGTTTTCGCGTCCTATCCAGTGAACAACAGCACCTGGTGGACAGCTCAAATGACCTATGTTAACAGCGTCAACGGCAACTACACGGCGACTATTCCTAGGCAGCCGGGAAACACGACGTTGGTGTTTAACGTAACTGCGATTGACTACGCGGGAATCCAGGCTGGGCCAAGCTCCAATTCTACTTACGTGAAGGAACTTCCTCAAATGCTCGTAAATGCTGCCAATCCGATTCCTTTCGACCCTTGTAGCATCGACCAGGGTGCTGTTTCGGGAGACCAGACTTTCAGCGTTAGCTTCAACGTAACGAACCTCAGCGCTGCTACCGAAGAGCCCCTCGTTTGGAACCTGACCCGGATCAAAGATGGACCTTGGTTAACCTCCATAAACCCTGTTGGCGGAGTCCTGCCTGGAGGCCAAACGATACATGTAATCGTGAACATTGACACGCACAAATGCACAGATCCCGGTCTTTACATTGCAGAGATGGCAGTAAATTCCAGTGGAACAGTGCCTCAGTGGGCTGTTATAATAACCTTCGCGGTGGTGACCATAATAATCGACAACTCTTCGGCTACCGCCCAATGGCCGAATCGCGTTGACGTGAGCGCACCGCAGGTTGTCGCTTTCCACGCAGAGTGGGCTATCAATGGCTCAAGCGCCGTTGGCGGCTCGATAAGAATCAACGCCAGCAGCACTTATCAGCCAGTGGACACGAACGGTTGGGCGAGATTCGTTGTCAACAGTTCAAAACCTGCAATAACGACGTTCACGGTCGTTGGCGTGAAGTTTAACTTTGTAACATCCTTTGCTCAGACTGTGCCAAATGTGACGATTGCTTGGGATCGCGTTAAAGTTGTTCTTTCCATGGGTAACGACAACTATGTGGATGTTGGCTCGGCGGCCAACATATCGTGGAACAGTAGCTATTATGAGCTTGACGGGACACCGTTCCTGGGCAGTGTCATATTGAACGACAGTGTCACACGCGATCACGTAGACAAGGCGTGGATAAGCGCTTCTTCAATAATTGATCTCCGGTACGGGCTGAATGCCTCTGAGAGCAACAGCATCGGCGTCGTCTGGGACGAGATAAAAATAATCGCGGGAGGAGTTTCCAGTTCACAAGCGCCCGTAAATCAAACGGAATACGTCTGGTACATAGCTGTCTACGAGTTCGAAAACACGCTGTTCAGAGGAGAAAACGGCAGCCTTTACGTGAGTGATGGAACGCAGGATTATGCCCTGGCTTGGTCGTCTGACGGCAAGGAGATGTGGCGAGGAGATTTCCGCGACCAGACTTCAAGAGTGAGAACTTTTCAGATTTCGCGCCTAGAGGATAACGTGCACCACCTGACTAAGATCAAAGATGGCGTAGGTCCGATGAATATCATGTGGGGGGATATACCATGGTGGCAAGCATGGCTGCCAGCGACGACGAGTCAGAATGTCACTGTGGCAAGTGGTCCCGCTCAGCCTGTCCAGTCAGCTCAGGCACAGACCGCTGGGGCTTACGCTGCGTGGGCGGTCGTCATCGTCGTGATAGTCGTGATAGGGTTAATCCTCACGCTGTTTATACTCATGAGCTCTGGGAAGAAGTCCAGGCCGAGCAACGGCAAGAAGAGAATTGCCCGAACGAACAGCAGCAACAACGTGAACTCGAAAATACAGATGCAACACGGCCGCTCCACCGAAGGATCAATGTTAAGTCTTCCATGAGCCGTGGAAGACTGTTTTCGCACACTTGGAGCAGTCTACTTTGGTGTAGCATTGGGTCGAAAATGCCTAAATGCCGCGAAGGAATGGTTTGTGAGCTTGACACGCGCTGTCTATGAGCGGCCGCTTGCTTCCTGACGTACTTGCGCGCATGAGGCTGAGGGCAGCCTTCTCCGTTTTTTTATATAGCGCGGCGTTAGGTTACGGTTACACTGTATTTTTCTATCATGTGGTGGGGATGATAGCTAAGTTTTGCTTTTCTCAGGCCCGGTATTCCGAGGTCTTGTTCGCGGTTGACATATGTGAAGGTTCTAAGTGTGTTTTGGCAGAGCCATTGGTTGATGAGTTGGTACAGGCCTGTGATTTGGGGGTTGGCTTTTTCGAAATGTATGACTGCTGTGTCGTTGTTGAGCGATTCTGCGAGGGTGAAGGCTTCGAGTTTGCCGTCTACGTAGACTGCGCCGCCGAACACGGCTAGCTGTGGGTATTTGTCAAAGATTGTTTTGATTGCTTTGTTTTCCGCTTCCAAGCTTGGCACGGAGCCGCATTGGCGGAGGTTGCACCATTCTGTTTGAAGTTGGAGGCAGTCGTTTACGACTGAGGCGTCAAGCTTGGCGTATTCGCACTTGTGGTCAGCGAGGCAGCGGGTTATGAAGTTGCGTTTGGAATGGTACTTATCGCCCGGAAGATCGGCTAGGTCGGATGAGAGGTACACGTAGTCCCAGTTATCCCTGTCCGGCTCAACTCGATATCGCGCGCTGAGCTGCCCTGCCTGCTTCGAATCTATACCATAAAGCAATATCTCGGAGTGATTCGCAACTGCTGCCTTCCTCAAGTCTTCCTGCACTGTGGGGATTGGTTCATTTGTCAGTGGGGGCAAGAGCACGTTCTTTCCGTCGCGTATTCTCCTGCGTTGTATCAAGGCTGTTTTGTTATGTCGTGAGAGTTGTACTGGTTCTGCCTCGTTCCACACGTAGAGGTTTGTGAAGGTGAGCTCAGAAATCTGCGGTTGCATCTCCTTGAAGAGTGCCTCAAGAAGAGCTTTGTCTTCAAATGTTAGTTTTCGGAACTCGGGGAATTCTGGAATATCGTTTGTTCCGTTCAAGGTTCTTTTTTCCCATCGTTCTTGCTTTTCGTATCGGAGAGGATAGTCTCAGAGGAGGTTGTGGGCGGGTTAGGGTTCTTGTCTTGTTTGAAGAGGTTTTGCAGGACTTGTGCGGAAGTGAAGAGGGCACGGTTGCCTCCGACGTAATATGCTACTCTGAGGGGTTCGATGATTTCTTCCTTTGTTGCTCCCAGTTTAAGGGCTCTCCTGCCTAGCGCTGTGGCGCCTTGAAGCGCGCTTTGCTCCACGTCTATGGCCATAGCTATCAGCACTTTGGATTTCTGAGGCAGAGCTCCCTCACAAAGGACAAGGTCCTGTAACCGGTTGAAGGATTCAATAACTTTGGGGTCAAATTCTTTGTAGAAGTCTAGAGGGTTTGTGGACATATCTGTCGTCTAGAGGGTCATTAATAGGTCCTTAGAAAATAAAGCTTGGCTTCAGGACGGCGAAAGTTTTGTTCGGCGTCAGAGATTTGCTGGTCAGATTGCCGTTCCCGGTCTACGGACAAAGCGTATAAGCAAGGTTTGCCCCAATTATCCTTGCGGGGGAACATGTGAACAGAAAGTCAAGGTTCCTGTGGGGCCTACTTTTAGTTATGTTCATATACAGTTTGCCAATGATGGGTTTTACGGCTGCTGGACTCTACTTTTATCTGCTTGTAGCTACTGGAGCTTTTGTCTTTTCCGTTTACATGGTCTACAGGGTTACAATCAGAAATGTCAAACTGAAGTATCCGATAGTGTCGCCTGATGGACATCCAGATGCATATACAGGGCGTATGCCACGACCAATATGCGAGGACATGGAACGATACCCATGGTTTTTCAAAAAGCGAAACAAGAAACTCGACAACAAAAAAGTCAAAAAACGGTAGTTTTCCAGCGCACTCTGAACCCTCTTGATACACTGCGCGCATCAAGCTCGAATTCTATAGAAGAGTCGCAGCACCATACGAGGACAAAGATAAAAGAATCCGGAGACCTTTGAACCTCGAACAAAGAACCCGTGGAAACGCCTGCTCCTGCGTTGCTGCTGCCTCGGTTTCGCACTTGTCTTTGTTCAGCTTCTTTTCTTCGACTTGTTCTCTAAGACTTTTATTGCCTTAATGGCGATGCGTATCTCTTCTTTGATTGCTTCTTGAACGCCTTCATCCAGCTCTCCAGTTCTTTGCCCGGGTTCAAATTCACCCTTCTCCAGGCCCATTAATGGTTTGCTATCAACAGCCAGGATGGCTCCAGCCCTCAACTTCCTCAGTTTTGCAAGTGCAAATATCGCGGAACACTCCATCTCAACGGACAAGACGTCAAGCCTTCTCCAGCGTTTCAGGTCGTCCACGTCGCCGTAGAACGCATCTGTAGTCAAAACAGGGCCGAAATGAACCTTCCGTTTCGACTCTTGTGCGGCTTGAAACAGTGCTGCGGTCACGTTGAAATCGGCGACGGCAGGGTACTCAATCGGCACGTAGTTTCTTGATGTTCCATCGCCGCGTACAGCGGCAGGTGCGATGACGATGTCGCCAACCTCTACGTCGGGTTGCAGACTGCCCGTCGTTCCAACTCGTATAAGGGTCTCAGCCCCAATCTTCGCCAACTCCTCAACGACAATCGCCGCCGACGGACACCCGATTCCCGTTGAGCAGGCAGAAACTCCAATGCCTTCGACGCTGCCCGTGTGCGTCACGAACCCCCTGTAGTCCCCAACCTTCACGCTGTCGTCAAAGAAAGCAGCAATCCTCTCAACTCTCTTAGGATCTCCCGAAAGCAGGACATACCTAGCAACGTCCCCAACCCCACACATTATGTGAGGCTGCAAGCGCTTCCTCATCAACATCTCCGAACTCTCTACGCGGCACCGCAAGTTATGTTTTCTGATAGGATCGTCTGTCATCGGATTCCGCAAACCAATCGCCCGCACTTTCTCCTTGAAGCGTGTACTCAGATATTGCGCGAATGTAGGATCACATTAGGAATAGAATAGGATCCAATTCTGATATAATTCTGAAAAACGCCTTAATAATTCGCAAACCAAGGCGTATCCGGAGGTTGAGAACAAGTCGGCAATACTCTATCCTCTCAGAAAAGGACTCGCACAGGCCCAGAGGAGCTGAAGAACTTTTTCGTCTCTCCTTTCTCCCTTTCACTGCTCTGGGCCGTTGCGAGAACTTGAATGGGGTCTGCGCTGAATTTTTTGGGTGGAAAGAGAGCCTGTTTAGTTTCTGTTCGGAAAGAAACTTGGCGCGTTGGTGTAAGTGTTCTTCCAGAATTTGAGAAAGAGATCTGTTTTGGGCTGTAACAAGGGGCACGAGGGTCGCATATTTGATGCGAAAGGGTTTTTGACAAAAAAAGGGAAGATTTTATGGGGCGTTGTCCGCGTTGTTGTAGCGTTTCGTTTTCAGCATCAATTTGCCTGCTACCGCAGCTACGAGTGTTAGTGAGAGCATTGCCATCAATGGGTACTGAAACTCTGGAATCGGGTTTGGAGCTCCTGTAACGGTGCCTGTGATTGTTCCGAAGTTTTGTGCTGGCTGCGCGGTCATTTGGATGTTGATGTTGGGTGTTGTCTGGTCGACTGTGACGGTAACGAGAGTTGGGTAATATGCATCATAATAGCCTGAGGTTGTTGCGCTGACGTTGTAGTCGTAGCCGGTTCCCAATCCACTTGAGATGCTGTAGTCGCCGTTGCTGTCGGTTTCGCCTGAACCGGAGCCGTTGCTCCCAGTGGCGCTGACCGATGCGAATCTAATCGGGTGTCCGCTTTGGTCTGTTATGCGTCCAGTTATCGTTCCCGAAGCTTTTGTGGTTATGGTGACAGGGGTTAATTCCATGTTTATGCCGCTCGTCTCTTGGCCAGCAGTAACAGGAACATCAATGGGGTTCATGATGCTTTCGTACATTGTGTAGTTTCCGTCGCCGCTAGCTTCTAGGGTGTAGTTGTCTGTTCCCAGACCTGTGGCTATCTGGTAGTTGCCTGCCGAGTCTGTTGTGGTATAACCATAGTACGATGTGCTGCCGCTGCTTGAGAAAGCAGTGACGTCAATGCCGAAGAGACCTGTGCCGTTTGGTGCCGCTACATTTCCCGAGATGATTCCCGACCTTGCCAGAGCAATGTTCACATTCTTGGTTTCAACTCCCGCAACGACGTTTGCGGTCGTCATATTACTGATATATCCATCTGGTGCCAGTAAAATCGAGACGTTGTACATGCCGGTCGGCAGGTTTGTCGCTATTTGATATTTCCCATCAGACCCTGTTATGCCATAAAATCCGAAGGTTCCTGTTCCATTTGAAAGCTCCGCGTAGATATCAGTGGCGTTGATTGGGTTTTGGCTCACGGCGTCGGTGACTGTGCCTGAGATTCCGCCGGAAAGCTGTAAATCAAAGTTTACGTTTGGTGTGGTTTGGCCAGCTGTTACGCTTACGGAGTCTACTTCGTCGTCAATGTACCCAGTGGCAAATTCTGTTGTCACGTTGTAGGTTCCAGTCTTTAGGCCCGTAGTCATAGTGTATTGTCCAGAACTGTCGGTTATGGCGTATCCTGAGCCGTTGTCTCCTTCTGCTGACACGAAGACGCCTGCGAGTGGACCGTTGGCGCCGTAGACGATTCCTATGGCATTCTGTTTCGTTGTGGCATTGAAGACGCATATTTGAGCTGCGAAGCTCAAGACTATTGCAAACATTAGGACATCTGCTAGTAACCAACGCTTTAACAAGCTGTTTTTTTCCTCCTTAAGGCACACTTTCCCCTTCTTCGTATTTAAAGACTTGTGACGTGGCCCATGCAACTTCCATGCCAACTTGGCTGGACGTGGAGTTACTCAATCTGGCTCAGATCTTCTGATTTTGTGCTTTTCTGCTAAAACCTTGTTCAGGAATCTCTGGGCTTGCCTTGCCGATAATCGTCCGTGTTGGAGATCATCCAGTTCTTTTCTCTGTTTCCATTTTGAGTCTCGTGTTACTGATTGGATGGTCTCTTTTGTTTCCCATGGGAAAACTATCCAACATGACGTCTTTTTTCCTTGGTAGTCTGGTTCGATGATGCTCCACGGTTTCGTGTACATAGTCACCGTTCTCACTTTCTTTGCTCCTTCTTTGATGACCTGCTCCTTAGCCAACTTCAGGCTCCCTCCAGTGTCTGCAACCTCGTCGACGAGAAGCACTTTCTTGCCCGACACCGAGGCTGATAGCGGTTGCGTTAGTCTCGGTTGGCGCCCAGCCTTGCCGATACCAGTATAGAATTCGACTCCGATGTTCGCCAGCACAGGGGCACTCAACAAGTCGCAGAGCACGCGAGCAGGAATCCAGCCTCCCCTCGAAACGCCGACTATCACATCCGGCACAAACCCACTTCTGAGAATCTTCCTCGCTAGACTCAAGAGAACGTTGTACATTCGGTTCCAGGTTAACACTTCAAATTCAGTCACTCGGGTCGTCGTGCTCCAGCCACCGTCTTCTACATTCTACCCGTTGCAAATTAAGAATTGTGCATCCATCGTGTTTGGGACTTGTTCGCGTATTGATTCCTAGTCTTCTTCCCATTTGGTTATCCAAGAACCTATGACGATGCATGCAATTCCCAACACGGTGATTATGGCAGTGTTCAAGATTGCCGTCTGCGTTTGGCCGAAAATCATGGAGGCTCTGAGTCCGTCACTCACGTAAGTGAGCGGAAGCACTTGTGCGATCGCTTGCAAGAACAGTGGCATCTGGCTCAGCGGGAAGAACGTGCCCGAAAGAAACATCATTGGGAAGGTTATCACGTTCGCCGCCGCGTCTGCGCCATCCGGGTCTTTCACGAACCTTGCGATGATCATCCCTAAACCCGTGAACATCAGAGAGGCCATCGCCACCATGAACAACGAAACGGCGTCCACAGTCATCTTCATGCCAAACACGGCCACTCCCAAAATAAGCATAACTGCCATGCCCAGAAAAGTTATCAGGACGTTGTATACGGTTCTGGAAAGTATCCATTCGTAACGTCTCAGCGGCGTAGTTGCCAACTTGTGAAAAACACCGTTCTGCTTGAACTGGGCGCTTATCGAAACCGAAGTGAAAATGCTGGTCGTCATGGCCGTCACCCCTATCATGCCGGGCAGAAAGAAGTCAATGTAGCCATAACGCTTCGGCGCAATGGTAAAGTCTTGAACGTTCAAGTACTTGACTCCATTTGAGAGTTGGAAGTTGATGTTTTCGACAATGCTCGTCACGATGCTGCCCACTACCGGTGCCGAAGATGTGGACTGGTCGAAGACGTAGGTGACGTTTGCAAGGTTAGCAGTGTGAGTGAAAAGGGCCATGTTGGCGGAGTCGTTAAACCCGGAGGGGATGATAATCAAGCTGCTCAGCCTGTTTGATATTGCATAGTCTGTGGCATTGACAGTGGCGTTAACCGTCTGGATGTTGAAGACACCTGAAGAGTTCAGTATGTTTATCAGAGTATTGGACCAGTAAGTTGCTTTTCCATCCACCATATCTTGGTTCTGAAGGTAAAGGTCATACTTCACGGAGGAATAACTGAAAATAGCCCCGAATAGGAGTATGAGAACGCATGGAAATGCAATCGTCCAGAAAATGGTGCTCTTGTTGCGCAGGAAACTCCTGAGACTTGCTTTCAGGTCTATCACTACGTGGCTCATGCTGTGCCTTCCTCCTCTCCCAATGTTTCCCCAGTTAGGTTTAGAAACACGTCTTCAAGGCTTGAGCGTCTGAGCTGCAGTTCACCGAACGGTATGTCGCTGTTGCTTAGACTGTGCAGGACTTCTGAGACGGTCACAGAATGGTTCATGTGGACGGTGACGTCTCCGGTTGATTCGTCATAGTTGGCTTTTATCCCGAGTTTCTCTATGTTCGGAACAGCCTTCGGACTGGTTTCTTTCAGTATGAGCATGTTCCTCTTGCCGTGTTCGGAAATAAGCCTCTGAGGCGTATCAAGTGCAACGATGTTGCCGCTGTGAATGATGCCCACCCTACTGGCAAGAATTTCAGCCTCTTCCATGTAGTGCGTCGTTAAGAAAACGGTTTTTCCCTGCTTTTGAAGCCCCTCGATAAGGTGCCACACACCGTGACGCGCCTTCGGATCCAACCCCGCTGACGGCTCGTCCAGAAAAATCACATCAGGATCGTTAACCAAAGCGACAGCTATGCCTAAGCGTTGCTTCAAACCGCCTGACAAGTGCTTAAAGAGCACATTCTTCTTATCCTCCAGATCCACGAGTTTTATCAAACCCTCGACATCCGGACGACTGTTAAACATGCCAGCATAATACTGAATCGTCTCCCTGACCGTAAGCCTCTCATAAGTGTAAAAGTCCTGCGGCAAAACACCTGCCTTCCTCTTTATCGCCATCTGGTCCTTCGCGATGTCAAGCCCGAGAACAAAGGCTTTCCCGCTCGTGGGCTTTCGCAGGCACTCCAACATCTCCACCGTCGTCGTTTTGCCAGCTCCGTTGGGCCCCAGAAACGCAAAGATCTCACCCTGATTGACAGAAAAAGAAATGCCGTTAACAGCAACCAAATCGCCGTAACGCTTAGTAAGCCCTTCCACTTGAATAGCGCTATCATTGCTCAAACTTGTCACTTCCAGTGATATCCAACCTTCGGCATCGATGCCATTATCTTAAGCTTTTCTACGGTATTCTACTGTATTCTATATTATCCTATAGTATTCAAAGAAATAGGTTGCCTTCATGCCTAATTCTTCGTAAGGGTGAATGGCTCGAGTACGCCAGGCTGGTTGCCACAAATACTTTTATACAAGCTTCGGAAGTTGTTTCTAGATAGAAAGAGACAACATTCTGGGAAAACAATGTCAATCCCTCCTGAGGTCGCTTGGATAGTCCCGGTTGTCCTACCGTTCATCATAGGCTTGCTGGTGGGTGCTGTCATAAAGAAAGCTTTGAAGCTTATGATACTCGTCGTCGCACTTGTCATAGTCCTAGTCGCCACCGGCATCTTGAGCCTGACCTTCAGCGGCCTTTTCGCCGCGGCAATGAACCTTCTGCCCAAGCTATACGACCTTGGGCACGGCTGGCTCAACGTCCTGCCCTATTCTTCCGTGGCTTTCCTTATCGGCCTCGCACTGGGTTTTCTATTTGCGAAGTAGCGCGCAGTGACCGTTTTCCTGTGCGCCTCCTTTGCGCGTGCTGGTAATTGTTAATAAGACAGAAACCAACTACAACATGCCGATCTGCTCTCGTACTGCTATTTTGGAGATGTGCCAGGAATGAACGGTGAAACAAGTTCAAATAACACGAGAATGGAGACTCACGGTTCCTTGTTCTTGGGCAGGACCAGGGCAGATGGGTCTCCGGTAGAGCTGCCAATTAACGCATTCAAACGTCACTTCATGGCCCTCGGAGGCAGCGGTTCCGGCAAAACCGTGTTGTGCAAATGCATCATCGAAGAGGCTGTGCGAAACAACATCCCGGTCATCATTATCGACCCTCAAGGAGACATTTCCTCCCTCGCCATAAAGGGTAATCCTGAAGAACTCACAGAACACGGAACGTCCTTGGAGGTTCAAGAGGAATTCTTCTCAAAGGCAAGGATAGCCATCTTCACTCCTGCCAGCAACAAAGCCATCCCCATAAGTGTCAACCCGTTCAAATCTCCTTCCCAAGACATTCCGCATGAAGAGGCCATCCAAACTATCGACCTCACGGCCACGTCCCTTGCAAGCTTTCTCGGCTACGATGTAAACGCAGACGCTGGAAAAAGTGCCAGGGCCTACATGTTCACCATACTCGAACACCTGTGGCAACAAGGGCAGAGAATCAGCGACATGAGCCACTTGGCTCACATAGTCCTGAACCCCCCAGCCAAAATCGCCGCCACTCTCAACAGTCTGGTAGCCAAGAAAGAGCCTGAAGAGATTGCCCGGAAGCTACGCTTTCTGACAGTTGGAACTTCTTCACTGATGTTTCAGTTGGGAGTTCAGATAGACATTAGCCTGTTCGTGGACACCAGCGACGGAAAAGTACCCGTGAACATAATCTATTTGAACACCTTAAGCTCTGAAAACGACAAGCAATTCTTCCTAGCCACCCTCTTCAAAGAGCTCTATTGTTGGATGCTGAAAAACCCCTCAAACGATTTGAGAATGTTGTTCTACGTTGACGAAATCTCGCCCTACATTCCACCCTACCCCAGGAACCCTCCTCCAAAAAACGCGTACGCCCTTCTCTTCAAACAGGCAAGAAAATACGGTGTTGGACTCGTGGCGGCCACACAGAACATCACAGACATAGACTACAAAGCTCTGGCACAGGTCAACACGTGGTGTCTCGGTCGCATGATGACAACCCAAGACATTGGCAGAGTCCGAAAAATCATCCAATCAATAGACCCCTCACACGCAGACATCGTTCTGCAGAAGCTGCCAAGCCTGCGAACAGGCGAATTTCTCCTGCTGTCCCCCGACTTTTACGATGACGTTGTCGACTTCAATGTTCGCTGGCTGGCCACCAAACACCTGACACTGGATGAAAAGGATCTCTCCCAATACGTGCCCACCGAATCAAGAGCCTTCTTCGAGAAACACTTGGAAAAGAGAATCGCAAAGAAGTGGACCGCAGCCGCCCACATTACTCCCTCCGCGAATCTGGAGGAGAAAACCCGGCGATTCCTTCATTCAGAAAGAAAGGCCGTGCCCGCGGACTCTGTGGCGAAGAGCTTGAAGATCAGCTCAACGGACACTGAAAAAATCCTCCGCAAGCTCGTCAACGCTGGCGCCGCAAAAAAGGGTCGATCCAGAAGCCGGAGTGAATACTTGTACTGGCTGTCCGAATTCAACCTCGATCCTTCCAAAGACATCAACGGAGAGGTGCTGACAATCCCCGCACGTATTACCCAAGTCGAAGCTTCCAAGAGAGCCAAATCCATGCTTGAAGGTGGCCTGCTACGCAAAGATGAAGAAATCTACGATGCAGAGTTCTGGTACATCCCCCTCTGGAGAGTCACCGCCACACGTGAGGCAACCAAAATGCTCCTCCTCAAAAAAGAAGAAACACGCACATACTACGTGAGCGCACAAACTGGGGCAATAATATCCCTAGAGAAGAAAGAAATAGTCTTCCACAAACTCATGACAAGCACCACCGAGAAACTCAGAAACTTGGACGAAGACGAACGCATCACGTTCGTGCCCAAACTGCCCAGCGAAATCGGAAAATTCCCACAGATAAGACTTGGCACAGACAGAGCATACCAAACGCTAGAATTGAAAATAGGCGTCCGCCCAGTGTCAGCAGAAATGATTTTACTTCCCGTGTGGAGCATAAAAGTACGGCACAAAACAAAAAAGACCAAACGCACCATCAACATGGACGCCGCCACAGGACGATTGCTATCCGGACATTTCCAAGAGGTCACGCGCTAGAAACTGAAATGTAACAGTTTTGTTACGTTATCATTAAACTGTAATCACATGGGCCCGAGCTTGCTCCAGGTCCACGTTTTGAACTGCAAGGGTATACAAGCAGACATTTATGAAACGAAAGGAAAGGTTGACCGTGACAGTTCATGCCCATCTTGTTTACGGGATTTGGAGCGAGTCTATACGCATTCGCTACCAGACGTATCTCTTTGTTCAGGGACATCAACGCCATAGTTGCGAATGAAATTCTAGACAGAGTTGCATCCGGCACAGTCCTGGATGTTGGAACGGGCCCAGGATGTCTCCCCACTTGTATCGCTATTAAGAATCCGTCATTGGAAGTTGTTGGACTCGATGTTTCACGGGATATGATAAAGATAGCTCGCGCAAATGCAAAGAGAGCACACGTGGAGAACGTGCACGGCCTCGTAGGTGACGCTGCAGAAATCGGCATGCCAAACGAATCCGTAGATCTTGCGGTGGCAACGCTGAGCTTTCATCATTTGTCAAACCCACCCACGGCGTTTGAAGAGCTGTACAGGGCCTTGAAAAGCGGAGGAGAGGTTTGGATATACGAAGTGAACAGTGACCTAACACCGCAAAGCGAAGCGTGGATGAACGGCAGGTACAACATCGTTACAAGAAAAATCGCACGCTCAGTCATGAGAATGCTAAATAAGCACACGATGACAGCCGAGCACGCCACGGCAATACTCAGAGACCACAAGAACAGGTTCGCCGATGCCAAGGTTGGGCAACTTGAACCTCTGCTGGTCAAGATCGTATTAGTCAAGAAGTGAGCACGGCCCGCGTCTTTGCAGGCTACGTTAATCCAAAGCGCCTGTTCAAATTTGTTGATGTCAATAGATACGCTGTTTCAGGAAGCAGTGCGGTGTTTCATTGCAATAAGTTAAGAAGCTGCTCTGCATCGCTTGGAGGGTAGCCTGAATAGTACTTACTAAAATACCCAAAAACCTCCAGGTGTTGATCCAGGAAATTCTTCACCCCGGCCGCCATCTTTCCAATATCCTCTGTTCTGTCAACTTCCACCTTGCCCAAAGTTCCATGCACTTTGCTCCTATCTCCTTCCCATCTTATGTAGACAAAACCAGCTGTCGCCTCGAAAACAGGCTGACCAACGAAAACCTTGGCCACGCCGTTTTCTCTGAGAAGAGGGTTCAATTTTTCTCCTGCCCAGTCTTTGTTTCTCACTTCAACGGCGTAACGATAGCCCTTGGGCAAGGTTGACAAAAACTCCCGTAAATCTGGAAAATGCTTGGCTCCGAATGAGCTGGGAAACTGGAGCAGAAGCGGTCCGAGTTTGTTCTGCAACTGGGACATTCTTGAAATGAAGGTGGCCACCTCTCTTTCGCAGTTTCGCAGCATTTTGATGTGGGTTATGACTCTGGGAAATTTGGCGGAGAACAAGAACCCCTCAGGAGTCTGTTCTCTCCAAGTCTTCGTTGTGCTTGTCGACGGAATCCTGTAGAACGTGTTGTCCAATTGTACCGTGTCAAAATGCTTCGCATACTCGGCCAGAAACGCTGTGGGCTTCAGCCTTTCTGGATAGAAGTGGCTGACCCAGAACCCGTAGCTCCAGCCCATCGTGCCAATGTGCGGTTTTTCTATTCTGCCTCTTTTGCCTTCAGGAGTAGCCACTGTTTCTCCCCTGCCTTCTTGAAGCGTGCCAGCACATACCTGCCACGTAGTCTCTGGCCGTGGAGAGTGACCTCCACCATGTTTTCACTCCAAACCTTCGTTTCGTATGTCCCGCTGTCAAATATCTTCACCGTGCCCGCGCCATACTGTCCTTCCGGTATGGTTCCCTCGAAACTCCGGTATTTCAGCGGATGATCCTCCGTTTCCACGGCGAGCCTTTTCTCGCCCGACTGCTCCGGTATCCCCTTTGGAACGGCCCAGCTTTTCAGCACGCCGTCCTTCTCCAACCGCAAGTCGTAATGAAGTCTTCTCGCATGATGCTCCTGAACGACAAATGCCCGCCCTTCCTTCTCAGAACTTACAGTCCCCGATGGTTCAGGCGTGACGCCGAAATCTCTCCTCGAAACGTACGGTTCGAGCCTGCCTTGGGTTATCTGATCCAACGTGCACTCAGAAGGAAGCTTATCTTTTCTAAGTCCAAGAAATCGGGGCATGCGCAGTCTGCCATCCTTGGTAACGTTTTGATAAGCCACCTCGCAAACGGCTTCAGGCTTTAACCAAACTATCTCTTCCAGGGAAACAACCCCTTCAAGAGTCTTATCCTTGACTTGCAGGGGCACAAACATTTTCAACATTGACTCCAAGTCTTCTCGGTTGAAGCCGGTTCCCACTTTACCCACGTAGACAGGTCCCGTTTCGCCAAACAGTCCCAGAATCAGCGCTCCAAAGGTCGGCTTTCTCGCGCCCTCGCCGACCGTGTAGCCAAAGACTACGCAGTCGCACGTGAGGATGGGTTTAATCTTTAACCAGTTTGCGCTTCTGGCTCCGGGCTCATATTGGCTGTCTCTTTTCTTGGCCATCATGCCCTCCATGCCCTTCGCCAAGGCAACCTTGTAGTACGCTTCCCCCTCTGTTTCCACAAATGCGGACAGCACAACAAAGCTTCCCTCGCGCACGTACTCTTTCAAAAGTCTCTTTCTCTCCATCAGTGGAAGCTCAACAAGAGGGTCCCCGTCCTTCTCTAGCATGTCGAACACTATGTAGTTTGCGGGTGACGCTTGCGACAGATACTTAACGTTTTCAATCGAAGTGGTTTTGCTTCTTTCCGCGAGCGCCTGAAAGTCGGCCTTGCCACCTTTCATGACGATTATTTCACCGTCAATCACCGCGTTTTCTGTCAGTTTCTTCAACTCTTCAAGTTCGGGAAAATTATATCTCAGTTCTTTGTTGTTTCTGCTTCTAATGCTAAGTCCGCCGTCAACGTAACTTATGGCCCTTATGCCATCCCATTTGACCTCGAATATCCAATCTTCTGAATTGAAAGGCTTTTCAGCGTGCTGTGCAAGCATTGGCCTGTATTGCTGTCTCATTGTTTCTTCAGCTGATTGAGCGTCTCTTGCAGGGCTGCCATGAGCTCCTTGGCTTCCTCTTTCACGGGTTTTTCAGCGACGATTGTTTCACCCTTGAGCTTCTTTGCAATCAGTTTCCGGATCCTCTCCTCGTAGGTGTCCTCGTATTCCGTTATGTCAAACTCGCCTGAAAGATCGTTTATTATCTTCACGGCGAGGTCTAACTCTTTCTTCTCCGGTTCCATGAGTCGTTTCAGTTCTTCGAAGTTGTTCGGATCTGAAATCTCGTAGGCGTATCGAAGCGTGGTCAGCACCAAGGCTCCCTTGTAAGCGTGCAACAAGACAGGATACTCCTTCGTTCTCAGAGTGATTCTTCCCGCTCCGGCCTTGTGCGTTTTCTGTAGGGACGTCAAGAGTAAGCTGTAGGCTTCATTGCTCTTGTCAGGCGTGAGGACATATGATCTTTCAAAGTATATCGGATCGATAGAGAGGTAGTCCACAAACTTGTCGATGCGGATTTTCTGACTCGACTGCGGTCTCGCGGCGTCAAGCTCCTCCTTCTGGAAAACTATGAAGCGGTTCTTGCTCACTTCATAACCTCTCACAGTGTCTTCCCAAGGAACGACTGCGTTGTCTTTAACGCACACCTTCTGATACTTCAGGGGCTGCCCATCCTGTTTGTGAAGAAACCTGAAAGAAAAAGCCTTGTCAAACGTCATCGTGTAAAGCTTAACCGGCACGTTGACCAGCCCTATTGTCACAGCCCCACTCCAAAACGGTCTCTTAGGAATTCGTGCATTTGCTTCTTCCATTGGTTCTTCTTCCATCAATCCACACTCTTCTCAGAGTTTCTGTTTGTCTTCAAGCATTCCCTTCCATGGGTTGCTCTCAGACTTGGCAACCGCTGACAAAGTGAATTCCTCTGGCTTTAACCCTTTCTTGACGTCTCTCCAGTCCAACGGCATAGAAACCGTTGCTCGTGGCGTGGCCCTTAGACTGTAGGGGCACACCATGGTTCTTCCATGAGAATTCTGCAGATAATCAATGTAAACGGTACCGGGTTTTTTTGGCTTGGAAAACTCTGAGACGACGACGGGAGATTCTCTGGCCAAATACCTTCCGATTTGGTGCACGTGTTCTCTCGTCTGATTGAACGTGTACTCGCGAACTATGGGAACAAGAATATGCAAGCCTTTTTTTCCGGAAGTCTTCACGTAAGATTTAAGGCTTAAGCCGTCAAGCTTCGTCTTCAGCATTAACGCCACATCGACTACGTCGTCCATACTTGCTGGCGGCTCAGGGTCAACGTCGAAAACGAGGAGGTCTGGCTTCTCAAATTCGTCCATCTTGGAAAGTGTCATGTGAAGCTCTAAAGCTGCGAGGTTGGCAAGCCAGACCAGCGTGTCCAAGTCGTTGCACACAACATAGTTTATTTCCCGTTCGGCGGTTTCAGAGTATTTCCTGAAAGTCTTCACCCAATGGGGAGTGCCCAGAGGCATATCCTTCTCGTAAAAGCCCTGTTTGTCAATGCCGTTTGGAAATCTCGTCAAAACTATCGGCCTGTTCTTTAACATGCCCAGCATTCTGGGAGCCATTCTGATGTAGTGTTGAATTACCTGCGCCTTAGTGACCCTTCCCTCAGGATATAGTATCTTGTCCAGGTTTGTGAACTCGACCTTGGTCAACTTTTCCAGCCAAACCTGCCTCCGATTCCAATATGTATCTCTGTGTGCAGATAATTCTTGTTATCAAACAGGTTTTTGCACTGAAGCGCGCTAAAGTTAAATAGCAACGAAGTATCTACGGCAGATATGTGGTGAACTCATGTCTCGCTCTTCAGGATGGGTCACATCAATCGCTGAGGGAACCAATTTCGGCAGTCAATCAAGCCCGCCTCAATCGGGTCCATCGTTCCCGCCCGCGGGAGGCAATGTGGGAATTCGTGCTACCCTGGGAATCGTCAGCGCTGTTCTCAGCCTAATCATCGTACCTGAGATATTCGGTCCGATAGCAATAATCCTCGGAGCATACACATGGAGAAAAGAGCAAGGAAACCGCGGACTCTACATCGTAATTATCGGAATCATATGCATGCTTGTAGGCCTGTATTTCACATCCATTTTTGAATTGGGAGACCTCCTCCCGTCGCTGTCCTCCAATACAGTCTCCGCTATGAACGCCGCGCTACGAATATTTGCATAATACATTAGATTCCGAGGATAGGCTTTGAGCACGCATGGTTAGGATTCTTAGCGTGTCCTGAATCAACCGGCCGTGAAGCCGAGTCTCGAAAAATCGCAGCTTAATTCACCATAAAGACTCGAAACGCGCGCAATATCTGTTCCTTGACTCAAATATCTGCAACCGGCAAAAATGGATTGAAATTTTCTGTCTGTGAAACATCAGATCGTGGCGCTTAATAGCCTGCAGGGCTGTATCATCTGGTTGGTGAAAATGTCTGATTTTAGAAGAATAGACAGAGTCTTGAAAGGGAAGCCGACTCTCGAAGGTGCAGGCGTCAAGCTCAAACGCGCGTTTGGTCCTCAGGAAGTTCCTCTGCTGGACCCGTTTTTGCTTCTTGACGATTTTCATTCCGACAACCCCCTTGACTACATCGCGGGGTTCCCCTGGCATCCTCATCGAGGTATCGCGACAGTAACCTATGTGCTTGAAGGGATGGTTAAACACGGAGACAGCATGGGAAACGAGGGCGTCATCCGTTCGGGAGATGTTCAATGGATGACCGCAGGCAACGGCATCATCCATCAGGAAATGCCGAAAGGTTCCAACGGTCTGATGTGGGGTTTCCAGCTGTGGGTGAACCTGCCCTCCTCACACAAGATGGACGACCCCCGATACAGAGGGATAACAGGAGCGGAAATCCCGGAGGTTGAGGTGGAACCAGGTGTTAGAATTAAGGTGATATGCGGCGACGTGGAAGGAAACAAGGGCCCAGTGAGAGACCTTGTCGTGGACTGTGAATACTTGGACATCGTGATGGAGCCAAAGACAGTGCTCGAACACTCGACGAAGAAAGGACACAAAGTCTTTGCATACGTGGTTAGCGGCCGTGGCTACTTTGACCCCTCGAAATCAGACTCAATCGACGTCGAGCACGTGGTCATTTTCAAGGAAGGAGAGAAGGTCAAGATTCGCACTGAGGATAGAAGTCTTCGGTGCCTCCTGATATCCGGAAAACCGATTGGTGAACCGGTAACTTGGCTTGGACCAATCGTCATGAACACCCAAGAAGAACTGAAAACCGCTTTCGACGAACTTGAAGAAGGCACGTTCCTGAAAAACCCCAAACGTGCCAGAAAACCGCCCGAACTACACTCCTCCTTCTACAAACCCTGAGCAACGCCGCAAATCAGCCAGCACGAAATCGAGCCACAAAAAATCACTTAAGAGGCACTCTGAAGCAGGGGCTCGAAACGAGTCACATCATCGAAATCATGTTCAAAGGGGACGACGAACGCTGAATCCCGCGTGCGCCTCTGAAAAGCCAGCAGTCACGTTGGTTTCTCAGCCGAGAAGAGAGTAAGGTTCAAGAGCAGGGCAGCAATGAGCAGATGGTAGGTGACTGGAACAACCTTGGATGATGAATGGCACATTCCCGAGTCTTCGTTCAGTGAGCGGGACACTGACGTTCTGAACCTGATAAGCCAAGAAGCCTTGACCAGGTTCACCTTCGACGGGCTGAAGAGGAGACTGGGCCTGCATCCTGAGACCCTTTCTAGGATTCTCAGCAGGCTGGAACAAGAAGGCATCGTGGAGAAGGGGCCTGGAGGCTACAAGGTCACATCCAAAATCAACCAGTTCCAGACCCTGCATTCTACCATCCGCGATGAGTCTCGGATGCCTCTGCTACAGACGCTTGTTCCCACCAACATATCAGTGGAACAGCTTATCCTGAACCTCAAAGGCAAATGGTTCGGGCTACTGCGCTGGTTGGGTTGCACGGAAGGCGAAGAGGGAATCACGCTGAAGTGGATTACGGAAGACGGCGGCATCCAGGTGAACGCGAACATTCTAGAGCCCGCCTTGACGATAGAGGCCAAGTTTCTCCGAGACAAGGATTTGAACATGGCTCTGAAAGCCTCTTACCAGCTGATGGTTTACATAGGCAAGTTGTGCTCCGGCTCCCAGCTGATCAGACGCGTGGCCTACTTCGGCGGCTACGACCTGCACTTGATGCCCGCATAGATCGTGACTGACTTTCTTTCTTCCTTAGTCAACAAATATAGCGCTGCTATTTCCTTTTTTGAGGTGAAAAAGTATGAGTAATCAAATCAGTTCATTACAGATTTTGAAATCGCTTTCGGACGCTACCAGCGAACTCGTTCAGAAACTCGCACCCTCCGTGGTCAACGTGAACTCGAGGATGACAAGAGGCACAGGCGTCGTCTTGACGGCAGACGGCTACATAGTAACGTGCAACCATGTTCTTGGTAGAAGCGCTGAGGTCAGGATAGGCCTCGGCGAAAAAAGCCTTGAAGCCAAACTCGTTGGCTTTGACCCATACTCTGACGTGGCACTGCTGAAGGCTGAAGAGGGACGCTTCAAACCCGTGGAATTCGGAGATTCGGACAAGCTTAGCACAGGCCAGTTCGTTCTTGCCCTTGCCAATCCCTTCAACAGGCAACCGACCGCAACAACGGGCATAATCACCAGCGTCGGCGCTACGCTCAGAGGCTGGAGAGGAACCGCCATGGAAAACGTGATAGCAACCGACGCTAGACTCAACCCAGGCTTCTCAGGCGGACCGCTCATAGACGTTTCCGGCAAGGTGATAGGTCTAAACACGGCGTACGTTTGGTCTCGAGGTATAGCCATCCCCGCGAACAAGGTGAAAAACATCGCTGACAGACTCATGTCCGGAGGGAAGCTCAGAAGGGCATACTTGGGCATAGTGTCCAACACCGTTTCGATCCCGCAAGAAATCGCAAGCCAGGCACGCATAGATCAAGACTCAGGCGTAATGGTGTTCCAAGTTGAACAGGGCGCCCCCGCCAAAAAGGCCGGTCTAACAATGGGCGACGTCATAGTGAAGTTCAACGAAAAACCCGTAACAACCTTCTACGACCTCCCAAGACTCCTAACCGAAGACGTCATCGGAAAAAAGACAACGCTATTAATACTCCGCGAAGAAAAACTGATGCAACTCACCATAACCCCAACCGTAGCCGAGAGTGAAGAAGATGATTGAGAGATTCCCAGCAAACCTTGACATAGAACCAGAACCGCTCCCACCACCCCGACCGCTCCGACCCTTCCCCACACCCTTCCCACAAATCCCCAACTGAGCACACAAGAAGTCGCGAATTAGGCACTCAAAAGCAAAGGCCTTGAATCCTAACGCTTACATACCCCTTCCCTCATGTTAGCCAGAGGTTTCTGATCTGATGCAAGGAGGTTCTTCATGGTGAAAACTGAGACGATAAGGCAGAAAGTGCTCATACCCGCCACGCCAACCGAGGTGTATGAAGCTTTCGTCGACGCGAAAAAACATTCAAAGTTCACCGGCAGCAAAGCCACCTGCGACCCAAAGGTCGGAGGACAGTTCACAGCGTGGGATGGGTACATCTCCGGGAAAAACCTGGAACTGGAACGGGGAAAAAGAATAGTGCAAGAGTGGATGACCACAGAGTGGCCCGAAGGTCAACCTCCGTCAAGGCTGGAGCTCAATTTCAAAAAGGCAGAGGGCGGCACGGAACTCTCCATGGTCCATTCTGGCGTTCCCGCTGAACAAGCCGCAGACGTTGCACAGGGATGGACAGACTTCTACTGGGACCCCCTGAAGAAGTACTTCAAGAAGTGAACGTCTAACCCAGTTTCCTGAGAGCCTCTGTGACTTCTTTTATGTCCGGAAGCTGCTCGACTGGATAGACTTTGACGAATGCGACTTTCTGATTTTCGTCAATGATGATGTTGGCACGTTCTGAGGTCCCGTACTTGCTCCTGAAAATGCCGTAGGTCTCCGCGACTTTGCCGTGCGGCCAGAAATCCGACAGCAGCCTCGTGTTCTCGATGTTCAAGCTTTTTGCCCAGGCCTTTTTCGATGGCACAGTGTCAACGCTAACGCCAACGGCTATCGTGTTGAGAGAATCAAAAGCCTCCTTATTCTTTTCCAGAGACTTCATCTGTTCAGAACACACGGAAGTCCACGCCAAAGGATGGAACGAAAGCAAAACCCTCTTTCCCTTAAACTTCGAAAGAGTAAACACCTCTTCGTTCTGGTCCTCCAAACTGAAGTCCCTGAACTTGTCGCCTACCTTCACTCTCTCCTGCATACCATGATTCTTCCTGCTGCTTCATTACAATTAGCCTCAATATGCCTTGAGTATTAAAAGTTTAAGAAAGGCAAGGCTCAAAAGAACGTGTAACCGTTCCATGAATGAACAAGTGATTTCTGAATGTCTGCGAACCTATCTGCCACTCGAAAGTCTTACCATAACCTTCAGCATGTCGATACGCACACCTTTTCCCTGTCAGACCCTGTGTCCCTCCGCCTCTACGCAAGCACGGAGCCGCGCAACCTGAAGATAGCTGACCTGCAGAAGGCCCTCATTCTGGTCGTCAACGGAACAGAAGCCGTTGGAGAAGGAACAGGCTTCGGGCTTCCAGTCCTCGTGTACTCCGACGAGACGTATTTTTCAGGTTCGTCTAAGCTGTACGTTTAGCGCGCTGGCTTGTCCCTAAAATGGTTAAAAATGGTTTTTATTCTTCTTTTGTCTTTTCGAGTTGGATATGGGCTTGTTTTCTGGGCAAATCTTGGCCGCGCGCTAAGATGGCAAATCAACG
>Ga0187866_1000433_pt1 | contig 49490 bp, 49 predicted proteins | sample June2016WEW_11_1_3_FD_133013 | JGI IMG/M metagenome (GOLD analysis project Ga0187866, IMG submission 133013) | Peatland microbial communities from SPRUCE experiment site at the Marcell Experimental Forest, Minnesota, USA - June2016WEW_11_150 | ecosystem: Environmental > Terrestrial > Soil >...
ACTTAGAACTAGAGCCGTGTTGGCCAGAATGTACGCAATCACGACCCAGACCATCGTTACATAATCCGAGCGGATCTCTTCAGCAATGGGAAGCAGCGCTAGAAGAACGATTGTGCTGTCAACTGCCGACATCAAGGAACCAACGGATGTTACCGAGAAAGCCTTCCACTTGTATTCCACTGATGTAAACCAGCAGAAGAGCCTTGTTACGCGGTATAAGTAACATTTCTATTTTCAGGTATCTTGAAGAAACTGGGCAGGTTCACGGCGATGGCACCGGCACGAAGACAAGCATAGCGTTCTGTTTCGGTTGTATGCTTGCCCGGAACAATCACATCACTAGCGGTAGACGCGGGCTTGAACAATTCTGGCAGCGCTCGCCGCACCCCTTGCAGTAAGTGAACGAGAACCATGGATTATGACATGAAGGTTCAGGGCAACAATACTGTCGCAAGAACCCTGCCAGTAACTACCATACGTCAGATCTTGCTCAAGTCCTTTGCGGATTTTCGCGTGCCTGCCCCAGCTGTACATTCATGCAAATGAGATATAGGAACCTAGCATGGCAAACCAACGTTCGGAACGTTCAGGGCTTTGGAAACGGGGGAAGTTGGTTGTCCTTTGTCGTCATTTCAGTGCTTCTTTTCGCGCATGGAAATCTCTACGCGGAGATAGTGCGTCGAATAGTTGCCTGTCCAAGTAGGGTTTACCTCGTGCAACGTAATGGGCCATGTTTCTGGCTATGCCTGGTCCCATCATGAAACCCTGGCCGCATAAGCCCACTGCGAGATACAACCCAGTTACATTGGGAGCTTCTCCGATTATTGGTAATCCGTCGGGCGTCATGTGATAGAGTCCTCGCCACAGTCTGCGGATGACCAAGTGCTTGAACCTCGGAATCAGATCCAGCAGTCTCTTCGCAACGATGGGGAGAAACTGGGACGTGCATCGTGCATCCTCGCCTGGAATAATCGGGGATGGAGTGTAGCAGAAGATGATGGACCCATCGTGGGTTTGTCCAAAGTAGAAATTGGCAGTTCTCCCATCAGTTCCCGGCCTTATGTCGACCACAAGCGGATCTAGGAATCGATCTACTGGCATCGATACTCCGGCTTCATGAGAATCAGGTGACACAGGAACGTGTACGTTGGCGGTGGCTGCAATTTGACTTGCGCGAGCTCCGGCCGCGTTGAGCACAGAATCTGCTGGAATGATTCCCTTGTCAGTTTTCACGCCGACTACGTGATCATTTTTCACGAGTAATTGTTCAATGTTTTCGCCTAACCGGAATTTTACGCCGAGGTTCTTGCATTCCGTGGTCAGCGAAGAAGCAAAAAGGAGTGGTGAAGCTTGTCCGTCCTCAATTGAGAGCGTCCCGCCTCTCAGCCCGTTAGCGTTTATCCCCGGAATGACTTTCTTTATTCCGTCGGGGTCCACCCAGTCGATTTTCAAACCACACTTGTGCTGCAGAGGCAGCATGCCCGTGAGCAGTTCTTCATCTTGTTCGCGGTAGGTGGGGTAGCAGTATCCGCCCATCCTCCAGCCAATTTCAGTCCCCGTTCTCTCTTTCCACGTAGAGAATATCTTTAGACTTTCCTGGCAGAGAGCTATCTTTGCTGGCTCTGAATGTGTCGCTCTTATTCCGCCGATCGCTGCCTTGAAGCTTCCTTGGCCTGGTGCTGTGCCCTTATCTACCAACGTAACGTCCATGCCTTCTTGGGCCAAGAAGTAGGCAGAGGGGAGTCCTACTGCCCCCGCTCCGATCACTACTACATCCGTCATTGTCCTGCCTCCCGGAGAAGAGTTGTTAACGGGACCTCCATGGTGAACGGCCGCTTCACGTATCCCGTTACAGATTCAGGTGGAACGCCTGCCTCACGGAATACCTGCTTAATGAGATTCTCACAGGTCTTGCCATTGCACGCCCCCATACCACAACGAGTCGCCGCCTTGATAGCGTTCAGGTCCCTGACGCCCATCTCTACTAGTCTAATGATCTCCTTCTTGCTTACCCGTTCGCACACACAAACCATTACCTCATCGTCAGTGAAATCGCATTGCGATTCGAGAGGAGATCCAAGTTCCGGGTTCTGAATGCGAATTCCCGCGACCTTAGTTGCGAGTCTCGAATCGACTTCAATCTGCACCATCCTTCTCTTGTCCATCCACTTGAGAGTTCGAATGTGCCGAACGATTCCGGAACCAACGCTTTCGCCCTCGGAGCCGGTAAGCGAAACTTGCTTTCCAACTTTCACTTGCTCGTCGTCAATTTCCCAGGGAACCCATACTTGCGCCGTTCTCCCAGTCGGGTCGAATCTTCTGTCCACCACGGTGATTGCTAAGCCTGGGCAGACCACAGCGCACTTTAGGCATCCAACACATTCACCCTCCCAGCGGGGAAGGGAAGTGATACTTTCGTTTTCCAAGCGAACCCATCCCTTGGGGCAGGCTTCCACACAGGGATTGCAGGGAATCTCCTGCACGCAGCGAATTACTGGGAATACCTTTGCCGTTGGACAGTCAGGTTCTTTGAATTCATGTATCGGGCCAGGTTTACCTCTCAGAAGCTCGAGCATTCTCAACCAATCTGTAGGAACGGTAGCGTCTCTGCCCATGTCTTGGAGCATCTTTCTCGCAGTCACTTTTCCGGAGAACATAGCCGCCGAGGCTTCGGCGATTACTTCAGCGTCACCAGCCTCGTACGTCTGAATCCCCATCCGCCTAGCCTCCTCCGCCAGTTCGTTGACAGGATTGAGGCCAACCGCGACAAGCACTGTATCAACTTTGAAGCTTCGTTCAGTTCCGGTGATCGGTTTGAATGCCTCATCAATCTGCGCAATCACAACTTCTTCGACATGGCCGTTTCCGTTGGTTTTGATTACGGTGTGGGATGTGAAAACTGGGACTCCGAGCCTCTTGATCTTGTCCAGGTGTACTTTGTATCCGCCAACTTTCGGAAGAGCCTCAACGAGGCCCACAACTCGGATGCCTGCTTGGAGCGCATGGTAGGCGGCTATGAGGCCAACGTTTCCTCCCCCTACGATGAAGACTCGACTTGAAGGGCGCACGAGGTCCCTGTTCACTAGAGTCTGGAAGGCGCCTGCGCCGAAGACCCCCGGAAGATCATGGCTTGGAAAAGCCAGAGCCTTCTCTCTCGCCCCCGTAGCCACCAAGAAACGTCCTGGTTTGACAAGATGATATTTCCCGTTGCGAACCACCGCGAGTTTTCCATCAGAGAAAACCCCGACGACCGGTGAGTCCAGCCAGACCCGCGCATTTTCGAAATGCGCTAGCTCCTGCGCGAATTGCTTGGCTATGTTGATGCCCCTTGATCCCGCGCGGCATTCACGAACTGATCCGAAGAAGTTGTGGGTTTGAAGGGTAAGTTTCCCACCTATCTCATGCTTATCGTCGCAGACGAGCACGTCAACTCCGTTAGCCGCTAGTTCGAGGGCTGCGCTAAGCCCAGCTGGTCCAGCGCCTGCAATGAGAACGTCCACCGATACTTCAGGAACGTCAATTGGCCCAGGTGGGGCATCGTCTTCTGGTAGTTTGGGCAGGCCGTTGACGGGGTAGATGTCCATGCCTTCGTGGACGGGGGTTATGCATGCCTTTACGGGAGTGCCATTCGCTATGACGAGGCAGTGTGAGCACTGGCCGTTGGCGCAGAAAATCCCCTGCGGCGCGCCATCCTTCTGATGACGGCCGAAACAATGTACACCCTGCGCGATAAGCGCAGATGAAATCATCTCACCACTGATGGCCGGGATTGAGGCACCTCGCCACCGGAAATTGACCTCCCGCTTCTGTGGGATATCCAATATGGGATGCGAAAGAACCCGTCCAATAGTGAGATCAGGGTCCAAGTGGAGGTCCCGCAGCTAATGAATCTCCGGGAGGTTTGGTTGGCTAAAAAGGGCGTTTTGAAATCTCTGCGCTGATTTTGAGTGTCCGGCCACCGCTGGGATAACCTCAACCCCAGTTTATTGGGATAGTTGAGCACGACGCGCGCACGCTTGGTTGGACCCTCAGGGGGGGTGGTGCATTTTTCGGGGTCAGGAGGGGTTGATTTTGCGTTTTCCTGGCACAGGGGTAGTAGGGGGTTGAGCGGAGGGATGGGAGGTCGGGTGTAGCCCACGGAAGTTAATTGGTTCCGTTTTGTGCTGGGTGACTGTTTTAGCTACCTCCCTCCCGAGCCCACACATACACCATAGAACCTCACCTTCAACGCGGGGGTAGCCAAGTCTCAAGCCTAAGCCAACACAACAATGCATGACAGCATGCCAGACCAGAAAAGAATTTTCATACCGTCAGAACCACCCTCCGCTGAATAGGAAATACCCTGAAAACTTAATTGACCTCTCGTCTTTACGCATGAGGGCGATAGGATTGGCGACGCTCACTGTAGATAAGTCCCAGCTTACACTGGTAAGGGAGACCAAGGAACTTCTGGAGCAGCTTCTAGAAACACTGGATGTGATGGCTGACAAGAGATTGCTTCGAGATATTGAGATCTCTCGCTCCCAAGCATCAAGAAGGCAGACGCGAAGTTTTCGTCAGCTGATGGCGGAATTAGGCCTTGAAGCCCAAGCACTCAATCGTTCAAACACCAAAGTTCGAAAGAAACTTCCGAAAGCTTAGGTCCGAGTTACAGAGGAGAATAAGCGAGCAAATTCTGGCCCTGGAAGATCAACCACTTAGCGGAAAGCCTCTGCACGGACAATTGAAAGGTTTGTTTTCGCTTAGGGTCGGTGAGTATAGAGTCGTCTACGAGGTTCATGAGCAAAGCATTATCTTGCATACGGTGGGACACCGAAGGTCTATATACGAAATCTAATAATCACGAATTTCCTCTCGTCGCTCGCGGTGAGTTTGAACCTAGGCCGATAACGTTTGAGGAACCTCTCAAGCCAATCATAGAGCGGCAAAACCCATCCACCCTTATGGGTGGGATGAATCGCGTGTGCGAGAGTTCTGCGATCTTCTCTTCTACTCTGCGTCGTATAGAGGCTGGATAGTCGTCGAGAGTTTTCCTCGCCTTGCGCGAGAGGAATACGTTCAACGCTTGCGGGCCCTTGAACGAGTCGGCTTGAAAGCGATGCTCCTGCCTGCCCTGTGCTCCCGCAGCGCTTCCTGTAACGCCGCCTTGTCTTCGGTTGACATCTCTTCAGCCAGCGCTTCTTCGATGGCTTCGAGCCTTCGCCTGATCAGGCCGAGTTCCTTTTCAAGAATGACCTTAGACATCGAGATACCGCGTTCCATATGAACGCCTTAACTGTTATGTGTTGTGCCGTCTAGTAGATGTAGTAGAACTCGTGCTAACGTTCGTCGTGAAAGGGACGGTACGCTTGATGGAACCCCCAAGCGGGTGACTCGGTTTTCTGAGTAAGCCGGGCCTGTTTTGGCGTTTTCTTGGGATGTGGGAAATATCAATTGGTCATAGAAATCGGGTGTATGATGATTTCACGTTAGCGAAGACCTTAGAGTACTTGGAAGCCTCCAATAAGATTCATCTTCCAGAGGACGGGTCTATAGTTTGGGTGTTCGTCGACAACCCGAAGCTCCTCCGCCTTCTCCGCACAAGCCACGTTATCAAGCACGCGGGCACCCGGACTTCTACAGATACCTCAAGCGGCTTAGTGCATCGAAACGTTCGGAAGAAAAAGACCGCTAGGATGATCAATAAGAGAAACCGTAGGCGTGGGTCCCTTCGTGTGCGCACACACAAATTTGAACTCGAGGTTGTTGGGTAACCGCTAATGGTTTAGTGGATGATGTGCGATTGGAGTAGACGAATTGTCTGACGAGAAAGCCTCGCAGCCTCGCAAACATCCGGTGTTCATCCAGCCAAGCACGGAAAACCACGGGGGTTCAAATCCCACCGAATACATTATTCGATGAACCCACTACACGCATTTTCACTAGAGAAAAGGAGGATACCCAAATGAAAGCAATTGTATACACAAAATACGGACCTCCGGATGTTCTTGAATCAAAAGAGGTGGAAAAACCTACTCCCAAGGAGGATGAAGTACTGGTAAAAGTTCATGCGGCATCCGTGAATGCAGCTGACCTGCATTTCCTGAGAGGTAAACCGTTCTTTCTCCGCCTAATGGTCGGGGGACTTCTAAAACCAAAAAACAAGATACTAGGATCTGACATTGCGGGGCGGGTTGAAGCGGTTGGCAGAAACGTAAAGCAGTTTCAGCCAGGTGACGGAGTATTCGGGGACTTATTCGAGTGTGGTCGGGGCGGTTTTGCCGAGTATGTATGTGCCCGTGAAAATGCATTGGCGTTGAAACCGGCCAATATGTCGTTCGAGGAAGCAGCGGCCGTACCTATGGCGGCAGTCACCGCCCTGCTGTCTCTGAGAAATATCTCTTGGAATCACTTGTATTGTTTGAAGATATGAGTCTGAATATCACCGAAGCTTTCCATTCAAGGCTAGCGGACTAGCACGAGCTTCTCGGCCCTTTGTTCGCCTTTGACTTCTTCCTCGTCTGTGAGAAGCCGGAACAATTCTGCGAATGCTAGGTGAATGGCACTAGGTCTTACTCAGAGTATTCTACTGAATCGTCGATCTGACCTGTTGCACTCATAATGAGGAGACCTATCTGCTCTTTCAAATCTGAGAATTTACTGGCAAATGACTCAGCTTCTTTGCCGAATTCCCGAAGCCATTCCTTGAAGTCTCCCGCCGTCACTACACGTAACATTTGGGTAGCGGAATACTCGGCCGAACGCAAGGTTACTTCGTGCATCACTCCCGTTGCATCAGAGACGTCGCCCTTCCTCCACACCTTGAGCTTGCCATCGAACACAAGAACGGGAAAGAAGTAATGAAAATAGAATTGCCCCACAGGTTCTTCGCCCGATGCGATTTCCATAAGTGTAACGTCAAGAAGTTGTTGGGTGACCTCAGCCATCTGAACTTGCCTGTAGATCGCTGCTTTGGCTAGACCGCCCAGAGCGCTGTGTATCTCTCTGCGTTCGCCCTCTCGGTTGAACTTCTTCTGCATCTTCTTCTCTAGCTTCACGGGATCGAACGATAGACTCTTCTCCTGTTCAAAGAATGACTTGAAGGCACTCTGTGTGGCGTCGGTACTCCAAAGTTGATACGCAAATTCGGAAGGGATGTACTTTCTTGGTTTGAGTTTTGTCCAAATTTGTTTTGGATATATCGAGAGTTCTGATTTACCTTCGGTGCACAGTCTGGCGACGTCAAATGAATCTATTCGAGATATGACTTGAAGATAAGGAGATGGAGTGACCTTCCGTGGAAAGAACACCCATGTGTTGTCCTCTCGCTTCTTGCATTCAATTAGCAATTCAACGTGAACATTATAGTAGTCCGACGCATCGATTTGTCCTTTCAAAACCTTGTAAGCAATAATATCAAGTTCCTTGTGCACGCCGTCGTCATAGTCAAAATAAAGATACGAAGGAAAAACGCTCCAGCCATTTTCGGAAAGAATGTCTGCTACCTGTATCTCAAGGGGAAAACCTGATTTCCTCAGTTCTTCGGCGACGAATTCGTTCTCGGTCTTCTTATTCGCTCTCCCGTCGAATTCCGCTGACATTTCGAAGACTCCCTCTGCTATGCCAATTTCATTCGTGCAAATTAATCTGAAGAGGTATTCTTGCTAGGGATAGCCGCTTAAATAGGGCTCTTAGTTCGACAAAATTGTCGACTCAAACCTCTTTGCGCAGACAACTCTCGTGCAGCGCTGTCTATAGCTGTGCAAACGATGAAGACTTGGAACTGCTTCCATAGGAGACCATACCAGCTCCGTGATCGAGGCCATTGTGTTCGAAGATAGCGATCTTCGCCGACTTCTCACGTTGCTGCCTCATCTTGGTGAGTCCCTACCCGAGAACGTCGTAGGTTATGCATTCTGCGTCGAACTTCTTGGAGGTTTTGCCGGAGCTCAAGTTTTCGTGGACCGAGTCTGCGAAGTAGTTTGGGAAGTCAAACGAGACAACTGGCGCTACGACAATATGTCAAGGATACACCTCGAATTCAAACGGGATGTGAAGCCAAGCGATTTGCGTCGATTTCTACTGGCCTACGAATACTCAGTTCTTCATGAACTTCTGCATGATTTGTGTGAGGAAGTGCTCGCCCGAGAAAAATCAGTGCACTCTGTCGCAATGATTTTGCTAAAGGCGAACCATAGCAAGTCTTAAGGGGCCGGGAGTTCCACAAGACCGTAACATTGATTTCAAAACCCTAACGTTTGAAGAACTCTTGGAGTATCTGAACCGCAAGGGAACCTCTAATTTCGTCCTTCTTTCGCCACATATCCAAGTGCTCCTTGGCATTGTATTCAGGATCTGGTTCAACATGTGGTTGGCTGACTAGCTTACCCTGAAAAATGCTGACATCGACGTGAAGTCGGAGAATTACGTTTTCTCCCCACTTCGATAACTCGCCAAGCGCATTGGGCCACTCCTTAGGATACCCAATGGCCATTGCGGTCGTTGGGCCATCATGTGTTACGTCCTGGAGGATGACTATCGTGTTCCATCCTTGAGAGAGGTATTGCTTTCGGAGTAAGAACGGGTTTGTCACATCATGAAGTAAGACATCGGTTGTATTCACATTCAGTTTTTCAGGAACACTGTCCCATCGTATCCACCAATGTTGGATATGCCCGACAATGGGAATTGGAAAGCCGTAGGCACCCCTTCTTTGAGCGCCACATCGGTCGCAAAACAGAGCTTCGTTGGAAAATATCCTCCCACACCGGGGGCAATATCCCTCCATTCGTCTCGTGCGCCAACGAATGCGATCAGGCATAGGTACAAAGTCTGGATAAGCAACCAAAGGTTGACGTAATTCATAGCCGCATGCTCTGCAGAAGAGGTCATTATCGTTTAGCGAACTCTTGCAAATAAGACAGATCGGCATGCCCTTATCTTGTCTGACCTTGCCTTTTTAGATTAAGGCGAACGGTCCACACACTCCGCACGTTCGCAAAGTAGATTGTGTTCGGACGAGAATTCTAACGGCCCTGAACTCTCGGGCTGGTTTTCGACCTTGAGATAGATGCTCACTCAACCTAACGATCTCATGCCTCATTCTGTTAATGGCATGAAAAAGATCCGGTAGTACGGATGCTCAGGCGATTCACGTTTGAGCCAAGAAAAGACGAAGACTGAAATCACTAGGGCCGCAGTGGTGTATCCAGCCGACAATAGGAAACAGATTAGGATTGTAATGAACTGAAACACTGATTGGGCAACAGACAGCGCTATCGACAAAAGCGTCCTTATGGAACACCATGTGGGTCGTCATCACTCGTCGTTAGAAAGTGTGTGTGGGTCTAATGGTGCGGGCGACCGGATTTGAACTCGATGTTGTTGAGTAGTGCCCTAACGGTTTAGTGGAAGATGTGCTATTAGGTGGATGTGAGCGAATTGTCCGACGAGAAAAACCCGCAGTCTAACAAAGGTCCGGTGTTCATCCAGCCACGCACAGGTACTACGGGGGGTTCGAATCCCACCCCTGACTTTTGTTGTTCAGGTAGACATCCACCTTGATTAGCCCTTCATGTTCAGCTGGTTCTTGGCGTACGACTCAATGATCTGAACCGATGAGCTCGAAAAAATCTATGGAAAATTGGGTTTATTCCGGTCAGGCAGAAAGGTAGTCACGTTTTCATGCTTCATCCAGACGGGAGGCGTGCTGCTGTCCCCTCCACGAAGAAGTAAACAAATCAACCCTTATGGACATATTGAACCAAACTAGACTAAGGAAAGATCAGTTGCTGAAACTCCTGTAGAATCCTGGCGTGTTCAAACTCCACGCTCAGCGCTTCCGTCCGACTCAGTTTTCTGAGTCAAGCCGGGCCTGTTTTGGTATTTTTCTGGGATGCGGGTAATATGGTTAGGATGACGGGGCCAGGTTGTAGAGGAGTGTGATGGTTCCTATGCCTGGCGTTGTGGAAGCAGGGAGTGTTTCAGCTACCTCCCTACCTACAAGGTTGGCTGTAGATGTCAACTCGGCCGAGCGGGGCGATTAGGGACGGGGTGGAGGAATCGGAGAAACGGACGACAGGTGGGAGGAGCAAGACGCTGGTAGTTTTCCTGTCTCAGGAGGAGTATGATGAGCTGCGGAGAGCCCTAGGCGAAGCCAACCTTCCGAACATATCGCTTCTGGTCTTTCAAGCGATTCAAGCGGGGCTGGAGAGCGATGAAACAGGTGGGGTTCAGAGGAAGCGAACCCGAACCGTAAACATACACGTCTCAAGAGAATTCAGGGAAAAAATCCGATCAAGAGCACACATGTTCCAGGTCACCCAGCAAGCACTCCTGCGCAGCCTACTGTTCCAATACATACGCAGCAAACCCTGGCGGAGCGCGCAAGCAGAGAAGACGGAAGGGACCTGAAAATGAATAGCGAAACACAACGAGACCGCAAACCAGCGGTCCACAAGGTGCCACTACTCACCAAGAAGGACGCGAAGGAATACGAAACCGTAAAGGCCGGCCTAATCGGCGAGTTGAAGAAGCTGGGAAGCTACGAGCCAGATGTGGACGATTTAGAAATCGACGCCATCGCGCGAGCCACAATATACATGAGAAACCTGGAAAGGCTGCTGGACTCTGAACATGCGAATGATGAAACCTACAGCCGCGTCACAGACTCGCAAGCCAAGCTTAGGAAGATCATAGAAAGCGCCCTCCAAGGACTCGCTCTCACACGCAAAGAAAGAATCACAACCCAGGCCGGCAAAGCCGGAGAAGAGGAGTTGGCGAGGCTTATCCTAGAGGCGCTGAAGAATAGACCAAAATGAGCTCTTCAAAGAATATGCGCAATACGTGGCGGAGTCGCTCAGAGACCCCGTAACCTTCGCACGAAACTTCCTGAACTTCGAACCCTTCCCCTACCAGGAAGAATTTCTACGCGACGAGTCCCCCCTCATCGCTGCGTGCTGCGGCCGCCAAGTCGGAAAAACAACCTTGGCCGCAATCAAAGCCCTCCACTACACCCTCGCTAACCAGTCGGTTCGCACCTTGATCGTCAGCGCCGGCCTAAGACAGAGTATGATACTCTTCGACAAAATCCAGCGTTTGGCCGAGAATTCGATTCCAGCGAAAAAGCTGATGACCTACCAGTCTAGAACTAAGATCCGCTTCGCAAACCTCTCCGAGATTGTTGCCCTGCCATGCGGAAGAGACGGATCAACCCTACGCGGCTACACAGCGGACATGGTCATCTTGGATGAAGCGAACTTCATTCCGAGACTCGTCATCGACTCGGTCATTAGGCCCACAATGATAACCCGCCCTAATTCCAGGTTGGTTATGATCTCGACGCCTTGGGTGCGGGACCACCCGTTCTATGAGGCTATGAGCAAACCTGAGTTGGGGTTCAAGACGTATAATTGGCCGTCATCGCTCAGCCCGCTAATTACGCCGAAGAAGCTCGAACAGGAGAGGAAGACGATTGGAGAATACGACTTCAACCGTGAGTATAACGCCGCCTTCATCGACGACGAGTTCAGCTACCTGCCGAGCAACCTGGTTCTAAGCTGCACGGATGACTATGAGCTAGACGGAGAACCTAGGCCTGGGGATAGATTAAGAGGCGCATACTTCATCGGGATAGATTTCGGAAAACACACCGACCACTCCGTAATCGCTGTCTTAGAGAAGGTTGGCGAGGATCTTCGCCTTGTGTACCTCAATGAACTGCCACTGGAGACCTCCTACACCTCGGTAATAGGCACCGTGAGGAGGCTGAATCAGGCGTACGCTTTTGCGGGGGGATGCCTTGACAAGACGGGAGTGGGTGAAGGGCCTTACGAGGAGATTAAACAATTCATGCGGGGAATGGAAGGAATCACCCTAACCGCGCAAGCGAAGGAAGACGTCATGGGCAAACTGAAACTCGCATTAGAGCAAGGCAGACTCACCATCTCAAGAGACAACCAACAACTCCTAGTCCAGATGACGGCGCAGCAATGCGAAACCACAAAATCCGGAACGCTGAAGTTCATCCACCCAACCGGAACCCACGACGATCAATTGTGGAGCCTTGCATTAGCGACCTACGCATCCCGACAGCAGACCCGACCCGCCTTTAAGCCAATTACACGATCTTTCTAACTGAACCCGGTTCTGTTACCTCTTCGGTTGGTAACTCATCTGCATCTGCTGCGAGGCCTAATATTGGCGTCGCAAAGAGGGCATTGGCGGCAACGACGAGATAGGGGGCGCCAACAAAACCGATTTCTATTTTGCCGGGATCATAACTAAACCTACGCTAACACTAGACGGCAATGCCATTGTCCGGAACGGAAAACTCATGTTCTGAGCGACAAGAGCTAATCAGGAAAAGTAGTGTGGGATGCGAAAAAACATCCATCATCGCTGGGCGCTGGGCATAAACATTAAATTGTCACGAGAGCCATCTCGGCAGAGGATTTTCAAGTGGTTTCCTTCACCAGCCTCAAGAACAGGTACACTAGAGGATATTTGCTAAGGAGGGGAACAAACTCAGTCTTAGTTTTCTTTGGGATGCTGCTGATCAATTTCGCGCTTCCAAGACTTATGCCGGGTAACTTTGCAGAAATCTACCTTGCTACTATGGTCCAAGATACGAGAAGCCTGGGAGTAAGCAAAGCTAAGCTTGAGCAAGAATTGAACGCGCAACTGGGTTTGGGTCGGCCTCTACTCCAACAATTTACTCTCTATGTGAGTCAAATATTCTCGTTCCCTCCGAGTTTCGGCAAGTCATTTCAATTCTACCCAACACCAGCATGGAACATCGTATTTTACTCTGCGAGATGGACGCTTCTGCTTCTCGGTCTGTCTCAAGCGTTATCTTGGGGGTTCGGCGTGCTCGTGGGAGCATACATGGGGCTTCATAAGGGCACAAAGGTTGATCGCTTTCTGCAGCCTGTCATGGTTTTCATGCTGACGATTCCTCCCTTCTGGCTTGGTCTAATGTTCATATTTTTGTTCGCAATTGATCTGCGGATTCTGCCGCCTGTCGGTGCTTACGCACTGACCCCCACATTACCAAGTATTCTTTTGCATTTGATTCTGCCAGTTTCTGTCCTAGTCATATCAAACCTTCCTGAATATGCAATTGTATTTCGAAATACGGTGCTGGAAGTGCTATCCAGCGATTTTATCATGGCCATAAAGGCACAGGGATTGAGAAGAACCACATTTTATTCAGCACTCATTAGGAATTCTATGTTACCGACTCTGACTCAACTTTTCCTAAGCCTAGGGACTCTCATGGGAGGAATCTACACTGTCGAATACACCTTTTCGTATCCGGGCATGGGAACAGTAATCGCAACCGCCGTTTTTTCAAGAGACTTCCCAGTGTTAGAAGCAGCGCTCTTCCTGACGGCTTTGGCAATTATCATTTTCAATCTTTTTGCAGACCTGATTTATCCACTCATAGATCCTAGGATATCATACGTAAGTTGATTTGATTTGGATGATTCGGGAAGTGAGCGTCAAAGACCGGGCAAACGACTTAGGGCCGATTTGGTTGCTGGAATCTCAATCATGCTGTTCTTCGTTGCCGTGGCCATCTTCAGTTTCATATACCTGCCGCACAACCCGTTGAGGTCGGTCGGCCCCGATTATTCTCCTCCCAGCTCATCGTTTCCTTTTGGAACCACGAACATCGGGCAAGACGTCTTGAGCCAGTGGATATACGGCTCACGCGCGACGCTCTTGGTAGGGCTATTGACTGCGGTCATTGCAACTACTTTGGGAACGGTATCAGGCATCGTCGCCGGTTTCATCCGAATTACTGATGAGCCATTAATGCGGGTGGCAGACATTGTGCTGACTCTACCTACTCTACCTCTCTTGATTGTGATCGCAGCGTTCGTGAGACCGAGCATAGTCCTAGTTTCTGCGCTGATTGCCTTTCTTTCATGGCCTCTGCTGGCTCGGGTTCTTCGTTCGAATGTTTTGACATTGCGCGAGATGTCGTTCGTAGATATTGCCTTGTTAAGCGGCGTACCTAAACTCAAGATAATGTTCAACGACATGATAAGACACTTGCTTCCACTAATTCTGGCTTATTCAATGTTCGCTGTTATTGGAGCCATCTTGGCGGAGGCTGCTTTGGACTTCATAGGAGTCGGACCAATAACGGAGTACAGTTGGGGTGCAATGATTGCCTACGCGGAGGACAATTCAGCAATGTTCAATGGTGCGTGGTGGTGGGTTCTAGTGCCAGGAATCAGTATAGCAATCTTCTCGACAGGTATGGCCTTGACCGCTTATGCGCTTGAAGACACCTACAAAGAGGGAGTTAGCCGCTGAGCACAGAGTCGATATTGAGCATACGGAATCTTCAGGTAACTTATCGATCTAGCCGAGGTGACGTAAAGGCTGTTGAGGATGTATCGCTTGACCTTGGAGAGGGCGAAATCCTTGGTGTCTTGGGAGAGAGCGGAGCCGGAAAGAGTACCGTTGGCTGGGCGATAATGGGTTTAATATCGCCTCCAAACGTTGCCACTGGAAAAGTAATATTAAATGCACAGAATCTATTGGAATTGCGCCAAAGCGCAATGGACCGTTTGCGCGGGACAACCCTCACGATGATTTTTCAAGCTGCTATGAACACGCTTGACCCGACTAAGACTGTGGGTAAGAGCATGTTGCGACTCTTGTTGGACAAACAGGTCGCGAATAACCGCAGGGAGGCGCTGGAAATGACTGCAAAATTGATTGAAAATGTTGGTCTCCAAGAATGGGTGAATGATGCATACCCTCATCAGCTCAGCGGAGGAATGAAGCAACGTGCCGTTATTGCTATGGCGGTATCCACAAAACCGAGAGTACTTGTGGCGGATGAGCCCACGACCGCGCTTGACACGATTACACAGTTTTCCATTCTAAGTCTTCTTAGGGATCTCAAACAGAAAAATGAGATCGGCAGTATCATACTGATTTCACATGACACCTCTGTACAGGCGTACATGAGCGATAGGTTAGCGGTTATGTACAGAGGAGCGGTGGTTGAAATTGCGAAGAGTACAGAGCTCCTTACGAACCCGAAACATCCGTACACCCAATTGCTCGTCGGTTCAGTTAGTTTGGAAGGTGAAGAAAAGGCGCCCGTAATCGCCCCGGAAAGATCCACAGCCGGTTGTCCGTATGCTCAACATTGTCCTCACGCGTTTGACAGATGTCTCAGAGAAAAACCTCTGCTGCGGATGTCTGAACTAAATCATCCAGTAGCATGTTTCTTGTACGGGGAGAATTCTTGAAGCGAGTGGAGTTCTTCGATGTTTCCAAATTCTTCCGCACAAATAGGGGCGGGATAGTTACTGCAGTTGACGATGTTAGCTTTTCTATAGAAGAAGAAGAGGTAGTCGCCCTTGTTGGTGAGAGCGGTTCAGGAAAAACAACTCTGGGAAGACTTTCTACTGGCTTGACGCGACCAAGCAAAGGAAAGATAGTCATTGATGGAGTTGATGTCTCAACAATAAAAGATCCTCGAGAACTTTGGAGAAAGGCTCAGGCCATTCCTCAAGATCCCTATGCAGCCCTCGACCCATATCTAACCGTTGAGGAGGTGCTTGGTAGGCCATTGAGGTATCTAGTCGGGATTCGAAATGCCACAGACAGGCGGACGAGAATCCAAACACTATTGATGAAGACGGGATTAGATGAGAAATACCTGAGCAAACGAATTCGTCAACTAAGTGGAGGAGAAAGGCAAAGAGTACTATTCGCACGTGCCTTCATCGCCGATCCATCCTTCGTAGTTGCTGACGAACCTACAACAATGATTGACTTCGTTCACCGAAAGGAGATAATCGATCTTCTCATGAAACTACGGGGCGAGCGACATACTTGTTTCCTTTTCATCACGCATGATCTCTCCCTTGCAGCAAGAGTCGCGGATAGAATCGCAATTATGTTCAGTGGGTCGATACTCGAAGATGGGAGCAAAAGTGAGGTGATCGGTAATCCTTTGCATCCGTACAGTCAGCTTTTGACGAGTGTTACGCCGGAGAGACTTTTGAAGCGTGAATTCGCTACAGTGCGCGGTTCAGAAGAAGCTTTTCCCGCAAACTACGCGGGCTGCAGGTACGCGAACAGATGTCCCTACGTCATGGATATTTGTCGCAGGGAATTCCCCGGTTACACAAACATGAACTCTCACAAGGTCGCATGCTTCAAATATAGCTGAGAAATCGGGCCCATCTCGATTCGAAGAAAACTCGCGTACTCTATTTGTTTGAAGTAACTTCTCTTGGCTTTCTCCTTCGTTGGATCATAACGGCGAGCAGTACTATAACAATCACCACCAATCCTGCACCAATGTAGCCGGTTAGACCCATTGATGGGCTTGGTGTAATCGAGTTCGTCGAAGTCACTACAGTGGAGGTACTAGCTCCCACTTCATGCAAATTGAAGAGTGTGTCCTGCCAGAATCCGGGTTGAACAACAAGTTGGTTGCTGAAGATTCCAGTCCCCTCAGTTAAGTTTCCCCAATAGAAACGGTTGCTGCTAACTCCATATTGGGTCGTGAGATAAAATGGGATTGCTGGAACCAATTGGGCAACCATCGCAGTAACCGTCTGTGAGAGTGAGAGAAATTCACTAGAACCAAACGGTAAACTCCCTAAGGTATTCATAACGTTGCCAAAAGCTGCAGTGATTGGTACTGTGCCACTGTCGTTCTCATAAAGTAAGCCGTTGTTCCCGTTACCTATATCCACGCAGCATGAACTTAGGCCAACGTAAGCGTTCGCGTACGACCCTAGTTCCGTATACACAGCCACCTGCCAGTTAGTGGTTAGCAATTGTGCATACACTGACGCTTCGTCCGCAGTAGTAACCGTTACTCGGAAGCCTGCATCTTGCCACGCTTGTGAGAGCAATGTTGCAATGGATCCGGAATCAGGTTGGTCGGAAGGTGAGAGAATGTCGATTGATATCGCAGTTCCGTTACTGTAGCTCCAAGCCCCATTGACCTGTTTTAGCCCCGTAGAAAGTAGAAGGTCTCGGGCGGCTGTGGGGTTGTAGTTATACTCTGGAATTCCTTGTGGTTCGAATCCATTTATGGCCGCATCCACGAGGGCGTATGTCTGTAGAGGTGCTCCTGGGCCAGCCACAGTTTGAGCGATGGCAGTGCGATTGACATAGTACGCCAGAGCCTGCCTGAACGCTGCAGAGCTAAACGGGTAAGCCACGTAATTGAAGAGTGCAATCTTGTATCCTGATGCAACTAATGTGTCAACCGTGTACCCTGGCAGAGTGAGAAAAGGTTGGACAACATTATGGCCACCCTGTAACCATACGAAATCGAGATCCCCGGCTTCTAAGGCACTCTCCTCAGCCGAGAGCGACGAATACAGGTAGACATACACATTCTGCAACGACGGCGAACCCCTGTAGAAATATGGATTAACTTGCATCACCAGCGGGTTCACTCCGCTAGTGTAATTGTATATTACGTATGGTCCGTCAGCGATGATGTTGCTAAAGTTCGTAAGACTTCCAGTGTCAGCTAGTGGAATACCCTTGTAGGTCGCGTAGGGTAAAATCCAGAAGTTAGCGCTAACCATGATGAACATGAAATTAGGTTGAGGTGAGTTCAGAATTACATTTACAGCTGTCTCATTTATTATACTTGTACTCTGCAGGAAACCAAGACCGTACGTGTAATTTAGAAGATAGACACTATACGCTAGGTCAGTCGCGTTAAGAGGTTGTCCATTGTCCCACTTCAGCCCAGGGAGTAGATTCAGAGTCCATTGCGTGTAGTTGTTACTCGAACTCCATGACTGGCAAAGTTGAGGCTGTACAGGCGGGTTGATGTTGATGGAGGCACACCACATATACATTTCAGCAATAACCGGGCGAGCATTTACAGGGGAGAGTGCATTGAGCGACGGAAACGTCGCAAGTCTAACTAATCCAAGATTTGCAGAACCGCTAGGTTGAGCTGAAACCATTGGATTGGGCGCAGAACCCAATATTGTAATCATCAATAATACGAGGGCGGTATATCCTACTTTCATCAAAAGTCGGACCAGCAAACAGCGCGATAATGTGTTCCCGACGACATATATAAGATTCATCCAATCACAGCTGCGCGGTGACTTCGACTTGAAGGATTTTGTTCTTGTCAAATCTGGAGAGCCAGCTTGTAGCATTAGTGTGGGAACGCGTGCAACGCCTGTTGAGAAATTTGCGGCCGCAGAGTTCGCACGGTACATCCGACTCCTTTCAGGATCCAGATTCATGACAACACGCGAGAAGGTCATGAGAATCCGGAAAAGAGTCATGATCCATCTGGGCGCTACGGAGAAGACAACGAAATCATCTATTTACTATCGGCAATTGTGGCCACAAGATGATGGGTTCACTCTCCAGCGTGTTAACGGGGATCTATTTCTTGTCGGGGGAAACCCTCGCGGCACTTTGATCGGCGTCTATAGACTTCTTGAAATGCTGGGCGTCGTTTTTCTAGCGCCAAACTTTGATTACTACGACCGGAAAGGCGGCGCCGAATTCATTCCGCACAAGCAAACGATACAGTTAGATGGCAAGAATCTCGGAGTACACCGACCAGCTTTCCCTCTCCGACCAAAAGATGTTGGAGAAGGCGGAAGTCACAAGCTTGAGAGTATGCTTGCGTTAGTCGACTGGATGCCAAAAGCCGGACACAATGTCTTTCGCTGTCCCTCCAAAGCAACTGACCCGCACTTCACAAGTTGGGACAAGTGGAGAGCTACGCTGATCCCTGAATTGAGAAAACGGGGGCTGCTCCTACAAGTTGGACAACATGGCTTCCAGAATTATCTAGGAACACGGCGATACTATCGTAATCATCCGGAATGGTTCGGACTCATTGGAAACCGACGCGTAACCGCTGAGGAAGCTGTATTCTGCACCACAAACCAAGAAGCTCTCAAGGTGTTCATCTCCAATATGATGGACTATCTGTCCGCGCATCCCGAACTAGACATCTTCGATCTCTGGCCGCCCGATAACGTGCCGTGGTGTGCGTGTCCGAATTGCCGGGCCGTCGGCAGCGAGTCAGAGCGCTATGCTCGCCTCTTGGCATTGGCAAGACGAGCTATGCAACAGAGCGCCCCAAAAACAAGACTTGGAGCGTCAGCCTATATGCAATACACCGATCTTCCTGAGGAAACAATCATTCCCAGTGATGTGCTTTTGGATTTCTGTCCCATCCTGCGCGAATACGAGCATCGGATCAATGACGTTGTAAGTTCACTCAACCGGACACAGTATTGGAAGAAGCTAATGAGATGGCTTGAACATTGGAAAGGAGAGATACAGATCTACGAGTATTTCACTAAATACAGATTTCGCTCATACCCGATAGTAATGCCGCACTTAATTGCTGAGGAACTGGCACTATACAAGACTAGCAACGTCAGCGGTATAAGTTCCTACAGTGAACCTGACAGTTGGTTAGCTTACGAAATCAGTCACCGCATGATTTCTCGCTGTAGTTGGGATGGAATCGTGCGAGTGGAGGAAGAGTTGATGCGTTGGGCCACCGCCCGTGTCGGGTCGACCCAAGCCAAGAAGCTCGTTGAAGTGATAGAGACGCTGGAGGGGAGCTTGCGGAGACTTTACTCGGCGAAATACGGCTTCCACACCGTATGTCTCGGTGGTAAAGTTACGAATAAAAAGCAAGTAGTCAAATGTCTACAAGATCTGAGTAGGGCCCATCACCTGCTCGGTGAAATCGTCACCAACTTGGAAGGCGGATCGAAGGAATGGGTTACGCAGTCGATTCGTTCTCTAGAGTTCACTATGGCCGATATCGGAGTGCAATTGTCTTGGGATAACAAAGGAGAAAAACTCAAACGGGCGCTTAAGAAGTATCATAGGGCATTGCAACCCTCGATTGACCTAGACGGTGTCCTACACACTTGCATCGAGTATTCACGCGATGACCTTATGTCGCATTACGACGCTGTGCCGCTTCGGTCTCATTGGTGAGCGACCCATGGGCACGGATGCTCTCATAAGGTCACATGGGCTCCGTGTCAAATATCACACTGACCTGACATTGACACTTTCCGAACGCGTGGTCTAATTCTATGACTAGTACAGTATCGTTTGGAATAGTGGGATTTGGGCGATTCGGAAAAGTTCATGCCGAAACGATATTGAAGGCGCCAGGGCTTGAGATCACATCAGTCTGCACAGGTAGCGAAGCTAGCCTGATGAGGGCGCGAGAAATATGTCCGAGTGCAAACCTCTATCTAGATTATCCAAGTTTCTTGCGGGACAGCAACGTGGACGTCGTGGATATTGTAACACCCAATTTTCTTCATGCAAGGCAAGCCCAACTCGCAATCTCGACGGGGAGAGCCGTTTTCCTAGAGAAACCGGCGGCTATCTCAATCGAAGAGGGGAAAAAAATCGTTGAGGCTCAACAAAAGAGTAACGTGAAAGTGCAGGTTGGTTTCGAACTACGATACTCTCCGTTTTGGGTACGCGTCAAGGAGCTTGTTGATGGGGAAAGATTGGGCAAGCTTAGGTTTGGTAGAATTGACTCTTGGAGGTCACCGCTAAGATCTGGTTCATCAGGTTGGAGATACGATAAGGCAAGGGTCGGTCACCAACTGCTAGAGGAGGCAATACACTTGGTTGACCTAGCTCATTGGCTATTTGCCAGCTATTCAATCCCACGGAGAGTATGGTGCACAGCACAACCGGATGATTCTTGGACCAGTGGTGTCTTCAGTACGGCAGTAATGTTGATTGACTTTGAGGACGGAGGGCGGTTTTTAATCACCGACAACCTGAATGGATTCGGTTCGGACGTCTCCGTATCATTAACGGGCACACATGGCGCGCTTCTAGGTCATGTGATGTCAGGTTATGAGCCTTGGTTTCAAGGGGAGAGTTGGATACAATTCAAGGACAGTCAAGATCGTGTGAGTCACGAAAAGATAGCAGATGTTGATGAGGTTAGTATCGAAATTCGGGACTTCGCTCGTTGCATCAGAGAAAACGAAGAACCCAAGATTACTATCAAAGATGGATATTCTGGCCTTTCCACTTGTATGTCAGCTATACAATCTATACGTAGCAAGAAGTATGAGCCAATAGATCGATTGCCGTCCTAGACTGCTTGGTGAAGATACACGCTTTCTAGAGTAGGCGAGATATTCAATCATCATCTGCTGTCGGCCGTGTAGAAATACTTCAAACGGCTTGAAAACGACACGAAATACAAAAGTAACACGACACTTCTGTTCTATGCTTCTCCGCTAATTATCTAGCGATCACATTCTGGCTGGCCTTCGAGAAGCGCTCGTACTCTTTCGCGTAAGCTGTGGCGAGCTGCGTGTGGGGAAGGAATGTGGTTGACGCGGAGAGAAATGCTCTTGAGGCTTCTGTTAGATTCGACATGAATCCGCCGCCGACGGCAGCCAACATTGCTGCGCCCACCGCAGTTGTCTCACTCTCTCGTGGCGCATCGACTCTCTTCCCGGTAACGTTAGCTAGTGTCCGCATCCAGATCCCGCTCGTCGTCGCTGCACCTGCTACCCGAATTGTGTTGATTTTCCGTCGGGTAAGTTGGTCGGTGACGTCCAAGATTGATCGGACGGTGTAGCAGACCCCTTCTACTGTACTTTGAATTAGATCCAGTCTGGTGTGTTGCAACGTTAAGCCGAGGATTGTGCCGGTGGCGTACGGATTCCAGACGGGTGATCTTTCTCCAGCCAGGTACGGGATGAAGAGCAAGCCGCTGGGTTTGGCGTTTCGTGGTAGAAGTTCATCCAGGAATTTGTAGCTACCTCTATTGCTCTTTGCGACATCGCTTGTTTGGGTATTTCTGAGGATCCAATCCACTGAAGCGGCAGCGGCGGTTGTTGTGCCCGACAGAGACCATTTTCCAACTTCACAGTCCACGAAGCATTCGAGCCTCATTTCAGGATCAAGCACGGGCTTGTTGAGTCGAGCGAAAGTCGAGCAGGAGGTTCCGAGATTAACCACTGCTTCGCTGGCTGCTGTTTTTCCTGTGCCGATTGCTACGACGTCGTCGCCACTACCTGCAATCACGGGCACTCCTGCGTCGACCCCGGTTTCGCTTGAAACGGAATTGGTTGTTTCTCCAACCACTTCAGTTGGTGGTTTGATCTCGGGCATTTTTGTGTAGTCGAGGCCCAGCTCACTGAAGACGTCATATGCCCACTTCTTCTTCCTCATGTCGAAGAGGCCTGTGCCATTGGCGTCAGTCCAATCAGTGTAGGAATCGCCGGTGAATCTTGAGCGGACGTAATCCTTCGGAAGAACGATGCGTTGTGCTTTAGAGTATGTTCTTGGTTGGTTGTTCTGAATCCAAAGTAATTTTGGGCCCGTCATGTACGGGGTTAGTCGATAACCCGAGAGTCGGTACAGAGTCTTCTCAGATATTCTCTCGTCGATCTGCTGGGCTTCTTTTTCGGCGCGCCTGTCCTGCCAGATAATGCAATGGCCTAGTGCCTTCCCTTGATGGTCTAGGAGTATTGGTCCATGCATTTGACCCGTGATTGCTATGCTGCGAATCTGGTGACGTTCAGTTCGATGACGTCTTAGAATTAACCGAATCAACTTGACTGTCGAGTTCCACCAAGCGATTGGATCCTGTTCCGCCCAAAGTGGTTGGGACACAATCGTTCGAGTCCCCGCAGACTCGAGCGCGATTCTCTGGCCGCTCGTACTGAATAGAGCGACTTTGATTCTGCTCGTTCCGACGTCGACGACGAGAATTAGGTCCTTCATTGGAGGGAGGCCGCTCTATTTGACTGCTCTTAGTGCGTCATGAACTGCTTCAACCGTTTTGCTGATGTCATCTTCAGTATGAGCGGTCGAAACGAACCAGTGCTCGTTTTGGCCCGGATGAATGTACACTCCCCTTCTGATGAGTTCCTTGTGAAAGGCTGAGTATTTTGCGAAATCGCAAGTGGTAAACTCGCGGTAGTCTCGTATGTTCTTTAATTTCGTGAAGTAGACTTGTAGTCCACCCGGTCCAACTCCTTGAACTATTGCCTGACTATGAGTGTCTTCCACGGCCTTCTCTAAACCATCTTGCAGCTTCTGACCAGTCCTGTTCAAGTTCTTGTAAGCTGAATAGTCGTTCCCCGTGAGTTCCTCGAGAGTAGCGTGCGCTGCGGTGATGCAGATCGAATTCGCGTGATATGTTCCGGAGAAGGAGACGCGTCCGGGTTGAGCGTACTCCATGATGTCGCGCCTGCCTGCAACTGCTGAGATTGGAAAGCCAGCGGCCAAAGCCTTGGCGTAGGTGGCCAAGTCGGGTTTTATTTTGTAGAATTCTTGGGCTCCGCCTGGGGCGAGCCTGAAGCCCGAGATGATTTCGTCGAGTATCATGACTATTTGATTTGCTTCTGTCAACTCTCTAATTCGTTGCAGATAACCGTCTTCGGGAGGAACGGTTCCAACGTTCATCATGACCGGTTCCGTTATGACGGCCGCGAGTTCATGCGCGTGATCTCTAATCGTCTTCTCGAGTGCAACCGGATCATTCCAGGGGATGCTTATGACCGTTCTCAGGGTCTCTTGCGGAATTCCCCATGATCCGGGTATGACGTAAGAGCCTCGAGGTGAACCTAAGGCGGCAACGGGTGTGCTTGATGTGTTGGTTAGTACATAATCATGCGAGCCGTGATAGTGTCCCTCAAACTTCAGAATCTTGTCTCTTCCGGTATAAGCGCGTGCAAGCCTAATCGCGTACTGCGTTGCTTCAGCGCCCGTTGTTGCGAACTTTACCATTTCGGCGCATGGCACGACTTCGCGAATTTTCTCAGCCACTTCAACCTCTTTTTCGGTGAGTGTGCCGAACATAGTTCCCTCCAAGAGTTGTTTTGTAACTGCTGCAATCACTCTTGGCGGGCAATGACCAAGAATGAGCGGACCAAGCGCCAACTTGTAATCGACGTACTCATTTCCATCCACATCCCAAATCCGGGAGCCGCTTCCTCTACTCATCACTAAGGGGTAGGGGTTCCAGATGGGGTAGCATCGCGGATTGGAGCTTGCCCCACCGGGTATACTCTTGGACGAACGCTCGTAAATCGCACGCGACCGTTCTGTGTTAAGGCCTGAAACGTATTCGCCTTCCATAATCTATCGTCGTTGGAATGAGCGTTGAGCTCTTTTATGCGTCTTTCGCACCATCTGCTGTAATCCAACCAGCTAGGCATTGAATCGTCCATCTAGCTCAGCTTGTGAGATTCACTGAGTCATGTGACTGATGCTTCACTATTTCTGCAATCTGTATCAAATTCAGTTCGGAATCCGCTTGTATTCTTGTCGTAATTGTTGATTTTCCAGCTGTAAACGAGCAGTTGGTTTGTGATGGCTTCTAGAAGTTCGAAGTCGGCTCGACCTTCGGTTTTGCCCTGACAACACGGTTGATAGCGACTGCCTCAATGCGTTTCTCAATTGATCAAAATAAACGGCGCCATCAATTCAGAGAGAAGCAATCGTTAAATCAACACTCAGTATGTCGGTCAGGTTATGTCTCATGACGGTTTGAAATTCGGACTGTATGAGGGCGACTTGAACCCAGCATTGGGGTTGCCCATAGCTGGCTATTTAGAACTAAAGAAGGGGGTTGGGTTTTACGATCGCCTGTATGTCAAGGCTGTGTCATTAAAGTCTGGAGATACCCGTGTTCTTCTTGCTTCCGTTGACACTTGTGGGGTCGGGAAGCAGACCTGTGATGCCATAAGGGAGGAGATGGAAGTTAAGCACGGCGTACCTCGCGATAATGTTGTGATTCTCGCCACCCATACGCACTCAGCTCCGGACATGGACGCTTGGAGTCCAAGAATGTGGGCCTCTGACCAAGAGAAAGATACTATCGCGAACCGCGATCGAACAAAAGAGACGATTTGCTGGTCACTTAGTCAAGCGATGGCGTTGGAGGAACCTGTAGATTCCGTAACTTACTCCTCAACTCAGATCCATGGCTTGTTCACAAACCGAAACGATCCCTCACGGAAGGTCGATAATGAGGTGTCGGTACTCATGTTGAAAGGAAAAAAATCGCTACTACTAGTAAATCACAACTACCATCCAACGATTCTTGGGGCCAACAACTACTACTACTCCGCTGATTTCCCGGCATACCTGACAAGAAGAGTGAACGAGAAGCTGGGCCCAGCCCAAGTTAATTGTATAACTGGGTCATGCGGGGACGTAAGTGTTCGACTCGTCTTGGGGCACGAATTTGCTCCTCGCCGAAATATCGCGAACACCGTGAAGTATGGCAACCAAATTGGCGACAGTCTCGTGCGTTGCCTCAAATCCGGCAAGGCCAAGAAATTGAAGGATAGTGCACTAGCAGCTAAGACGAAACGACTCAAATTCGACGTTAAGAAGCATCCAGACAAAGATGAAGCTCTGAGCCTGAAGAGCAGGCTAGAGAAAGGAATCAAGTATGCAGGGAACTCTCGTGAGAAGACTGCACTTGAATTCAAACTCGAAGGCGTAGTGCAATGGCTCAACATATTGGATCTGAACGCTGAGATACCGCCAAGCCTCGAGGTGGATGCCGGCTCGGTTTCGTTGGGCACTGACGGATTCGTTCTCGCATGGGCGCCTGGCGAAGTATGTTCACATACAGGACTCGCGCTCAAGGACCAGTCAAAGTACAAAGTGACAATGCTGTCAGGTTATGGAAACGCTGTGGTCGGCTACATTCCACCGTCGGAGTCATACGAGAATGAGGAATATGAGGCTCTCTCGACGCCGGTCACTGAAGCAGCCATACAAGAACTTGAAGAAACACTCGTCCCGATGGTTTCCTGATAAGTGGTAGCTTTCATTCAAATTGTTACGAGCCGCACGCTACTACCAGCAAGAGCTTGATACCCGTATAGTCAGCATTATTCGACTTGGGATATCGTTGGTATATGTCTTCTCGGTGATATTCATGTCGTTCCCTATGGACGTGAGATTCTTATCGCCGCTTGGATCGCAAAGTTCGTGGATAGCTTGAAAAGCTTCGAATATAGGGCAGTCAATTTGGCGGTCTATCTGAGGTGAGCTCTTTGAGAATCAATGGTCTAGAAATGCCTGCTCTCTTGATTGATCACGAGATAATAATCTCCTGCAGTTCTTGGATGCTAGGTCCTAACGTAGGTGGTTCCGGAACTCCTATTCGGGCTGACTTAACGTCCTTCAACCCAGCCCCACTGATGACGCAAACTATCTTCTCATCAGCGTCAACAACTCCGTGATCTATCAGTTCTGCTACAGCGCCTATCACAATTGCTCCAGAAGGTTCAGCGAAGATACCCTCGAATCTAGCTAGGTCTTTCTGAGCTTGCAGGATCGTGTCCTCCTTGACAGCAACGGCAGTTCCTTTCGAGTCCTCTATTGCCTTCACCACGAGTTCTAGTTCCACCGGTTCTCGAATGAAAAGGGCTGTGGCGACCGTCTTAGAAAACTGCGGAGTGGACAGTGAAGTACCTGAAAACCGTTCAACAATTGCTTGGGCCGCCTGCGTCTGAACAGCCACCAGCTTTGGGCAGTGTTCAATAAGCCCAAGTCTCTTGACTTCGTCAAATCCCTTCTGTACGCCGAGTAGGGAGGTTCCACTCCCTGAAGGAATCAACACCCAATCAGGCGGATTCCAATCAAATTGTTCACATAGTTCAAAGGCCAAAGTCTTCATCCCCTCCTTGTAATAGGATCGCAAAAAAGAGGTGTTCAATGGCGTCACGCCGAGCTCACTGCAGGCCTTTTCGAGAAGTATTCTAGCCTGATCAACTGTTGCTCTTACCTTCGCGAGCTTTGGACCATAAATTGCAATCTGCGCCAACTTCTCGCTTGGAATCAATTCGGGTACAAAAACAACGCACTTGATTCCAGCTCTTGCACTGTATGCAGCAAACGAAGATCCTTGGTTTCCCGATGAGACAAGCGCGATTGTTTTCAACCCCAACTCAAGCGCCTTTGACACCGCACAGGAAGCGCCTCTATCCTTGAAGGACAATGTTGGCATGGCATAGTCATTTTTTACGTAGAGATTCTTCGCACCGAGCTTGGTTCCCAACATCTTAGTTTTGACAAGCGGTGTCCATCCCTCTCCTATACTAACTATATTTTCCTCTCGCGCTATCGGCAGGAGTTCCAGATATCTCCACATACAAGGGGATCTCTGCCTGAACATGTCCCTTGATACTGCCTGAGAGAGTCTTGATAAATCGTATGTCGTAGAAAATTTGAACGAACTCTCGCCGCATTTAGTGCATTTTGCTGGAGGATCAAATGAGTGTTTCGTGCCACATCTCGGGCAGACTAGGCCTTCCGCGTAGATCGTTGAACCCTCCGCGTCGTCTCCACATCGCCTGCAATTGACCAGCATTTTGATATATGCTTCGCTTCACTCGAGCGTGTGGTAGGCTGAGTTGATCGAAAAGGAATTGTTAATGACGCCTGGACCGACAGAAGTCTCCGAGAGAGTTGTAAGAGCACTCGTTCGGCCAGCAATACTTCACTACGACCCTATGATGTTTGATGTCATCGATGAGACTTGCGCTTCACTCAAGGGAATTTTCCAATCCGAGGGCGACATCATTCTTCTCCCTGGATCTGGTCGGACAGGTATGGAGGCTGTCATAACGAGCGTGGTTGAGCCAGGCGACAAAGTCCTAACGGTCATTTCAGGAGCGTTTAGCGAGTGGTTCAAGGCCATAATCGAGAGGGTTGGGGGAGTCCCAGTCGAGGTCAGATTTGACTACGGGAAACCGATCGACGTAGCTGTTGTGAGGCAGAAATTCCAAGAGAATGATTTCAAGGCGGTTACATTTGTGCACAACGAAACCTCAACTGGGGCTACTAACCCGGCTCAGCAGATTGGAGAAGTTGTCAAGAACTCTGATGCACTTTTCATCCTTGATACCATTTCGTCACTAGGCGGCATCGCTGTGGATGTCAACGAATGGAATGTCGATCTGTGTTTCAGTGCGCCGCAGAAATGTTTGGGAGGACTTCTAGGCCTGTCAATCATCTCGGTAAGTAAACGGGCGTGGGATAAGATGGAGCAGCGCAAGAAGATCTCTACGAGCTATACGCTTGACCTGCTTAGATGGAAGCAAATCTGGTTCGGAGCCAAGACGCCAAGACCCTATCCGGTATTGGTTCCACCGCATCTGGTGTTCGCGCTGAGTGAGGCTGTCAAGGAAACATTGGAGGAAGGACTGGACAAGCGTTTCAGGCGTCATAGAATAGCTGCACGGGCCATGCGCGAAGGACTCAAGGCCCTAGGTTTGGAATTATTTGCTGATGAGAGTATCGCCTCTGACAGCATTACCGCTGTCAATATCCCAACCGGATTAATGGACTCAGATCTCTTGAATATGATGTGGCAGCGGTACCATGTTGCAGCCGCTGGTGGAATTGGTTCTCTAAAAGGAAGAACATTCAGGTTCGGCCACATGGCGAACACCGCGCGTCAGAGCTGTGTCTTTAGAGCTCTTTCCGCTCTCGAGATGGCGCTGCTTGACCTAGGGCAGTCGGTCAAATCTGGTGTCGGGGTTGAGGCTGCTAGGCAAGTTTACAAATCAGGCTCGTGAAAATTACGTTTATGCGTACGTCTAGCACGGTCGGTGTTTTCGGATCCCAATACTGTTCACGCGGCATTTGTGATCCATTTGACTGGCTTCCTGTAAGGCCTTTCCCCTAGCTCTGGCCCATGTTTGCCCCGATTTTGGACGGTCCTCATTCTAACAACATTTCGACCGCAATGTTTCTTGATGACTTAGAAAATGCGAAATTGAACGGGACTCTGTCAACGAAAAGCCTTTTGGGCGTCCCTAAAATAGCTCGAAAGTGACGATGTGCACATGTGAGGGAATGATATGATGCCGAGAAACAAACTAAGGAAACATATCGAGGAAGGCAAGCCCACAGTTGGAACACATTATTCCTGCACGTGGCCGAATCTCGTCGAGATAATAGGCAACTCACAGCAGTTCGACTACGCGGAATTCACAGGTCAATATGGGCCATATACACTCCACGACCTGGAGCATCTAGCACGCGCCTGTGAATGCACTGGCATGGATGCGATGATAAAGATAGACCAGGAACCTCGGACCTTTATAGCTACCCGTGCGATTCAGGCGGGCTTCACTGCAATGCTCTTCGCTGACTGTCGCACGGTCGAAGATGTCAAGAAATGCGTCGAGTCGGTCAAATTGATTCCTCAGGGCGGAATTAACGGAGTCCAGTACGGACGGGTGATGGGCTACGGAATTGTCAGAGGCCAACCAGTGACGCTTGAGGACTACGTCAAGTACGTCGATGAGATTGTCATTGCTATCATGATCGAGACGAAGAGCTTGGTGGATGAAATCGACGAAGCGCTTTCCGTGCCAGGAATAGATATGGTACAGTTTGGTCCAAGCGACTTCTCTATTTCCATCGGCCAACCTGGAACGGGGTACAAGAACGTGCAGATTAGTGAAGCCATGGAGAGAAGCTACAAAGTGGCAAAGAGAAAGGGGATACGCATCAGGGCTGAGTGCAAAGTAGAGGATATGCAAAAGTGGATTGACCTTGGCTGCATAGACTTCTGCATAGGAAGCGACACAGCAACTATTGCAACTTGGGCTCAAAATAGCGGAAAAACTATCAGAGAAACGCTAGGGAAAGCGAATTTGCTTGTTCACTGACGCTGTGAGCGGAGACTTCCATGACTGCGAGATGCTAACCAGCCACGAATCTGCAGCACGGACACGTCCTACATGCAGTCAATCGTGAAAGATGCCCAAGCACATCTACCAAGACGCCCCATACGCTTGGCTTGGTACATTCGGTCTCTGGCTGCCTTCAGGCGAATCATAGTGATACATGAATTATCCCAGCACGAGACAAAAGCGAAATTTCAACTGAACTTGCAGGGAAATTGAATGTTGCATTTCGGTTTCGATCTTGACGGAGGTTGGCTCTCTCCTAAACAGCACATTGAATCTGTGCGAGCTGCAGAGACGCTTGGATACGAAAGCGTTTGGATAGGAGACCATTTTCTTCCTTGGTTTCATACTGATGCGCAGGCTCCTGCTATTTGGCCTTGGTTGGGCGCGGCGCTTGCATCGTCCTCTTCGATCAAGGTAGGGCCGGCCGTCACGGTTCCGATTGGTGGTCGGTATCATCCGCTCATAATTGCTCAGCAAGCGGCAACCCTCTCCAGCCTTTTTCCTGGTCGGTTTTTGTTGGGTGTGGGGACGGGCCAGGCGATGAGTGAGGAGCGATTCTTCGGTCGATGGCCAGACTGGAAAGAACGAGGAGAAAGGCTTGAGGAAGCTATCCAGCTCATGAGGAGATTCTGGGAAGCCGAAGACTATTTCGATTGGGAAGGAAAATACTTCGGAATGTCGAAACTCTACCTTTACACACGGCCGTCTGACAAGATCGAAATCTATGTATCAGCACGCGGAAAACGATCTGCAGAACTCGCTGGTAGATTAGGGAATCACTTCATGACGACCGTTGGGGACCCTGAGCTGGTTAAGAGAACATTGATCCCGGCATTCGAAAATGCGATGCGGAAGACTGGGCGAGATCCGAGAAAAGCTTCTCGAATTGGTTGGGTAGAATTCGCAATCGGGGATGTCGATGCGCTTGTGAAAATGCTGCAGAACGGTCCCGCCGCGCAAGGCTTCATCGAAGCTGCACGCAAAGAAATGGATCCGCGTAAAATTCAAGCGCTGGGCGCACAAGCATCGCCTCTCGAACTCATCAAGCACCACAATTTGGTTCGAGCCAGCAAAGAGCTGATTCCGGTTGCGCAAGGACTGATCGACGCTGGCTGTAACTACATAATGTTCTCAGACATGAGTCGAAAACCGAAAGAGGCCATGGCCGCAATCAAGAAAGAAGTCGTACCACACCTCAAAGAAAATTAGAGATTGATGCTTGAATCTGTTATAACTCCGAGAGTACATGGGTTAAACTCGATGTGAATACTAGGTGAGATTAAGTCCGTGGACTAGGCAGTGATCGTATTATGAACGAGCTTCTTCGTGAAATCGAAGAACAGAGACGCGCCCCCTCGGAAACAACCATCTGGAGTCTAGGCGGTGCGGGTTGCGTAATCAAATGGGCCGAGAGCATCGTGTACGTTGATCCTTTCCTGAATTATCCTTCACCAAGTAGGACGTTTCACCGCGCCTTCCCGCCGCCTTTTCCGCCAGAAGAAATTCGGAAGGCAGATGCGATTCTGTCCACACACGAGCATCGCGACCATTGCGACGAGCGAACGGTGAGTGCTTTTAGGAAGAATACCAATGCGAAATTCATTGGCCCCCGCTCATCTACGACTAATGCAATGGCATGGGGATTCGAGAAACAACGGGTTGCAACATTGCAGCCAGGACAAAACATTCATGTTACGGCGGAGACCAATGTGATGGCATTTGATTCTAATGACCCATATGCCGAATCGGCCCTGACTTACCTAATCCGAACTCCGCGGGGCAACATCTTCCACAGCGGCGACACGACCTACTTCAAGGGCTTTCAGAAGATTGGCGAATCGCATAAAGTGACAGTGGCGTTTCTCAACTTTGGAAAACAAATCCCGACGCCTGAGAAGCCCTACTACATGAACGCAGAAGGCGTTGCAAAATCCGCGAGAGATCTCAAAGCAAGCATTGTTGTTCCCATGCATTGGGATCTCTGGATTGAAGCACGTGATGATCCGCGAACCATTGAGGATCCACTCAGGTCAATCAGCCCGAATTCTAGGCTTCACGTCTTAAACGTAGGTCAAAAACTAGATCTCTGAGACTAAGATCCACCATGTCAGTCCACGCTCCTTGCAGTATGCAACGGTACTGTATAATTCCTACAGCGAGTCTCATGTTGCGCTGAATCATTCTTGGCATACCTCGTGTACGGTAATACTTACATAACCGAGGTTGTGCTCAGGGCAAAAAATGTGTTCACCATGCAATCTAAGGTGTTGATTCACAATCATGGCGACTATGTTGGTGTCGCAACCAATGACATTGCGAAAGGGGAAGAAGTTGTTTGCGCCTTCATGGACAAGAAAGAGGAAATGAGAGTCAAGAGCAAAAGTGAGATTCCTCTCGGCCATAAGCTCGCGTTAAGAGCTATTCCTGTAAATCAGAAGGTTGTGGAGTACGGAGGAATCATCGGTATAGCAACCTCCAACATTGATGTTGGCGAACATGTCCATACTCACAACTTGAGGTCGCTTAGGCTATGACAACTTTCTGCGGATACGAACGCGAGAACGGTAGGATCGGAACAAGAAACTATGTGTTAATCATCCCCTTGGATGACCTCTCCAACAGCGCTGCTGTTGGCGTGGAACGATTGATTCAAGGGACTAGAGCCATCCCGCATCCATACGGTAGACTGCAATTTGGACCCGACCTCGACCTAATGTTCAAGACACTTGCGGGGTTTGGCAGAAACCCCAACGTAGCGAGCGCGGTCGTCATAGGAATTGAACCAAAATGGACGCAGAAGGTTGCTGATTCAATCGCCCAGACTAGCAAACATGTTGAGGCGCTAAGCATTGAAGGGTACGGAGACCTAAACACAATCGAGAGGGCGTCCCGAATCGCAAAGCAGATGGTAATGGACGCGTCCGAAGTACACAGAAAAGAGTTCGATGTGTCAAACCTCCTTGTGAGCGCCAAGTGCGGAGAATCCGATACTACGTCCGGTCTAGCTTCAAATCCAACTGTTGGAGTGCTCTACGATCGCCTAGTAGATGAAAGGGCAACCTTGCTCATGGGCGAAACATCTGAACTCACTGGAGCCGAGAATTACATTGCAGAAAAGATGGCCACGCCTAAACTCAAAGAGAAGTTCATGACGATCTTCAACGAGTACTCGAAAGAGATTCTAAGTAGAGTCCCTACGGTGCTGGGCTCGCAACCAACGGAGGGGAACATCAAGGGTGGACTCACTACGATCGAAGAGAAAGCCTTCGGTAACATTCAGAAAGCGGGACGGAGGCCGATCATTGACGTGCTTGACTATGCCGAAGAGCCTACCAAGAAAGGATTGAATTATATGAACACTTCATCTGCGGCTGCAGAATGTGTCACGCTTTTTGCGGCTGCAGGGGCTGTGGTTCACGTATTCACGACCGGGCAGGGAAACATTATCGGAAACCCAATTGTTCCAGTCATCAAAGTCACTGCCAATCCAAAGACCGCTGACACAATGCGGGAACATATCGATCTGGACATCTCGGGCCTACTGAGGTTCGAATACGACCTTCAAGAAGCTGGTAAGAGACTGTACGATCTGCTAATGCGAACTGCTTCAGGGCGACTCGTAGCTAACGAAATTCTAGGTCATTTCGAGTTCTCCCCAACAAAGCTGTACATATCCGCGTGATCAATGAGGTCGAACCTTTAGCGGAGATCCAACAGCCCGGCGGTAGGGTCCGACTCCAACCTAGGCCTGGAAAGATGACTTCGTCTAAAATTGATATACCTTACGGAACGCGGTTACTCAGCCTGGAAGTTGAGCCAAGAAATTTCGTTGGGATAGTGACTCCGCCGAAGGTTGAACCAGCGCCGGATCCTAAGGCCATCATAGGATATGCCCTCGAGCACCCAATTGGAGCATCCTTTCCTACACTATCGGAGACATCCAAGGTTAGCATTGTTGTTGATGACGCGACTCGGGTTACACCAACGAAGACTCTACTCTCCGCAATCTTGACGAGACTAGATGAGTCAGGAGTCAGTCGAGGACAGATCTCGATCTGCATAGCTAACGGATTGCACGAGATGGGCGATCAGGCTACGGTTAACGCTCTGTTGGGCGAAGTGACAGCCAAGGGTTACCGGGTGATCAATCATGACGCAAGGGACAAGGATGCCTTGGTGTATTTGGGTAATTCCCACCGTGGTACGCCCGTTGACGTCAACCGTGTGATCGTGGAGAGTGACGTACGCATTCTCACTGGGATTATTGAACCGCATCAATTGGCTGGGTACTCCGGGGGCGTTAAGGCATTGGTTCCGGGCCTATCAAGTGAGAGGACGATCACTGCGAATCATAGTTTGATGCTGGATGAGAACGTGCGGGTGGGGAGGATAGAGGGAAACCCTCTTCGGGAGGACTTGGAGGAAGCGGCGAGGCTCACTCACAGAGATGGCCAGAACTTCATTGTCAATTCCATTGTGAATGAGGACCGAAACATCGTGCAAGTTGTAGCGGGGGACGAGGTTGAAGCCCACAGGAGAGGTGTCGGTCTTTCAAAGAAGATATCCTCTGTCACCGTCGCCGAGCAAGCTGACGTGGTCATAGCTTCACCCGGCGGATATCCGAGAGACATTAATTTGTACCAGTCCCAGAAGGCGTTAGCACACATTGAACGGATAATCAGGCCTGGCGGAGTGGCCGTGCTTGTTGCAGAGTGTAGAAAGGGGACAGGAAGCAAAACTTGTGAAGAATGGATGAAGAGGGACCCAAAGCCAGCCGATATTATTCATAGATTGAAGAGCGAAGGCTTCAACATGGGTGCACACAAGGCTTACCTGTTCGCAAGATTCATGCTTAAGGCGAACGTCATTCTAGTTTCGAACCTTCCTGCCGACGTCCTGAAGAGTATGCATCTGCGTACCTCACCAACGCTCAAGCAAGCATATGAGGAAGCTTTGACAACTGTTGGTCGCGATGCGCGTGTCACAGTCTGCCCTCGAGCTGCTGCAACACTGCCTGAGCTAATCAGCCAGCAATGTTGACCTCGATCATCTTTTCTTCAGTCATCTCGAGCATTGTGTCCCTCATCCCCTCGCGTCCGATCCCACTCTTTTTCACTCCACCATAAGGTAGAGCATCCCACCGTAGCCTCGTTGAATCATTAATCATTACTGTGCCGCTCTTAATCTTCCTCGCTAACTTGTATGCGCGTGGGAAGTTGGTTGAGAACACTGCTGCATTCAACCCGTATTCCATTGAATTTGCAATACTGACTGCGTCTTCATCACTCTTCACTCGAACAATTGGCGCTAAAGGTGCAAAGATCTCAGTAGTCAATGGAATTGATGAAGTAGGCACTTCATCTATGACCGTTGCGGGATAATAGAATCCTGGCTTCTTCAACCTGTTCCCTCCAACTAGCAGTTTCCCCCCTTTCGACACTGCGTCTGCAACGGCTCGATCCAACTCTCCAATGACATCTTCACTGATTACGGGGCCGATGTCACTCTCTGGGTCGTTCGGATCTCCAACGCGAAGGCCACGAACTAGTTCAGAGAAGTGTGATACGAACTTGTTTGCTATCTCTTCTCGGACAATGATGCGCTTTACAGAGTTGCAGAACTGTCCGCTGTAATCGAACCTTGCCTTAACAGCTGTCTTGGCTGCAAGTTCCAAGTTAGCGTCTTCGAGGACAATTAACGGATCTGAGCCTCCAAGCTCCATTATGGCTTTCTTCCCATTCTTGATGGCCCGACTGGCCAACTCTAATCCTACGTTTGAGGAACCGGTGAATGTGATGAGGCTGACTAGTTCGTGGTCGGTGAGAGCACTGCCAATTTCGGAGCTCTTGCCTGTAATCACATTGACTGAACCAGGTGGAAATCCGGCCTCCGAAATTATTCCTGCAAGTTTAGCTGCCGTAATTGGTGCCAGTATGCTCGGTTTGAGAACAACTGAATTGCCAACGGCAAGGGCGGGTGCAACTTTGTGAGCGAATGCTGCTGCCGGAAAGTTGAATGGAATGATTGCGGCCACAACGCCCAGTGGTTCTCTCACCGAGAATGCCACCCGGTTCTCATTCCCCGCTGGAAGCTCGAATGCATCCAATGGTTGAAAAAAACCCTCAAAGGCACGTCTACTTTCTATTGCAGCCTGGTCGAATATGAAAGCTGTACGTATTAGTTCATACTTGGAGTCTCTGAGAAGCTTCCCCGTCTCGCGCGTAAGCAATGCTGTCAGCTCCTCCGTTCTCATTCGAATTAGTTCAGCAGCCTTTGTGAGGAGTTTGGCGCGCATGTGAAGTGGAATCGTGTAGAGTCTTTCGTAAGCGGAATAGGCGTTTTCGACAGCGCGCGAAACATCATGTTCATCCCCACGGGGAACAGTGTCGAATTCTAATCCCTCAGCGGGATTCATTACTGGAAGAGTTTCTTTCTTCAGCACAACTTGACCATTGATAACCATACCCTGGGGCATTGCGAGTCTCCGTCTGTTTCGTGGCGCTAGACCCTAATAAGCAAGTGAAGTTTCATTGCGCGTTGAGATTTGGAGTTACAATGCTCGCCCAGACTTCATTCTTCTCTAAGTTGAATCTTATCAAGCACCTGTCGGTTGAGAAGATACTTTGGCTTTACTCCGTGAAACACTCTGAGCATGTCCTCACAATTGGTCATCGTCATCGCTCGATGGTCCTCGTAGCTGGAAGACGCATGAGGAGTCAGCACCACATTCTCAAGTTTGAGGAGGGGGTTGTCGGGTGAGGGTGGCTCTTCCTCCATGACATCAAGACCAGCTCCTGCCAACTTTCCGCTACGAAGTGCGCGGAGCAAAGCCCCCTCGTCGATTACAGCTCCTCTGGCCGTGTTGACTAGGAACGCACCGTCCTTCATCATAGCAAACTCCTTGTCCCCCATCATGTGCTGCGTCTGAGGAGTCAGCGTCACGTTGATGCTGACGATGTCGGAGCTCCGAAGTAAATCTTCTAGACTAACGTATCTAACACCGAGGCTCTTCTCTAAATCTTCGTTTGGAACAATGTCGTAATACACGACCTTCATGTCAAAGCCTCTCGCTCGCTTGGCTACCTCAGCCCCAATCCTACCGAACCCAATGATCCCCAGTTGCTTTCCATAGGCATCGTGCACAAACCTGATGAATCTCTCACCACTCCAGTTGTTGCTCCTCGCAATCCTATCCAGCAATGGGATCCTTCGAAGCGATGAGAGCATTAGAGTGAATGTAGAATCAGCAACACTCTTTACGTGCTCGGGGATGGGCGCGAGCGTCACGCAAATACCTTTCTCCGTTGCCGCCTCCACATCTACTTTGTCATATCCAACCCCATTCCTACTCACTACCTTCAATCTGTCAGCCGCATTGAAAACCCTCCTAGTTAGCGGGTCGTGTGCGCTAGCGAGAACTCCGTCTACGCCCTTGATTGCATCAATCAACTCTTGCTCGGTGTAGAATCGGTCTCTCGGATTAACATTGACATCAACGCCGTTGGCACGAAGCAATTTCACTCCATCTTCATGAACGCGGTATCCAATGTCCCAGAGTGTGATGAGGACAGTCAATTTCGACATGGCCGTCAGAATCCGGGAGGGACGCACAAAAGCATTTTGACGCTAACTCATAATTCTTCTTTCTCCTGACATATGTCAGCCTCTTTAGGCCCAAGTAGTGCTATGAGGACCAGAGGGCGCACACAACTCTCAATCCCCTCCACGAGGAACAAGAAGAGATACGGATTGAAAGGATTAGGGAGATTCGGGTTCAGCATACAATATGCGAAATCAAATGACCGATGTAACCTGACTTGGACGGGTCGAAGCAAGATAGATGGTTACGAACCTACGACCTGGAACATGCGAGATTCCAACTCCACAGGAATTTCATCCAATACTACAATTACGAACGCCCACACATGGTGCTACACTATAAAACATCAGCAGAAGTCTACTTCGGAGACGTGCAACGTGCTGGGATAACAACCTATTTGTAACTCACGTAGGTAAGTACCGTAATCTAGACGGCGTGGACGGAAGGCACTTTCTGGCATGACGGGTGGATCTTTGAGTGGGGTCAGGCGATTACGTTCAGGTTACCTTAAGGGTCGTCTGCTCGGATCCGTCCTCGTTTTCATTGCGGTTTATCTTCTGAACTTCATCCTTCCAAGGCTTGAACCCGGAAACTTCGTTTCCGCATTAGGCCAACAATTCCTTACTCACGAGCAACGCCAGAGAATACTCGCGATGTTTGGTCTGAATGAACCACCCTGGGTACAATTCGTGAAGTATGTCGAACAGACTTTCCTGAGTTTTCCTCCAAACTACGGCGTTTCATTCTCACACTATCCTTTGAGTGTCTGGACGGTTGTGATGGCATATTTGCCATGGACTCTCCTGCTAATAGTAACGTCTCAATTGATCGCGTGGTCAACTGGGATTCTGTTGGGCGCGTGGTTGGGTTGGAGACAGGGACCTAGATCCAACTCACTCATGTTGGGAGTATCCACGTTCATGTGGGGGGTGCCAAGCTACTGGCTCGCAACGATACTGATCTTCGTGTTTGCAATTCGGTTACATTTCTTTCCGCCTGCTCTAACGGGTGTCGAAGCAGTAACCAGCTTTAATCTTGCTTGGGTGGCGACCGTACTAAATCACGCATTCTTACCAATCCTTACTCTTGTGATTCTCAACCTCCCAGCTCACGCGACAGTAATGCGGAACACAATGGTGAGTCTGAAACAGGAGGACTTCATGATCGCTGCTGAAGCTCGCGGACTGAGATCGAGAACGTTGATTCTGGGACACGCTGCTAGAAACGCACTGCTCCCTAGCGTGACGAGATTAGCCCTCACCTTCGGGGACATACTTTCAGGAGCGTATCTAGTGGAGATTATCTATTCATATCCGGGCATGGGATACTTAACCGCACAATCAGTCTTTTCACGTGACTACCCGGTTCTCCAGGGAGTGTTCTTCTTCTCCGCTTTGCTCGTGATCGTGGCAAATATCTTGGCAGACATAGCGTACGTGTTCTTGGACCCTCGAGTGGAGTATGTTTCGTGATGGAAGCAAGGAGCTTCCCGAAGAGATTTCTTCTCTTTATCTCTTCAATCGCGTCAACGTACTCTGGCAAAATAGGCCTCGTGCTATCGATTTCTCTCATCTTGACCGCCGTCTTTGCACCATGGGTAGCTCCTTACCCACCGAGAGCAATGTCCGGCGTACCATATTCATATCCCTCTCTAAGCCATCTGCTTGGAACAGACGACATTGGACAAGATCTACTGAGTCAACTGATCTGGGCCACGCGTGGATCACTACTAATTGCAATCTCTGCAGGCCTACTCACAGCACTAGCTGGAACTACTGTTGGACTTTTTTCCGGATACTACGGTGGCAGGATAGGTGAAGGACTTATGCGCTTCACAGACGTCGTACTCGTCCTACCTCTGCTTCCCCTCCTCATCGTGATGGCAGCATATTTTCCTGCGAGTATCATACTCGTTATTGGAGTAATCAGTTTCCTCGAGTGGCCACAAATAGCGAGAGTCATACGCTCTCAGACATTGACCCTGAAAACCAGACCATTTGTGGACGCGTCGAAACTCTGCGGAATGAGTGACCTTGAAATAATGTTCAAGGTACTTCTCCCCAACCTGATCTCGCTAGTTCTTCTGTACGCAGTATTCGCTGCGGTCACTGCAGTAGTAATGGAGTCGGGCTTGGATTTTGTTGGGTTGGGTTCAATTGCGAACCTGAGTTGGGGGGTCATGTTGTATTTTGCGCTTGCACGGTTCGCAATGATACGTGGAATGTGGTGGTGGTTCATTCCCCCCGGGCTGATGATCGCAATCATGGGAACCGGATTCATACTCATAGGCTATGAAATTGAGCGGGTAACAAGACTGAGGGTCTAGAGTGAGCGCAAACAGTGCCCCGCTGGTTGAGATACATGATCTCACAATTGCTTACTCTACTCCACGAGGTGAATTGCGAGCCGTTGAAGATGTCAACTTGAGCGTCTTCAAAGGGGAGATACTCGGCCTCGTAGGAGAATCGGGATGCGGAAAGAGTACTCTAGCTTCAGCGCTGTTGAGGATGATACCGGTGCCTGGCAAGATAGTCAACGGTTCTGTGCGGTTTGGCGAAATCGACGTGATCTCACTGCGTCAGGATGATTTGAGACACTTTCGATGGGAAAAGGTCTCTATGATTTTTCAATCAGCAATGAACGCTTTGGACCCGGTTCGTACTGTTTGTTCTCAGATCACTGAAACCATTCACGAACACAACTCGATGGGTGGAGAATCGCTGGATCGCGTGAAGCAATTGCTGGAATCCGTTGGCTTGAGTCCCATGCATATGTATTCGTATCCGCATCAACTCAGCGGAGGCATGCGGCAGCGAGTAGCCATTGCTCTCGCTTTATGCCTAAATCCTCAGCTGCTAATTGCAGATGAACCAACAACGGCGTTAGACGTCGTAGTTCAGGCAGGCATCCTCACGACGCTAAAGGACTTGCAGGAGCGTCTGGGACTGACGGTTGTTTTGATAACGCATGACTTGTCATTGGCCGCCGCCATCTGTGATAGAATTGCAGTTATGTATGCTGGGAAAATTGTAGAGCTGGGGGAGACTGAGAAAATTACCGTGAGGCCCGAACATCCGTATACGGAGGCTCTCATCAATTCCGTTCCTGAGTTGGGTGATACTAAACAGAAGATCCAAGGTATAGCGGGCTCACCTCCAAGCCTCATTTCACCACCTACAGGCTGCCGATTCCACCCTCGATGCAAGTATGTGTTCGAAAGATGTATGCAACATGAGCCGAGTTTGGTCCGGGCGAACAGAACTGACGTTGCTTGTTGGTTGAGAGGATGAATTCCAAGACAACCGTCTTACAGGTCAACGATCTCACGGTGCAGTTCGATCAAGAGGGAAGACTCGTTAAAGCTGTAGACCATGTTGATCTCGAGCTTGTGCATGGTGAGATCCTAGCACTTGTAGGAGAAAGCGGGAGCGGCAAGACGACACTGGGCAGAGCCATAGTTGGATTGGCAAGGCCGAATTCAGGTTCGGTAATAATTGATGGAGTCAAGGTGGATTACCGAAGAGCTGGTGACCTACGGCTGCTTTGGCGCAAAGTCCAGATGATCTTTCAAGACCCATACAGCGCATTCGACCCGCTCAGGACGATTGTTGAGTCTGTGCTTTTGCCGCTGCACAAGTTTGGAATCTTCCAAAACGACACCTTGGCTCGCGAACATGTGGAGCGGGTGTTGAATAGTGTTGGCCTCAACTATAATGAACTGGAGAGTAAGTATCCTCATGAATTGAGTGGAGGGCAACGGCAGCGCGCGGCCATAGCGAGAGCACTCGTCGTAAGCCCCAGAGTCCTCATCGCCGATGAACCGGTCTCAATGCTTGATGTAAGCCTAAGGGCAGGCATACTCGACATACTCAAAGATCTAAACGAGAAGAATGGTGTGACTGTCGTCTTCGTTACTCACGATTTGGCCGTTGCTCAGTACATTAGTGACAGAATAGCAGTCATGTATAAGGGTAAGATCGTTGAACTCGGCTCTTCCACCGAAGTAGTCCGAGAACCGTTTCACCCCTACACGCGGCTTCTTCTGAAATCCGTCCCCCGACTCAAAGCAAAACAAGAATGGCGGTTCAGAACTGACTCCGGAACTAGAGCAGTCGACTTAACGACATTCACTGGTTGTAATTTCTATCCAAGATGCCCCATAGGCGTTGATGATTGTACTCGTGGTGAGCCTAGGCTTCAGGAGGTTAAGCCGGGTCACTGGGCAGCATGTTATACTCCGCTACTTGCGTTTGCGGAATCGTAACGCGGCCACTGCAGCTATCACTACGAGAACTACGAGCACTACAGCGACGATCGATGTCATGTCGAACGGCATAGAAGCATTACCTGAAGTCGACGAGGCAGACATAGTTGTGGACGAACTCACCAAACCAGCCGGCGTCACGGACGCCATAACATTCTCCGTAATGATTGGACTACTGAAGACGTCATAGCTCGGTGCTTGGTCCAATGCGGGAACCCAGTTTGTGAATTTATTATCGTAGGCTACATACTGGGGAAGAACCACAACGGAGTTCAGTATGGCAGCATCAGCGAGTATAAGCTCCGTCTGCTTCATATCAGCAAGACTCCTCACAGGATCCGTGTCATTAAGCGACCTGAATAGATCATCATAGAAAGTGGAATTAGTCCACGGCCACGTCGTCATCAAACTGTACATCCACCTATACGGTGACGGGAAGAACTCGTCGATGTAGAGGATTGTGTTGAATGGATACGGGTTGTAAAGATCATTCGTGGCTGTAGCAAGATCAACAATTTTCAAGTTCACCTTCAACCCGACACTTTCCGTCGAATTCGCAATAAACTGAGCTGCTCGAACTAGGTCAGGATCAGAATTAGAAGCTTCAACCGTAACCGCTACAACGGTACCATTCGATGTCACCCAGTTGCCATTACTATTCTGTGTTAATCCAGCCGCCCTCAAATGATTCACAGCTTCCACGGTGCTGAAGTCGTAGGTAGCAGCTCCAGGTCCAGGCCAGTAAGTGGACATGGCCTGAGGAAGAATCAACATCGAATTACCTAAAGGCAACGTACTGCTATAGAGCACAGAATCGATCTGCTGCTTATTGACCAGGTACATCAACGCCTTCCTGAAATCAGTATTACTCCACGGATACCCACTAGGCCAAACCGTGTAGAACATTTGCCAGGCACTATCCATCTTCTCAATATTCAAATTAGGTTCCGCCTGTAATGCTGAAACATCACTAATCGAGATCTGGGCGGCGTTCACGGTGCCTGCTATGAGGGCGTTCACCAATGCACTCTCATCAGTGAAAAATTGAATTGTAATATTGTTGAGGGTTGGTGTTGCGCCGTTCCAACTAGGCGAAGATGGATTAGCAACTAATCTCATGCTTTTGCTCGTAGGATCATAATTCACAGGAACATATGCGGTGTCACCAGGACCAGCGACGATTGAAGTCTGTTGCACAACGTTGTCTCCTGTGAATTGCTTGTAGTAGTGCCAGGGATAAATCGCGTACAACCACGTCCTCACAGGCCACAACGGATAGGGACCAAATGCTGTAATCATTATCGCAGTTGAATTGATGATACTGACACTCTTCACGAATCCCGTAACTGCGCCCCAATTGTCAAGAGACATATTCGCATATGGTCCATCACCCAAGAAGATTCCGTACGAGTACGCTAGGTCTGTGGAGTTAATCGGGTAGCCGTCTGACCATTTCATATCGGATGAACGCAGATTGATTATCCATTGCGTTGTATTCGAGCCGGGCACAGGTTCAGGTAAGTTAGTGAGAACTGGAACTGCCTGCCCATTTATTCCAAACGTGTAGGCGTACAGATAAGGGATTTGCGTGATCGTAATTGCTCCTCCCCAATTTGTCGCGGTCTGAGCAAAGGTCGTCGGGGGCGGCGTTACCATACCAAGAATTAGTGTTTGACTCAGCGTCTGCGAGTGAACAGGAACTTGCATCTTACCCAAAATCGAAAGAGTCAAAACCACAAAAAGAGCGATGCATAGAAAACGTTTCTTCATCCTACATCGCGCGACGGTTGAGCCATCCGCTATTTATGATTATCGGCGCATTATTTCCAAAACATTATGAGCAGTGAAAAAACGTGTGTTTATACTCAATCACGTCAGATAGGCACCGACGTGATGACTGATTATGGTGAAGTACAGTTCGCGCGACAAACTCGTTGCCGGAGTCCCGTTGGGTGGCATTGGAGCTGGAAAGGCTGAGTTAAACCCACAGGGTAAGCTGGTTAACCTGACAATCGCGAACAACTGGGTTGTTCCAATCAAAGAGATGAGAGGATTCCACATTTTCATCAAACCTGCAGAGACGCAGGCGTTTTTCCTCCAAAGGGAAAGCCGCGTAAGAGGCCTCTCAAACTTAGATAGTGAGCTTGAGTATGAAGGGATCTATCCGTTCACTTACATTAGAAGCCGAAAACAGACCCTAGAAGCTAACGTTTGCGCCTTCTCCTCAATCGTTCCGAATGACATTCACGATTCCACTCTTCCAGCTTTTGGAATATCGGTACAAGTCAAAGGCAGCCGAAGAGGCATTGTTGCGATTTCTGCTGCAAACATACACGGCCTTGACCCATTCGGGAACGACATGGCAGGCAATCCTGTTGGTCGGGTTAACGAGAGAGCAGCTAACGCAGTGGTTATGCGGAATTACAGGATTAGTGAATCTGACCCTACTAAGGGGAACACCTGTCTAATTGCCCAGAAGCCTGACAGAATCATCAGTCAATACAACCTGAATCTGCCTAACTCCGAAGCTCTCAAGGAGAAGCTTTGGAAAGATAGCTTCGAAAACACGGAACCTTGGAGGTCGCTAATCACTGGAAGCGATTTTGCCGAAGATATTCATGAGGTCAAAGGGTTATGGGATGACCCTGCTTGCGCACTGGTATCCAAGTATGAGGGCTCTGAGGAACTGAGATTCGCTTTCTCCTGGTACTGTACCGGAAAATGGATCTACTACCCTTATGGGCATTATTACCACAATAATTTCAAGGGCTCTCTCGACGTAGCTCAGTATTTTCTCAAAAACTTTGACAAGCTAAGGACCAAGACCCTCGAATGGCATGACACGTTAATCCCTCATAATCTGCCCGAATGGCTGAAGGACGCCATTGCAAATGGCACATACATTCTCTCATCGAGCACGTGGTTGGATGAGAAGGGGAGATTCGCTTTCTATGAATCAACTCAACTATGTCCTTGCCTGGGGACCATCGCCTCGCTCTGTCAAGAGGCGGGATCGCTTCCGGTCGTTCTCATGTTTCCAGAGCTTGAGCGATCATTCCTGACACTGCTCTCAAACGGTATCGCTGAAGACGGATATGTTCCACACGATGTGGGATTACACTCACTGGACTTACCAAGCGAAGGCACAACAGCGCCTCCAGGATGGAAGGATGTCAATCCGACATTCATCTTGTTAGTGTACAGATACTACAAGTTCTCTCACGACCAGCAATTTCTGAGGGACGTATATCCAAAACTAGTCAAAGCTCTCGAATGGGAGTTAAGGCAAGACAGAGACGACGATGGCTTACCTGAGTTGGAGGGCACTGGTGACACAGGGTTCGATACTACACCCATCCGAGGACCGGACAGCTATACATCCTCCTTGTTCATCGCCTCACTTCGTGCTCTCGAAAAAATATCACAGGAGCTAGGTGAGCAAGAAATGCTCGACCGCGCGCACTCTCTGCGTGAGAAGGCGGCGAAACGCTTCAACTCGCTTTACAATGGGAAGTACTTCAGAGCTTGGGATGGAGAACCGAATGTCGGGGACGCCGTGTTCCTTGGACAAATTGCGGGTGAATGGTGGAGAGCGATATTGGATCTTGATCCGATAACGGAGGAAGAAAAGGTGAAGAGCGCGCTCGAGTCGATCTATGATGCCAACGGGAACGCGTCGCCCTATTGCACTCCTAACCTTGCAAGTAGGGATGGAAAGCTGGTTGAGATTAGTTCCCAAACCTATTCTTCATGGCCGAGGCTTGTGTTCGCTGCTTCTGCGCTAGCATACAGAAGGGGGCTTCCCAACTGGTCACAGATCGCCAAGAAAGAGTGGGATAACCTGGTGAGACAGGGCCTAGTTTGGGATCAACCATCAAGAATCGACGGTAGAACGGGAAGACCAGACCCGGAAAGGTACTTGGATCACTATGTAGGAAGTGCAGCTCCCTGGACGTTTTGTTTCCCTAATCGTTAGTCGCGGTGGAACCCTGTTATGCACGTTTCGTGGCATCTGACCAAGTGATAATCAGCTTGAAAAGCCGAAAGGGAGATTCGCGATTAGAGAAAACCATTGAATCTAAGGTTCGGCACGAGGTCGATTGGCGACATTTTCGCCAATGTCTCCAACTCTGTCGATTCGGTAATCACGAATACCAATCTCAGTAACGCTGTCATCTCCAGAAACAGGGTCAATTATTCTTGCGTTCGAAATCTTAGTGTACATCATTCATTCCTGCGTCGAATACGTCGCATTATCAAAATGTATGCTGCCCCGATTACAATACTTGGGGCTTCTATTGCCAAGAACAACAATGAGAGACCGAAGAATTGCGCAATCAGACCCAACGCGGGTGTTGCAACCAGGCTTATGCTATCGTCTATGAGCGTGCAAACCGTGAAAGCCGCGACCAACTTCTCTCGTGGAACGGCGTCTGCAATGTGACGAGCTCCGATCGGGTAGGCGACGCCATGCGAATATCCAAGTAATACAAGACCAAACGCCAGCATCCACATTGATGACGAAAAACCCACCAAAAATAAACCAATCACCATCACACTAAACGAAAGGGCCATAACGAGCTCGTTCGTCGAAGAGAATTTAACGAGCAAGACTCGAACAATTAACGAAGTTAGGAAGAAGACAGTGAAAAGTGCCTCGATGGCGCCGTAGCTCGCTCCGAAACTGTTCTTTGCGAATATGCCTCCAAACGTCAAAATCGCAATAAACGGTAGACTGAACGATTCATAGGCTAGAATTCCCGCCCAATACGAGAGATCTTTCACGAAGACAACCTCGAACTTGCCGCGAGCAACAGACAAACGGTCATCCGATCGCATGACGAAAAACAGTGCTGCAGCAGCACCCACAAGCGGGGCAAAGAAGAGCATTGAAGAAATCAAATTCTCATTCGTTGCAGCCAACAATACACTCTGATAGATTGGACTGAGCACGAGACTAAGACTTAGGACCGCGGAGAAGATTGTCAAATTTCTCGCGTGAGTACCCGGAGCGTCCACCAAGACTATTGCGGTTAAGAGCAGCGGCGACAAAGTGCCAATGCAAAACGTGACGAACAAGTTAACGAGCGCGAGCGATAAGATATTGGAAGTAACTAGGAATAGTGGAAGACAGATAGACGTCAACGCCAGACTCAGGAAAATGGTCTTCCCAACGCGGATGCTGCTGTACCCCAAGTAAAGTAGCGACAGGATCGCCGCCACATCTGCGATAGCCACAATCAACGAAACCGTGAAATCGGAAGCATGCAGCACGTACTTCGCATACAATGGGACACTCGTCTGGAGCATGTTACTTGTGGCTCTGTAGACTAGCGTGACCAGCAGCACGATCGCAATCTTCGCACGCCCAGAAAACATCGACGCAAGATCACCCTACGAGATTTATTGCGGCCGCTTCTTGATAGAGAGAGAAGAAATAGCCACACTACTTCTCGACATCGGATGGGCCAGCGGATTTTCCTCTCGACGCAATGGAAAGGGCGCGCAGTAACCTGCAAGCTTCCTCAAATTGACCCTCCACATCTCCACATGTGTTCGATACAGGAACCGTAATACCTCCGTTCTTGTCGCCAGTCCTAAGAAAAACCCTTGCGACATCTGCCATGACACCTGCAGCCTTATTCATCTCACTAACATGGTATGTAATTCGACTAACTTTCCTCCAAATCTGTCCAGAGAGTCAGACACGGTACTCTCTATGAAATCGTAAAGACCAAGATATTCGAAGTTACTTTACAGCATGTTTGGGGTTTGTTTTGTGTTGGTTGGCCAGAAAAAATGTTTGGGTGGCTTTGCGTGGCGTCGCCTTTGTCTCCGACACGCAAGACTCGTTTAGTTTCGTTCACCTGTCCCGTTCAAAACGTAGGAACTCTGTTAGAGCCGAGGTAGTGGTTGTGTTTGAGGGACAGTGTCCAACCCCGCCGAAAACCAACCTTCGAAGAAGAACGGTTCCGAAGACCCAGCCATACGAGGTTTGGAGCCTCAAGGTTTGAGGATAGACGGGCGGAGAAGCGTGTTGCTGAGATTTGTGACGGAATACTCCGCAGGTTAACTGAACTTCAATCAGGCGAGACTGGGACGGGGCTTCCGGGGAGGAAGAGTTGGAGGAGGCCTCCCGATTGAGTGCCCCCGCAGGTTTGAAACCGAACGAGAGCGAGGAACGCATGGAACGAGCCGAAGATGCGCAAGGGCCTACGCGGCAGTGGTTGCTGCAAGAGCTGCGGAGAGTCATGGAGATTGCGTTGGACCGGGTTACCGGCACCAAGACGCCGCCCGAGGACCGAATCAAATGGTCTAGAATTGTGATCGCAGCCGGCGGAGCCTGCAACTCAGTTTTGAGGGACGTGGAAATTGACGCGTTGAAGAAAGAAATTTCCGACCTGAAAGCGTTGACGGAGGAACGTTTGAAAGATGACAATGAACTCGATGAGGCGGGAAACAGAGAAACTCAAGAAGAAGATTAAACAGGCCCCAAGAATCCGGAAGTTTCGAGGCAGACGAGTAGTTCACTCCGTCGAATGGGAGTGGGCTGACTGGACTAAGCTACCGGGCGAATTCATCCCCCTCATGATAAACCCTGGGAGCACGCCCCCCGAATGGTACCGAGATTACCTCGCCCTAATGAGTGAACTACAGGACCCACTCTATGGCAGCGAGATATGTTGGAATTGCGCAATCCACCAAGCCCAATCCGCCAAAAAAGAGATCGACAGTAACACCAAGTACTGGGAGGGGGAGATAGGAAAAGTCTCCAAAGAAATCAGGGTAAGCGTCGAGAGGAATGAAGCCTTACGAGATGTTGAGTGGCGGGTGTACAACGAGCTTGGGGAAGCAAACAACCGCACGTGCAAAGTTGTAAACTACTTCAAATGCCCCTACGGAAAGGAACGCCGCGACCTAATCGAGAACGGTAGCCTAGCCTCCGAAATCTGGGAGAACATCAAATGGTACGATCAGCACTGGAACAAAAATGATGCCTACAAGGCGCCCGAATTAGAAATTAAGTGGTACCACTACGGCGAACCTGAAATAATCAACGTAACAAACCTAGATGATATAGTTAAGGCCCTGGAAGACGGCAGATTCGAGAAAATCGCAGAAGAACACGAACGTTACATGAAGGAAACCGGACGCAAAATCTATACCGCCTAAGCAACCTACCCCAAGTATTAAGCACAAGCCTCCTGACGACGTAGACGAAGGTATCTTTTCCTCGTCTGTCAAGAACGGCTTCATGGGTTCTTGGCGGGTCTAGACCTACCGGCATAGGAGGACGTGATGAGTAGAATCAGACTCGCCATGGAGCACCGCGAACTTACCCTCTCAAGTGACGATTCACGCCTTCTCATTCAGCTGACAAACCAGCAGTGTGAACCGACGAAAAGTGGGATGTTGAAATTTGGGCACCCATCTGGAACGCACGATGACCTTCTGTGGGCCCTAGCGCTAGCAGTCTACGCAGACCAAGATGGACTTCCCTCCAACTTACCTTCGACCAGTCTCAAGGTCGTTTGGTCAAGCAATAACTAAGGTATGTGAAGAAAGCTATTCCTAAACGGGATTCAGGTAACTAGTTCTTGCTGACAAAAGGAACAACGGCTCCGCAACGGTAGGCGAGAGGATACGCACACGAAAATGACATGGTTCAAATTACGACGCCCGCGCCAGCGTACACACACACTGAAACTACGGTTCAAATTTGCCTGCCCGCACCAGCTGACCCCGCCCCCGCCGCCGCCCGAACGAAGCTCGCTTCGCTCGCTTACTTGGCTTGGATCGTGCTCGCTTCGCTCGCACAACATTCTGTACGGTAGGAGCCTGAACGATAGGAACCTGTAGGAACCGTAGGAAACGATAAGAGGCTGAATAATTAGGAGCCAGCTAACTTACGACAACACTAACA
>Ga0187866_1000444_pt1 | contig 48648 bp, 49 predicted proteins | sample June2016WEW_11_1_3_FD_133013 | JGI IMG/M metagenome (GOLD analysis project Ga0187866, IMG submission 133013) | Peatland microbial communities from SPRUCE experiment site at the Marcell Experimental Forest, Minnesota, USA - June2016WEW_11_150 | ecosystem: Environmental > Terrestrial > Soil >...
ATCTGTTCCAAGATCAAATTGGCGTTTGACTGGACCGAGATCATCGCGGTGATCTCACGCTGCGTGCGGAGCGCATTCGTGAACCCGCCCCAGGCGACGCCGACAAGGATGGAAAACAAGCCGACTGCGATCAATGCTTCAACCAACGTGAATCCTTTTTTCATGGTTGTGTTATGGATGCCAATTATAGAAACGGTCTTCAAGATTGATGCTCTGGGAGGCAAGCGGTCCCGTCGACCACCGCACGATGGAGTTCACCACGATCTCGTTCGCATTCGGCACGGTGACCCGCACATCCCTTGTAAATACCGTCGCCACCGCACCGGCGGTTACCTGATAGCTATAAAGATGCGTGTTCGGATCAAGGTTTAAATGGCGGGTGCCGTCATAAGACGTGATCTCGGCGCAGTCGGTGGTCGTATAGTCAAGCTGGAAGTCGTTGCCTCCCGTATTCGCCGCCGCCGTACCAAAACAAGAGCCCCACCCAAGTCCTGCGGGCGGAACAGCAAGGTGAGCATAAACATCATGATCAATGAGGTTCTTTGCGATCTCAATCCCTTCGGAGGCCAAGTACGTTGCGACGGCTTCGTCGGCGATCACCCGGCCCAAAAAGAACGATTGGCCAAGCAGCGACGCGATGCCGAGAAGGCCCGTCGTAAGCATAGTGAGCGCGATCATCACCTCCAGGAGCGACTGACCCTTATGATGCGAGAATTTCATGCTATTCAAAAACTTATTTGTCCGGCGGCGTTCACGGAGATCATTGAGCTCGACTTTCCATCAGAAGTCACAAGGTACACGCGGGAGGTCGTGTTCGGCGTCACTTGGGAATCGAGAAAAGTTCCGCCGTCGCGGCTCATAAGCGTTACGGGTGCCGGCGGATAAAAGAGTACGACAACAAGATCGTCGCCATTTCCCCCTGATCGCAGGCGCACGCCGTTCGTAGGAGAAATATTCCACGAATCAGGCGAGTACTGGACCGTCTCGGTCGAAGGAGAAATGCCCGCAGCCGTTGTCGACGCCGCCCTCGGGCATGGCGGTACGGAACCGGGACCTCCATACTTTGCAGGGTCGGGATTGAAACCAAAAAGCGAATAGGTGTTTCGAGCCACGTCGAAAGACACTCCGTAGGCGCAGGTCTTCGGGTTCTGTGCGTAGGTGACAACGGAAAGCTCTTTAGCGCGGAGAATGAACCCGGCGATCTTCGATGTCTCCACTGAGAGCGCTATCTGGTTCCGCTCGACGCTCGTGTAGGTGATCGCAATTCCGGAAAGCAACGCGGAAATGCCAAGGACAATGAGAAGTTCAATGAGAGTAAAACCCTTCATAAGCCTATTATACGAAAATACCATTGAAAAGTGGTGGCGCCGAAAAAAAGAACGAACACGGCGCCCGCGGCGAGGAAGGGCGCGAAAGGCACGGCGCTCTTCATGGTTTTCCACTTTCCAAGGAGGAGCGTGGCGCCGACAAGCCCGCCAAAGACGAAAGCGAAAGCCGAAAGAAAAAGGATGTCCGGCCAGCCAAAAAGAAATCCGAGAGGAACCGAAAGCGTTACATCCCCGATCCCCATTCCTTTCCCCCGCGTCCCAAGAACAAGAAGTCCAAAAAGGACCGCGCCGAAAAGGGCGCCCACAAGATGGCCAAGCCACACGTTCCCGTAGAGATAAGCGCCGAAAAGCGCCGCGGGTGCCCCAAAAAACGATTGCTGTTCAGGGCCAAGATAAGCTCCTGCGAAGATCGCCTCAAAAAGAGCGGCGGCGCCGAGGAGCACGACGAGCTCGTCTGGGACGATTTGTAGCCGAAGATCAATGTAAGCGATGAGGAGCAATATCTCAAAGGCGAGGATCCAAAGGCCGGAGATAAAATACCATCCCGCGGGGACAAGCCAGGGATAAACAACAAAGTGCAGGGGGACAAAGACGAAAATGGCGGCGGAAACTAGTTCCACCAGGGGATAGTGAAAGCCGATTTTTGCTCCGCAGCTCCGGCATCTTCCGCGCTGGATGGCGAAACTTGCAAGCGGAACGAGTTCGAACCAGCGAAGGGTGTGCCTACAATGGGGGCAGCGCGAGCGGCCGCCGACATGCCAGCCGCCATCATAGCGCAAGGCGAGCACATTCAAAAAACTTCCCACCGCAAGGCCGAAAAGAAAAAGAAAAACAAAGGCCGCCATGAAATTATTGTACCATGCAAAACCGCATCCCCATCAGGGGAATGCGGTTTTGGTTCGCGGCACAGAAACAAAAAATTATAGCGCGACGCAATAGGTGGCGCTGCCCGCAGGAAGAACTTTGCTGCAGCCGGTGTCGGGAACAATCGATACTGCATCCGTTATCCATATGTATCCAGCTGCGGATGGCGCAGTGTAGCCGTTGAAGACGCTGTTACTCGGGTTTTCAAGCGCCACGCCGAGAACGTAAGCCGTATTGCCGGAGTTATAAGCGTAACCGTACGACCGATTCGAGCTCGGATCGCCCGGAATAGCGCTCACGCCGATGCCGGCCGCCGTGAGCATGCTCCCAAAACCGGTCCAGGTGGCCGGGCTTGGAGCGGCAGTGCTGCAAGCGCCGCCGGAAACGTTTCCGGGATAGTAACCGCACTTGTTGTAGAAGAGTTCAAGAGCGTTCTGTACTTGGCGGATGTCGGAAAGGCGGCGCGCGTCGCGACCCGCCTGTTGCGTAGGACCGAGACCCACAAGGACCACCGACGCCAAGATAGCAATGATCGCGACAACGATCAATATTTCAATAAGGGTAAAGCCCTGTCTTTTTTTGTTCATTCTCCTTGAAATAAACCTTTCGACCTTTTCATTGGTTGCCCTTCCATTATAACACAGGAGCCCCGATCCGACGGCTTCTAATGAATGCTCGACGTTAAACTGTAGATGGGAATAAGAATGGAAGCAAAGAGAAACCCCACCATAAGGCCCATCACTATCAGCAAAATGGGCTGGATAAGATCAACCAGGTTATTTGTTACCTGGTCGGCCTCGCGAGTATAGGTTGCCGCAAGCCGTCTGAACATTTCCTCCATTTTCCCCGTGCTTTCCCCCACCCCAACCATCTGCGAAACGACCGACGGGAAAAATTGCGGATACGCCGCGATACTTTCCGAAAGAAGTTTTCCCTGTCGCACGTCGTCGGCAATGTCGTGGATAACGTCTTTATAGAGGATATTCCCCACCATGTGCCCGATGATCTCGAGCGTCTGTTCGATGGGTATGCCGCCATGGATCAAAAGCGCAGCTGAATTCCCGAATCGCGCCATGATAACCGGAAGATACACTTTTTTTGCGATGGGCAGCCGGATTTTAGAATCGTCGAGAAGCGCTTTTCCTTCGTCGGTCCCAAAATAGTCCGTGAGGGCAAAGCCGGACATAACGACGGCGACGAGAATCACGACCCACCATTTCGCCAAAAAGTTCCCCGTATTAAGAAGAACTTGCGTATACCACGGTAACGATATGTCGTTTTGGGTAAACACCACCCCAATGGAAGGGAAAACGAACGTAATAAGGATAAAGGCGACCACCAAAAAAAGCAGGAGCAGGATGGCGGGATAAATGAGCGCCGAGGATGCCTTGCTTGCAAGGTTTCCCTCGCGTTCGGTGTAATCGGCAAGGAAGCCGACGATCTCGTTCAAATTTCCCGTTACCTCCGCAGCGCGCACCATCTCTACATAGAAATGGGGGAATATCGTCCCCTGGCGCTCGAGCGCTTGAGAGAAGGAAAGTCCGGAATCGATATCTTCCGAAACCTGGTAGACCGCTTCCTTCAAAATTTTGTTCGCGGTCTGTTCGTAAAGGATCTTCAGGGCGTTGTTCAGGGGAAGCCGCGCCTCAAGGAGCGTCGCAAGCTGGCGCACAAAAACTATCATGTCTTTGCGGCGCACCCGGTTCAAAAGCGAAGACAGCCGGTCCGCAATGCCGGGGCTTTCCGCGGACTCAACGCTCAAAACAAAAAGGTCGTGACTTGTAAGAATATTGAGCGCTCCGTCGCGGCTTCCCGCATCCACAAACCCCACCTGCGGCTCCCCTTCCTTAGTTTTTGCCTGATATTTGAACTTCATTCCTGCTTGCTATGTTCTTTCAAGAAGGATCCGGAGCTCTGCCGGGTTCAACGAATACAGTTCGGCGTTCTCGAGCGTGATCTCCTTGTTTTTCACAAGATTCACGAGCGCCCGGTTCAGGGTCACCATGCCTTCCTGGAGCGAGGTCTCTATCACAAGGTCTATCTGGTAGGTTTTCCGCTCGCGAATGAGGTTTCGGATGGCGGGGTTCACGATCATGATCTCCATTGCGGGGATACGCCCGCCCGAAATGCGTGGCAGGAGCCGTTCGGAAACGATCGCGACGAGCGTAGCCGCAAGCTGCGAGGTCACTTGGCTCTGTTGCTCGGCGGGGAAAGAATCAATGATGCGGTCAACGGTCTGTGAGGCGGAGTTTGTGTGTAAGGTGGAGAGTACCAAATGGCCCGTCTCCGCCGCGGTCATCGCTGTGGAGATTGAAACGGTATCGCGCATCTCGCCGATCATAACCACATCCGGGTCCTGCCGGAGCACGGTGCGAAGCGCAGAATGGAAACCGACCGTATCGCTTCCCACCTCACGTTGCGATACGATGCATTTATCTTGGACAAAGAGATACTCCACCGGATCCTCGATCGTAATGATGTGGTCTGAGCGCATATGATTGACCTCGTCAAGGACCGCGGCGAGCGTGGAAGATTTTCCATGTCCCGCCGGCCCCACAATAAGAATGAATCCCTGGGACAATTTGGCGAAATCGTGGAGGATTGGCGGCAAGTTAAGTTCTTCAATAGTACGGATACGCGCGGGCACCAGGCGCAATGCCGCCGCCAGGTATCCGCGCTGGAAATAGATATTCACGCGGAAACGCGCCTTGTCTTCAAAGCTGTAAGCGAGGTCAAGCTGCCGGTCGGCAAGCAGTTTCTGCTTCTGGGGGCCCGTGATAAGCTCGCCAATGATGCCCTCGGCTATGTCGGGTGTAAGGATCGGTTCTTTCTGGAGCGGCACGAGTGCGCCGTCAATGCGCAGCGTGGGCCGGCGCCCCACCGCGATGTGGAGATCCGACGCGTTCTGCCGCGCGCACGTCGTCAGCAAGTCGTTCAGTTTTGCCTTATAATCTTCCGCCATCTTTTCTGTAAGTATAACACAGCTACGCTTCCTCCGTTTCCCGTATCACTTCTTCCATCAACGTAATGCCATCAAGCGCTTTCATAACGCCGTCCTGCCGCAACGTGATCATTCCCTGACGTTTCGCTTCGGCCGTAATTTTCTGGGTAGTGGCGCCGTTCGCAATAATCTCCCCCAAAGCCGGCGTCATGCGAAATACTTCATAGATCGCCACGCGGTCCACAATTCCCTTGCCCTTGCAGATCTCACAGCCCTTCGTATGCCAAACCTTATACGGCGCCGGATATTTTGACGCAACTTCCGGCCGTACGCCCTCAAGCGTCCGCGTAATAACCTTTTGAAGTTCCGGCGACGCTTCTTCCTGAAACTTGCAATTGGAGCAGATCTGTCCCACAAGACGCTGGGCCATCATCAGATTGAGCGAAACAGGAAGCAGGAAAGGCTCCACCTTCATATCAATAAGGCGCGGGATAACCCCTGCGGCATTGTTCGTGTGAAGCGTAGAGAGCACGATGTGGCCCGTAAGCGCGGCCTGGACGGCGAGTCCCGCCGTTTCGTCGTCGCGAATCTCGCCGACCATCACAATGTCCGGGTCCTGCCGCAGGATCTGCCGGAGCCCCGAGGCAAAATCATAACCGATCTCTGGACGCACCTGCGACTGATTGACGCCTGCGACGAAATATTCCACCGGATCCTCCAAGCTTACGATATTGACCGCCTCCTGGTTCAGTTTCTTCAAGAATGCATACAGCGTCGTTGTTTTCCCCGATCCCGTCGGCCCCGTCACGAGCACCATGCCGAACGGCCGCTCAAGCCCCTCTTTCACCATCTCAAGGTTGCCGTAACGGAGCGGAAGATTCTCAAATTCCTTCAATCCCTTTGAGGGATCGAGCACGCGGATTGCCACCTTCTCGCCGAGCGGAGTAGGAAAAGTCGCCACGCGGAAATCAACGTCGCGGCCCGCGATCCGTGCCCGGAAGCGGCCGTCCTGCGGGATTCTTGCTTCATCTATTTTCAGGCTGGAGATGACCTTCACGCGCGAGACGATCGGCTGCGAAAGTTGCGTAGGCAAGGACGCCACCTGGTGAAGGTCGCCATTATTTCTGAGACGGATGCGCAGGTAGTTCTCCTGGGGTTCAATGTGAATATCCGAAGCTCCAGAGAGCACCGCTTCGCGGAAGGTGTCCGCGACGATCTTGATCACCGGCGCTTCTTCCCCGCCCGTTGCATCCTCCAGGCTGACCATCCTCCGGACGCCTTCCCCTTCTTTAAGGTTCAGCGACTGGACGGCGTTCGCGATGGTCGCCCGATAAGGAGAATATTTTTTAAGGATTTCTTCCCAGTCGCCGTACGAAATAAGATATACGCCAAGATTGAGATGATTCTGCCGTGCGACGAACTTCAACACGTCCTGCGCTTTGGGATCGTCGGGATGGAGCATTCCTACAACAAGAAGATTGTCTTGAAGCGCGATGGGAATCGCCTGATAGGTTCTCGCTGTCTCTTCCGAAACAAGCTCGAAGAGCTTCGCGTCAACGTCCGTAGGGGAAATCTTTTTATAGGGAACTTTCAAGAGCGCGCTTTTGAGTTCGGCGATCTTCGTGTCGGGAACCGCGCGCTGCTTCGCGATTACCGCTTCTATTGAATCGCCGCTTATAAGCGCCTCGCGCGCGAGCCGTTTTGCAAGGGCCTCGTCAACAAGCCCCTTCGCCTGCATCTGTTTCAAAAGTTCTTCGGAGGTCATCATGATACCTCTATTTTAACACAACGCAGCGCAGAGCAGGATTCGAATTCGTCCCGGCACTTCAAAACGCTTTTGCTTTGCCGCAGCCTTACGGCGCCACGAACGGGTTCGCGCGGCCGACCGCGGCGGGACCCTGCGGGGAAGGCAGCGGGAACGTAGGCGGCTTCAATAACTGGAACCCGGGGCTATTGAGCACGTCCTCCGGATGGAGGGTTGCCTGCGAAATAGGCGCGATATTCTGAAGTCCTTCGGGAGGCACAACGATCACGAGCGACGGAGGAGCAACGAAGAAAAGGTAATAGATCGCAACGCCCAAAACTCCGATGACCACAAGCCACCCTATGAGGCGGGGAAGGTTCACCTTGCTTCTTTTTTCTTCAATAAGGATGGCCATGGATAATTAAGGGACCTGATAATAAGTGGTGACCGTAAAGTTATAAGTGAAAAAATCGGGGGTAACTTGGGCTCCTTTCCCGCCAATGGCGATGCCGGACGCCGCTTGGGTCGAGAGCGTGGTCAGGTCGAAAACGCGGATGTTGGTTTCAAGCTGCGAAAAGAAATTTTTAAAATTTTCGTAGCTTCCAATGGCCGTGATTTGGAGCGAGAGGGCTCCCGTTGGTTTTATGATCTGGATTTCCTCGACCGACGTGGAGGCGCTTCCTCTTTGGGCTTGATTTGGCACCTGCACCGTCGGCGGATTAATCCCCACATTCTGTATTACGATGTTGTTGTTTTGGGCGATACCATAGACCTCCGCGAGCGCCATCGCCACATTCGGCCCCGTGGGCATTGCGAGCGCAAGGTTGTTCTCTGCCAGGCTCTCGTTCTCATACTGGCTGATCAATTTTTTCGCCTGGGCGACCACTTGCTGTTCGTGGTCAAAGAGAGTTTGATTGCTCAATACTGTCGCTTTCTTTGTCTGAAGATCCCCGTACGTCGGTTGGATGAGATCAAAAAAGATGAACAACGCAGCCGCGAGGAAAACGAGGGAGAGAATCATACTTGAAAGCCGTTTTGAACTTTGTTTCATGGTATGAGGATGATTATGGCGATTGGCGAAGGGTAAGCGACGGATCCATGGTAAGGATCATATTGAATTGCCACTGCCCGCCCGTGGCGGAAAGAACGACCGACGAGAGATCCACGGCCCTCACTTCGGGGGCAGCCTCAAAAATCGCGGCTTGCTGATTCACGTCCGCTTCGGTCTTTGCGGCCCCGGAGAGTGCAATCTTGTTCCCTGCCGAAAAAGCGAGGTGCGAATAATACACATTTGCTTCGGTGTTCTTCTCAAGCCAAGAGAGGAAGCGGGAAAAAACGACGTGATTCGCGACGGCAGTCTTAACGTTCACGATCTCCGAATAAAAGGTGATGAACTTCGCCCGGTCGTCCGAGGAAATTGATTTCGTAAGCGTGTTGATCTGGGTGCTCAATTGCGCGGTCTGCGCGTCGAGGTACGGCTCATAGCCGAAGGTAAGGCCGAAGTAAACCGCGAGCGCGATCGCAAGGATCCCGCAGGAGAACGTAAGCAAACCCAAGGACCATCCCGGCGTTTCGGGAGGTTCCCTGGTTAAGCGATCAATGACTTGTTGAGGAAGGGCCATGTTGCAAAATTTATATAAATTCTTTCAAGCCGAGCCCCAGGGCAATGCTCATCACCGGATTTAATTCCGCAACGAGCGGGGCGATCTCGGGAGCGTATTCAAATCGCAGGAAGGGGGTCGCCTTCACGATCGGCATCCCGAACTCCCGTTCAAAATACTTTTCGATGCCCAAAAGGTTTGCCCCGCCGCCCGAGAGCATGAGCCGTTCTATCTTCCGCGCCGCAGGAAACTGCTGCGCATAGATGAACTGCGTTTTCTTCACTTCACTAATTATAGCATCTAAAAACGGCAACATTATTGTGGACAATTCATAGCTTGGACCGGTGCCTATAATGCCCCGTTCCTTCTTGAGTTCTTCGGCACGCGCCGGATTAATGCTCAAGCTGGTTGCCAGGGCCTGGGTAAGCGAGGCCGAAGCGAAATCACCCTGTGCGCTCCAAATGAGTCGTCCCTGATCAAGAAAAATGACGTTGGTCGATTGGCTCCCGATGTCCACCGCCATGGTCGGCGTGGGATCTGCCCCCAGGATACGCGCGAGGCTTACGCTCTCGATCTCAAGCGCGCGGAGAGAAAGCCCTGCCCCCTTAAATATCCTTTGGTATTTTGCGATTTGTTCTTTTGGGACGGAGATAAGCAGGATCTTTTGGTGCATAAAACCCTTGTCGTCTTCGTAATCTCCAACCTTCATCCAATCAAGTGCGACCTCCGAAAGCGGCAACGGCACATATTGTTTCGCCTGGTACACCATTGCTTTCTCCACTTCTGCCGGTTCCATCTGCGGAAAATCAATGACGGTGGTAAAAGCGGAAAAGGGAGGCAGCGATGCGAGCGCAAGTTTCGTTGATGTTCCCATCTGTTTTATGACGGTCTTCAAAAATTCAATCACATCCGACTCGAAAATTTTCAGACTGCTTGTCTGCAACGCCTGGTTGGCACGCGAAAGATATCCACTTGACTCCAGAAGGCCGTAGTTTATGACCTGCGGGCGGGCTCCGCCTCCTCTCACTTCAACAACTTTGATGGAGGTCGTTCCAATATCAACGCCGAGATATGAACTTGCCATTTAAGCTCTTTTTAATGCCTGATTTCCTATTATCATACCATGAATTTTGAATTGCTTGCTTCCGTTTTATTCCCGCGCTCCTGCCTTATTTGCAGAAAATACCTCCGTACGGATGTCCTTTGTGAAGGATGCCGCCGAACGATCGCGGTCGCGAGCACATCCTTCTGCGGGCAATGCGGTGCGGCGCTTCCTTGTGCGGATCCTCCTCACATCTCCGCGAGCCCCTGCCATCCTGCATTCCCTTATGTCCTCGGCGCTGCGGGAAGCTACGACGACAAGGCGCTCACGACGCTTATCCATTCCCTTAAGTTCCGCGACATGAGGGCCGCCGCAGCGCCGCTCGCAGACCTTATGGCGGAATATGTTCTCTTTCTCAAGATAGACCTCCGAGAGTATCTCGTAATGCCAATCCCCCTTTCGCGCCAACGCTTCCGCGCCCGCGGCTTCAACCAATCGGCATGCATTGCAAAACGATTCGCGGAACAGCTCCTCCTTCCGCTTGAAACAAGATGTCTCTTCCGCACGAAGCACGCAAAGCCGCAGAGCGAGACGGAAAATCTTAAGGAGCGGAAAGGCAACATTCGCGGATGTTTCACGGTTGTAGATACTGAAGCGATCCGGGGGAAAAACATCGTCCTTGTTGACGACGTCTGCACCTCCGGCGCGACCTTTCTTGAAGCCGCACAAGCCCTCAAGTCCGCGGGCGCCGCAAAAATCTTTGCCCTTGCGGCCGCAAGGGCCTAAACAAGCGGTACTTTTTTTGGTAAGATAAACGGAATGGCATCATTCCAAATACTGTGGGAAGCACCGGAATACGAATACCTCGAGAAGACCGTTTCATGGTATTGGCTTTCCATCATCATCGCCGCTATCGTCATCGCCTTTTCGGTTTGGGAAAAGAATTTTCTCTTTGGCCTTTTTGTCGTCGTCGCCGAGATGCTTTTCATCGTGTGGGGGAACCGGGAGCCGCGCACGCTTCGTTTCGCTTTGACGGAAAACGATATCGAAGTGGAAAAGGGGAAAGCGTACCCTCTCAAAGATTTTGAAAACGTGGGAATTGACCCTTTGGGCAACGGCTGGGCCGAACTCGTTTTTACCTTTCGCGCGAAGCTCAAAATCCCTTTCAAAATACTGTTTCCGGAAGATCGCCTTACTGAATTGCGTAATCATCTGAAAACCGTACTAAAAGAAGTTCCCTACGAACCCACGCTCATTGATTCTATTGAAAAGCTGCTTCGGTTCTAGTATCGTAAAAGCGTTGGCCCTCGTCGTTCAACGGACAGGACGCAAGATTGCGGATCTTGTAATCGAGGTTCGATTCCTCGCGGGGGCACCGTGGTATGATCAAACTATGAAAAAAATAATGGTTGGCTTGCTGTTTTTGCTGCCAGCGGTCGTTTTTCTGCAGGGAGCTCGGGCGGCCAAAACAATGCCGTCGTCAACCTCCGGTGTTGTTTCTGATCAGAAGACCGCGGCGACGGGAAGCGTGATCGTGGTTTCTCCTCGAATCACGTCATTTCTTGAAAATCTTGCAAAAACCAATCCATCACAATCAGTTCAGGTTATTATTGAAGTATCCGACGCGCAACGTCAGGACGTCCTCCAGCTTGCGGAGTCTCTTGGCGGCAAACTTACCACCGATAACCCCCTGTATAATAATCCTCGCTTGCCATTATTTATTACCATCCCGGCAGGCAAGCTTCTTAATCTTGTGGCCTCGAAATATGACTTCGCCATTTCCGAGAACGGAACTGGTTCTATCGCACAGGCAACGTCTGCGGAAAATCAATACCAGACAACGCCAGAAAAGGGCTGGAGCGGAACCGCAGGAATCGCCTCCGCCGTTGGAGCAATTGTTTTGATTTATCTGATATATAGGGTTGCAAACAAAAAACGTTAAGCGGTGCCGCTACTTTGCGCTCAATAAACCGTCGATCACCGACTGGAAATTTGCATATGGTTGGGCGCCCATAATTTGCCTCCCGTTAATGAAGAACACCGGGGTAGAATCTACTCCCGCGGCGGACGCAACTGTCTTTTCCTGGGCAACCTGGCTCGCATATTTATTGGTATCAATACAAGTCGTGAACGCCGGAATATCCATGCCGAGCTGCTGGGCAAGCTTAAGAAAAAGCGTCCGATTCAAACTGCCGTCGTTTTCGCTGCCGCCTTTCTGCTCATCCTGGGCTTTCGCCTGATATAAGGCACTGTGATAAGCCCATGCCTGATTCTGATCCGCGGCGCACTCCGCCGCCTCCGTCGCGGCCGTTGATTCGGGGCCTAAGAACGGAAAGCTCCTGAAGACCATTTTCATTTTCCCGGAATCCACGTATTTCTTGATAAGAAGCGGCTGGGTTTGTGAAAAATACTGCACGCAGAACGGGCATTGATAGTCGCCGTATTCAATGAACGTAACCGAAGCGTTGGCATCGCCGAGAACGGCATCGCGCGGGCTTAAAGCCATGATGCTTATCGTGCTTGTTGGAGCTGCGGCCTGCGGCTGCTGCACGGCGGGCGAAGGCGTCGCCGCCCCTCCTTTATAAAATACCGCGAAGAGGATCGAACCCGAGATAAGGACTGCGGCGACAAGGATGCTGATAGGCAAAAACCGAGATTCAATTGGTTGGTGATCTTGTTCCATGCGTTCCATGATATCATGCCGACCCGCTGCGTCAAACGATCTACGAGGATATTGAAAATAGGAAGAAGTGGCGTATAATAGGAAGCGTTATTGCGGGTATCGTATAGCGGCTATTATGCGACCTTGCCAAGGTCGAGATACGGGTTCGACTCCCGTTACCCGCTCATAGCCGGCAAGAAGATGAGCCAACCTGTTTCGTCCTTTTGGACTCGTCGGGCGAGACACGCATCTCACGACAGAGAGGGTTTTAGAGGTCCCTCGAACTCATTGGGGGTTCATCCGTAGATCAGCTTGTACGCCAGCACCGACGCCGAAAAAACGAAGGTGATGACGTTGGCGATGACTATCGGACGAGAACGGAGGATGCCCCCGTAGATGGCCCAGAGAAAGGTCCCCAGGGAAAGGATGAAGAACGTCCACGGGGAAATATCTGTGGCCGGCTTCGGGACATGGCTCCACGTCGTAAAAATCTGCGGGACGAACGCTATCGTGGTAAGACAGCCGGCGATCGTTCCTATTGCCTCTGTTACTTTTTTGCTCACCGTGATTCTCCTCTCTTCTCGCTGGCTGTGTTCTATCATACGTGGGTCCTTATCGTCAACACCTTCTTAAAAATTCTTTGGCCTTTCACAAACCAGCAAGAAGACATGCCCGAAAGGAGCCCTTCTTAGTACTCCTTTCGGGCATGTCTTCTTGCTGGTTTGTGCCAACGGGAGTATAATGTAGTTAATAGCAAAATGCCCTTATCGAGAGGGCATTTTGCTTGAAGAGGGAGCATCGGAACCCCCTTGTAACCAGAGTCATTCTATTACGTTCTCTATGTTAGACGGTGAGCAAAAACTCATAAAAGACGCCGTCCAGGGTAAATCCTCGGCGTTCGGCCCCCTTTACGACCACTACCAACCGATGATCTATCGGTTCGTGTTCGTGAAAGTGGGCAGACGTGAGGATGCCGAGGATATTACCCACCAGGTCTTCCTTGCGGCGTGGCAGAACATCGGGAGCTACAAGCACCGCGGGCATCCGTTTTCAAGCTGGCTCTACCAGATCGCGCGCAACCAGGTGGTTGACCACTATCGCGCGAAGAAGAGCGAGATCAGTTTGGAAAAAATGGATCCGGAATATTTCGTCGCTCCTGCAACCGCCCATTTTGATCTTTCAACAAAGCTTGAAATGGAAAAGGTGCGCGTTGCGATCGCCGGGCTGAAACCCGACTATCAGGACGTGATCGTTCTACGATTCATTGAAGACCTGCCGCTGAAGGAAGCCGCTCACGTATTAGAAAAGTCCGAGGGTGCCGTGAAGCTTATGCAACATCGGGCGATCAAAGAACTGCAGCGGATGTTAGAGCAACAAAAGAATTAATCCATGAATCTTTTTCAAATCCTCAAACAATTTAAAAACATAGAGCCGGATCCCGCGTTCAAGGAAACTTCCCGTCGGGCGATTTTAGCGTATAGGCCCGTGGCGCCCACGACGCATCTTTGGAGCGCACAGCGGACGCTTTGGAGGATCATTGAAACGGGCGCTGCGGTGGCGCTCACCGGGTTTTTCGTACTCCTTATCACCGGAGCGTTCTCCGGTTCAAGGTTCGTCCCCGTTCAATATTCAGCCGTTGACCCTCAAAGTTTGCATGCGGAAGCCCAAGCAATCGACATTCAGATCCAGCTCGCGAACGTAACCTATGCGGAATCGGCGGTAGAATCCACCGTGCAGACCGCGGGGGGAAAGCTGCTGGGCAACCCCAAAAAGGCATCTTCTACCGCTCCCTCGGCAGCCAGGGGAACCACAGAAGCAACCTCAACGATAACCATCGACCAAGCGCTTCAGGGACTCTCCCAGTAACCCTATCGTGAAAAACCCACGAACCGTTTTTATCGTGTTCTTTCTCTTGCTCCCGCCGCTCGCGGGAATTTTCCTTGGTTCCGTAAACACGGCGCGGGCCGCCGACAACTGCGTCATCACCTCGTCCGATCTTGATGCCGTAACGGCAGCGGCGGCACAGGGACTTATGGCGGAACTCGCCGCGCGGAGAGCACTCCTTACAAGAACGATTGCGTGCGCCAAAGCCGAAGCCCAATCGCTCCAAAACAATCTGAACGGCCTTTCGGTGAGCGACGACGAAAAAACGATCCGCGCGCAACTTTCAGATAGGTTGAATGACGCGATGAACTATTACGACCTTGAACTTGAGAAGGTCGGCGGCGCGGGCATCACGGGGACCCAAATCATCGCAAAAGAGGTGTTTGCGTGGCGCGGAAACAATTACAACTTCCTTGCGGCGCAGGTGGCGAACTTCACCCTCTGGGTAAAAAGCCAAAATCTTTTTGAAACTGCTCTGGCTCGTCTCCGTTCCGTAGAAAGCATTGTCTCATTCCTTGAACAGGCCGGGGCCCAGAACGAACTGCGAAGCGATCTTGCAAGCGCCCAGGTCCTGGTTCAGGACGCGCGCAACGAAAACGATTCGGCGAGGAATGCCTTTCTCCAATCGCTCCCGCCGGACCAGACGCTCGCCCTCATCCAGCAATCGCTCCAATCCCTCTCGGATGCCTATCAAAAATTCTTTGACATAAGCACCGTCGTCCAGACGCTCCTGCCCACAAAGCCGTAACAAGAAAGACCCCGCAACCGGCGGGGTCTTTCTTTGCAAACTTTTAGAGTAAAGGATCCTTTGCTTGCTCCTACAATACCGCTTCTTTGAGCAGCTTCCCTGCGCGGAACTTCGGCTTCACGGATGCCTTGATCTGTATCTTCTCGCCCGTTTTGGGGTTCCGGCCTTCGCGCGCAGCGCGCTTTGCCACACGGAACGTACCGAAGCCCGTGATCGCCACCTCTTCGCCGTGGCTCATCGTCTTCACGATCGTGTCAAAAACGGCTTCTACTACCCGCTCCGCCGCTACCTTTGTCTCAATCTCCGCGGCCTTCATCACAGCCTCAACCAATCCTTTTTTATTCATTGATGATGGTTACGTTTTCCCGACCTTTGATATCAGTTCCCCATTAGTATAGCAAATACAGGGGGAAAGAAGCAAAACGCAAAAGGCCCCCTCGCGGGGGCCTTTTGGTTTCCGCTCCGTCACAAGTGGAGGGAAAGTTCGTTCCCTATTCGTTAGTTGCCCAACGGGTAGGTCACGGAGTTCACGATGAGCGGGACGATCGCTGTCGGCAAGATGGTTGCCGGCGTCGATGAGGCGTCCAGCGCGTCGGTGTACGAGACATCGCCAGCGTTCTGGATGTTCGCCGAGAGCGATTCTGCGGTGTTCGGAACCACAGAAGCGAGTTGGCTGTTTATCCGAAGCTGGAACGCGTACGGACTGCCGGCGGAAATCTGGAAACCGGTGTTGAACAACCAGGTCATCCATCCGCCCGTGGTCGTTGTCGCGTTCGTGGACGTCGCTTCACCAGCCGTTACAACGTTGTTGCCGTTCGCGTCATAGAGCTGCGCGGACGCAAGAAGGGTTGTAGTGGCGCTCGAGGTGAATGCGCTGCCACCAAAGGTGATCGTGAGCTTGTTCAACGACACCGAACCGGCGCTGTTCGCCGTAAGAGTGACGCTGCCCAAGATATCAGGATTTGACTTCGAGTGGCTTGAGCCGCCGAGCGGAGTTACGCTCGCCGTAAGCACACTGCGCAATACCGTCACCGCGTTGCCCGTAGCGCCGGATACCGACGAAACGGTTGCAGTCCGGTTCGAGGTTGCCCCCAAAGCCGTCACTGCGGTCGTCGTTGCAACACTGAACGTGTGGCCCGACGCATCTGTCGCACCAGCAGAGTAATAGGTCGCCGCATCACCTTTCAGAGTGAGCGAGACCGAATTTGCCTGCGGAACGATGACTGGATTCGCGAAGTGGAACCCGTAGTTGTAGGTCGAACTGCCGCCGCCGTTCGCGAAAACTCCCGAGGCGGCCGTAACGCCGGTGACACCCGGAATTACTAAGTAGCTAAAGCCATTACCGACTACACCTGGGGTGACCGCGGTAAGTACCACCGCGTTGCCAGTGGTAGAAGCAGCCGTTATGCCGAGACCAGTCGCACCATTGACAGCTGCAGCGATGGCTGCTGCCACCGTTGAGCTCGTTGATCCCGTACCGAGCGATGCTGTGTATACCGTGGTAGAACCATTACCAAAGCCAATGGTAAGACCAATGGTTCCGGTAGCGGTCGTCGAAGCAACAGCAGTCTGAATGCCTAAGGCCGTGGCAGTAATGGTTGAGCTTGCCGCCACATTGGTCGCGGTCCCTGTTGAAGATGCGGTACCGGCTGTGCCGAGGTTTGTGGAACCGCTCCACAAGCTAAGGTTGCTGAACGCCGCTTTCGCGTTCGGAGCAGCCGTGTCGGTCACCGTAAAGTCAGTCACCTTCACATTTTCAACATTGGACGTTTCCGTGAGGCGGAAGATGCCAAGGGTATTACCCGTGGAACCCATCACGACCAAACCCGCCGGAGGCTCCGTAGAATCAGCACTAACTGCGATCGTCGCTGCGCCCGCGAAGGTCAGATTCTGGCCGTTCACGGAGTTCGCCAAGCTGACCGCAGCATTGGAGACAAGACCCGTACCGGAGAGAGCCGTAAGGATGGTCGCCGGAGCAATAAGGGTACCCGTCGCCGCTGAAGAAAGGGTGTCTGCGTAGACATCCACGCTCACTGTGGTGCCAGCAGGAACCGTGAAGGGTGATCCCGAGAACGCGTAGGCCGTTCCTCCCGTTACCACACCCACCGTTGTGCCGAACTGCACACCACCGACTTTAACTCTCAAGTTCTGGAAGTATGAGCTGCTCGCCTGAATGCTCAGGTTAGAGATGCTCACGCCTTCAGCCGAGGACGCCGTAAGAGCGTACGAACCGATTTTCTGGTTTGTCACGCCCGCCGAAACGCTCTGGTTGCCCATTGCATTGTTCTGTCCAACGGTAAGGTTGGAAGAAGCAAGCGAAAGGGCGCTGCCCTGCGCGCCAGCAGAAGAGACCGTCTGACTCGAGATCAAGCCCTGCAAGTTGCCGGAGTTGCCCGTCAGGCTCGCAGTGAGAGTCGAGAAGTCCGCCGTGGTCTGTATATCGGCCTTAAGCGAAAGGACGCGAGTCGTGTTCGCCGGGACAATATAATTGATCGGTGATGCCGATGTGCCGAAGCAATCGTACACAACAGATCCAGTAGCGGCGCCGTTCCACGGGAGAGCGCTTGTGCCAGCCGACACGGGTGTGCCGTTGTTGTCGCAAGCGTTGCCTGATGGAGGCGTGTTAACGGTGCTGCCCACCTGACCACCCGCGTCGTCCGCCAAAGAGATATTTCTTACCTCATTGGAGAGCGTCGTGGTAGCGGCGCCGAAGGTGAGCGCGAAGGTCAGGAATTTGATCTTGACCGGCTCGCCTGCAGCGTAGACGTCAAACTTCGCAAGGGTGATTTGTGATTGTCCCTTTGCGATGTTGCCCGTCGGGGTCGCAGAGTCCTGCGTAACGGTGATCTGACCCTTTTGGATCGTCACCAGTTCCGAGGAAGCTGTGCCGCCGTTGTTTGCCACTGTAATCGGGACGTTGTACTGGCTGTCAACCGCGAGGACGTCGTAGGCGTTCAGGATCTCAAACTGGAAGTTATAGGAAGGAGATCCCGCAACGTCTGCAAAGACCTGGATGTTGTTGGAGCCGGTGTTCAACTGGCCCGGGGCGGCGGAGGCATCAAAGTAGGCCGTGCCGTCCTGGTTAACCGTAGCCAGGGTAGCGCCCACCTGCGTGCCATTCACCATGAGCTTCACGTTCCGGATGTCGCCTTTGTTGGCGGAACCGATAACGCGGAAGTTCAATCCTTTGAGCCAAACCTTGCTGTTTCCGCCCGCGAAGCTCCAGGCGCCAACAAGGTTATTCTGCGTACCTGCCGTCACCGATGTGCCGATCGCGGAAGACGCAATCGTCAATGTGGCGAGACAGGGGTTTGAAACGGTCGTCACCGTAAAGGTGCTGCCACTCGTCGGGAACACGCCTGCTGGGGTTACCGCATTGCCCGAAGCGTCCGTCGCCGTAACGTCGGATGCAGCGTTCAATGAGAAGCCCGTGGTGTTGCCGGCAGAAAGTCCGCCCGCAACGTCAATCGCAAGCGTAAGATTCACCGTTTGACCAGCAGGAATGGAAAGGTTCATGCCGTTAAAGCTTACAACTCCATTAGAGATCGAGTTGTATTGCGCGAGTACTTTCCCATTCTGCGTCAAATACGCACCCGAAACAGAGCTGTCCGCCAAGACGCCCGTCTTGTGGAAGTTCACCGACGAGAGCGTTACCGCTCCGGAGTTCCCCGCGGTGAAGCTCACCGCGAAGACCGGGACCCGGGCCGCGCCCGTGGAACCCGTGCCACAAGAAGCGCTGTTGCTCGTAATGAGCGAACCAGCCGCCGGGTTGTTGGCCGCCATGCTGACCGCGAGGCCAGTCGCAGGAGCAACTACCGGCGGAATTCCGGGAGTACCAGGAGTGCCGGGAGTACCAGGGTTGCCAACCGCCATAGAATTCACGAATGCCCTGGTTTTAGGACCAAAGTATCCGGCTGTAGGAGAGATACCGCTTGCCGCCTGGAATTTTCCGAGCGCCGCCTGGGTCAAAGACCCAAAGTAGCCCGTCGGAGCCGAAACGGCAGTGAGGTATCCCCTATTGATCAGGAGCTGTTGGAGCGCGGTTACATCATCGCCCCTTGAACCCACGGTGAGGTCGCGGGTGAAAGAGTACGAGGACGTGAAGCCCGTGCCCTGCGTGCTTCCCAATTGTGCCTGCAGCTGTTGGATCTGCGCGAGCAAAGCCGTGATCTGAGCCTGAAGGCCAGATGCGGTCTGTGCGTTCGCGAGAGGCAACGCAGCGAGTCCTACGCCCCACAGAATGGTGGTAGCAGTAAGGACTGCAGAAACTAATTTCTTACTATTCATTATTATTTTGATTTTTCGACAGTTTTGTTTTGATCTCGACCTTTGGAATCCATTATGGATTCAAAGACCGTCGACCTTTGGTTTTTGTGCTTGTTCTGGAACCGCTTTCCCCATCCTTATCCGCGATCGCCGTGAGGTTGCGACGGCGGGAAGAATGAAGAAGGCGGGATTGATATCTTGTGGATAAAAAAGAAAAAACCCGCTTTTTGGGCGAGGCTGGGGCTACCACAAAGAAACACAAGGGAAAACCAATTGGCCCAGCCTCACACTGAACCTTTACAGTTAATTATAACGCAAAAGCCCTGGAAAGGTTACCCCGCCGGAGCTCTGGGGATATCTTGTTTTACCCTGTAAAACACAGAAGGGCCACCGCCTCCTATTCTTTCTACGAGGCTTTGTTCGAGAAGGGCCTGGAGATCATATCTGATCGTCCTTTCACTGCAATCCGGAAAAAGTTCCTGTATATCTTTAATCCGGCAATTGCCGGATTGCCGGATTTTCTCTAAAATTGCCGCTTGCCGAGCTGTAGCTCTTTCGCCGCCATTCCCTTCGTTGCTATCAACCTCAGCGGTAGTCTCAATTTCTTTTGCCGGTTGTCTTTGCCGCTTTGCCGTATGGTTTGCCGGAAACAATTCCCCGTGTCCAGAAAAAATATCGTCTAAAAAGACTTCCTCTGTGTTTACAGCTTTCTCTGGTCCGGCAATTGCCGCATTCATCGATGCAAGCTGTGAAATGATAATTTCTTTATTCGCTTCATGGATCAACCCAACGTCCCCGCCAAATCTCACCAAGTACTCAATCGCCCTGGAAACCGTGCTCACCCATGCATAATTCTCTACCGTTGCCGCATCTAAAAGCGACAAGGCCTGGCGCTCAAGGTGCTCTTTTAGAGGGCTGCTTGCCGTCCGGGACCCGATCCGGAAAACCGCATAGCTGATTTCGTAGGCCTTCTTCAGAACAAACTGCATTTTGCCGGATTCCTTCATACGGCAAAGCATAATCCGGCAATGCGGCATTCGTCAAGGTGCTAGGAGCAGGGAGAAGATGCTTTGAAATGAGCCCTTCTTAGTACTCATTTCAAAGCATCTTCTCCCTGCTCCATTGCCGCTTTGCCGGATTACTTCTTTTGGAGAATTTTTTCCGCCTCTTGCAGTTTCTCTAACGTTCCGCAGTCTAGGCGGCGGCCGGGGAATTCCCATCCGTAAAGCTTCTTTTTGAGAACCAGGTCGATCTGCAGGGCAACCGCGAGGGGTAGGGCATCGTCCGCGACGACCGGGAGGGTATCCGCAACTATCTTTAGATTCCTCAGAATGTCGGGCGTGAGCACATATCCCCCGACGATTATAAGGTTAGAGGGCGCATCTTTCTTCTTTGGCTTCTCGATAATTTTTTTTATCTGGTATATCTTCCCGCCCCAAAAAGAACGGTACTTCCTCGTTTTTTTGAACCCGATCACTCCGAACCGTGAAACTTTGTTCTTTGGTACGCGCTCAAGGAGCACAATGGACGCCCGGTAACGGTCAAAAAGATCGAGCAAGCCGCGAAGAGCGGGGGGGTCCCCTAAAAGAATATCGTCGCAGAAACGTACCGCAAAAGGCTCATTTTCCACGATATCATAGGCCTTTGTAAGAGCGTGACCGTTCCCGCCCGGCGTTTCCTGTACCCTTATAGAGAAAGTAAGGGTGGGAAATTTTTTCTGGTTCTTTTTTATATATGCCCCAAAATCCTCACGATGTTTCGGGCTCACAATAAGCACTACCTCCTTTATCCCACAAGAAACCGCTTCTTCTAGTACGTATTCCAAGAGCGGTCTTCCATTCACCGGAATAAGGTTTTTAGGCATACGCTTGGTGAGGGGAAGTAGCCGCTTTCCCAGCCCAGCGATTGGCAGTATCAACTTAGTTACTCTAGGCACGTAGAATATTGTAGTGCATCACCGTAAAAATAACAAAAGCTACAGCCCCCAGCGCGCCGAACCTAAAACGACAACAAAGAGGGTAAACACGGTCATGGCAGTGGTAAGGATCTTTGTGCGCGAGAGGCCCGTGGAGAAATGTTCCTGGAGAAGCTCGACAAGGAGAACGACCACAAGAAAGACCAGTGCGGACTGGTAAATAAAATCGAGCGGGAGGAAAAGCCCTGCGATAAGCGTTTGGGCAAGAAGAAGGAACGAAAACCATCCAGCCATATGTTCCTCGCGGCGGCGAAAATGCGCCTCGACAGGCCCCTCGCCGCTCAACGCATCAAGAAAGCTCCGCACCAGGAGCGCGAGCGCGGCGGCGGCAAGGAATGCATACCAAAGCGCCCAACCCTCTATCCCCTCGTCAAATTTCATGTAAAAACCGCGCAGGAGCAGAAATGAGAGCGCAAGAACCAGAAGCTCGTACGCGGACCGCCGGTCGATCACAAGCAGGTCCTTGATAAGAAAGATTGCGTAGAAGATCGCGCCGAAAACCAGCACAAAAAGCGCGCTGGGGGGCTGTGTATAAGAGAGGACGAGAAGAACAAAAAAAGGAACGGCGAGCTTTCGGGATTGGAAGAGCGGGACAAAATAAAGGTAGAGCGCGACAAAAAAGAACAGCCAGAACGGGAGCCAAAACCACGCAAGCGCAAAAACGGCAGCCTTAAGAAGTAAAGACCAGTGAATCTGCCTTGAAATTGACTTTAACCTTGCCGCCATCTTTGAATTCGCCGCGGATGATCTTGTCCGCCAACTTATCAAGGATAACTTTCTGCATCAGCCGTTTCAAGGGCCGCGCGCCGAATTCCGCGCTGAACCCTTCCTTCGCCAGGTACTCGCGGGCCGCGGCATCGATCTCCAGCTTTATCGCACGCTCCGCAAGGCGCTTTTCGATAAGTCCTATCTGGATATCCACGATCTTTTGAATATCCTTTTTGTGAAGCGGGCTGAAGATAATGATGTCATCAATGCGATTCAGAAATTCGGGCCGGAAATTGCTCTTTAAGGCATCCATCACCTTGTCTTTGTAATCTCTTTCTTCAACGGACGCTTCCTCCACGCTCGGCGCGCTGAATCCGATGCGGGACATCGCCTTCAGGTATTGGCTGCCGACATTGGACGTCATAATGATGATGGTGTTCTTGAAATTCACCGTCTTCCCTTTGCTGTCCGTGAGCCGGCCGTTGTCCAGCACTTGGAGAAGTAAATTGAAAACCTCCGGATGCGCTTTTTCTATCTCGTCAAAAAGGATCAGGCTGTACGGCCGGTGGCGCAGCATCTCCGTGAGCTGGCCGCCCTCCTCGTGGCCGACATAGCCCGGGGGAGAACCGATGAGGCGGGAAGTGGCGTGGCGTTCCATATATTCCGACATGTCTATGCGCACAAGCGCTTTTTCGTCGTTGAACATGAATTCCGCAAGCGCTTTCGCAAGCTCGGTCTTCCCGACGCCCGTAGGACCGAGGAACATGAACGAACCTATGGGGCGATTTTCATCCGAAAGTCCGGCCCGCGACCGGCGCAAAGCCGACGCCACGGCGCCGATGGCCTCTTCCTGCCCCACCACACGCTCGTGCAGTACTTCTTCGATCTTCACGAGCTTCTCCGTATCTGTTTCGAGCATCCGCTTCAGGGGGATGCCGGTCCAGACCGAAACCACCGCTGCGACGTCCTCTTTATCTACGGCCTCTTTAAGGAAGTGGTCTTCGTCCGCGCGGGCGCCCGTTTTCCCTTTCTTACTGCTCTTCGCCCCGCCGAAGTTCTTTTTCTCGAAACTCGCAAAGTCCTTTTCCGCCTGCGGGAGCTCCCCGTACATGATCTGCGCCACGCGCTCCAAATTTCCCTCCCGCTCGGTAACCTCCGCTTCGCGCTTCAGATTGTCCACCCTCTGCCGTAGTTGATGCAGTGTTTCAAACTTTATTTTCTCCGAATGCCACTTACTTGAAAGCTCGTCGTTCTGTTCTTTAAGCTTCGCGAGGAGCTGGTCGATCTCCTTCACGCGCGCAGCCTCCTTCTTTTCTTTGGTGAGCGCCTGCTTCTCCACTTCAAGCCGCGTAAGCTCGCGGCGAAGTTTATCGATCTCCTTCGGCAGACTTTCCGACTCCAGCCGCCGCGCGGCGGCTGCTTCATCTATCAAATCCACTGCTTTGTCCGGGAGAAAACGGTCGGTGATATAGCGCGCGGACAAATTGACCGCTTCTATGATCGCTTCGTCGCTGATCCGCATCCCGTGATGGATCTCGTATTTTTCCTTCAGGCCGCGCAGGATCGCGATAGAATCCTCGATGGACGGCTCTTCCACCATGATCGGCTGGAAGCGCCGTTCAAGCGCCGCATCTTTCTCTATGTATTTCTGATATTCGCGGATGGTCGTCGCGCCTATCGCATGAAGCTCGCCGCGCGCGAGTGCGGGCTTCAAGAGATTTGACGCATCGATCGCGCCCTCGGCCGCACCCGCGCCCACGATCGTATGGATCTCGTCTATAAAAAGAATGATCTGCCCTGCGGCATTCTTGACCTCTTTTATGAACGCCCGCAAGCGGTCCTCAAACTCGCCCCGGAACTTCGTCCCGGCGATGAGCGACCCCAGGTCAAGCATCAAAACCTGCCTGCCCTTCAGAGGCTCCGGAACGTCCCCCGCTGCTATGCGCTGGGCAAGACCCTCTACGATCGCGGTTTTGCCTACGCCCGGCTCGCCGATAAGGCACGGATTGTTCTTGGTACGGCGCGACAGGACCTGCATCACGCGGCGCAATTCCTCCTCGCGCCCGATCACGGGATCCAACTTCCCTTCTTTCGCCCGATCGCTCAAATTGATGGCGTACTTTTCCAAAACCTGGAATTTGCTCTCGGGCGTTTCGTCCGTCACGCGCATGGAGCCCCGCAACTGCGCCAAGGTCCGGAACGCGGTCTCGCGCCGCACGCCGAATTTTTCCAAAACGCTCTTCGCGCTCCCCGGGATATCAAGAAGCGCCAAAAGTAAATGCTCGCACGAGACAAATTCGTCCTTTTGCTGCGCCGCGACCTTCGCTGCCTGGTCGAGCACCCGCATGAGTTCCTGCGAAAGATAAAGCTGCCCGACCGCGGAATTCGTAAGGATGGGCGGAATGCGGCCGAGCTCAAGCTCAATGTGTTCGTCCAATTTTTCAATATTCACCCCTGAGCGCTCAAGCACGGGGATCACAAGCGACTGCTCGTCCTCCAAAAGCGCCGCGAGCAAGTGGATCCCCTTCAATTCGCCATGATTCTTCTTCGCGGCGATCTCCTGGGCGTTCTGTAACGCTTCCTGGGCCTTTATGGTAAATCGGTGAAAGCTTGGCATATGGTTTTGTTTCCCTTAATTATACCGTTATAGGGCTATTTTAGTTTCAAAAGGCGCGATTGTCAATCTCCCAAGGAGATTGCCAATGGAGCGTACCTTATTGGCCCGCCGGACGCTTTGCAAGTATTGCTTTGAGTGTGATCTGTTTTCCTCCGCGGTTCACGACAAGCGTTACGGTATCGCCAATGTTGTATCCGGAAATTATGGTAGCGAGATCGTGATTGCTATCAAGCGCTTGCCCGTTTACCGAGATAATAATATCTTCCGTCTGAAGGCCGGCGGCGGCGGCAGGCGAATTTGGCGAGATGGCTGGTCCTTGATCGTTGCCGCGCACCAGCACTCCGGAACTCACCGGCAAGTTCTGCTGCTTTGCAATATCCGGAGTAATGGTGAGATAGCGGACGCCGAGGTAGGGCGTTTGGATCTCGCCCGTTGATCTCACCGAAGCGATATCGTGTTTCGCGCGATTGATGGGAAGCGCGAAGCCGATATTCTGGGCGTCGGACGCGACCGCAGTGTTGATCCCCACCACCTCGCCGCGCAAATTGAGGAGCGGACCGCCGGAATTGCCCGGATTGATCGCGGCGTCGGTCTGGATAACTCCCTGAATGGTTTCCTGCCCGCCACTTATAGGCCCGCTCGCCGTGACCGTTCGTGCAAGGCCGGAGATCACACCCACGGAAACGGTGTTGCTGAACTCGCCGAGCGCGTTCCCGATCGTGATCGCCGTCTGGCCAAGCGCCAGGCTGTCGGAATCGCCGAGAGCGACCATGGACAACCCTGTCGCGTTGATCTTCACGACCGCAAGGTCCTGATTTGGATCGCGCGCGAGCACTGTTGCGTCATATTTTTTCCCGTCGTTCGTGATCACCGTGTAGGAAGCGCCCGTATCGGAGACCACGTGCTTATTGGTGAGAATCAAACCATCGGAAGAAATGATGAATCCGCTCCCGCCGCCCACTTCCTGAAGTTTGGTCTTCCCGGTATCGCACGGCTGGGTGAATCCCTGAGCATCGTTCCCGAAAAATTGCTGGAACTCCGGCGGAACGTTGCTGAAAGGATTATAAGGACACTGCTCAACGATCGGAACGTTTTTTGAAATAAGGATGGAAACGACCGCCGGCGCTGCTTTCTTCACGGCACTCACGACCGCCTGTTCGTAATCAATGACCGGCTGGTAAAGCGGGACGGTGGTCGAAGATGGGCGGGCGGTGAATGTACTGGACGGCTGGGGCTGCACGAAGAGCGGCGAGAAGAGCTTGCCAAAAAAGTCCGTGACCGCGTTCGCCTGCGCCTGCGGTACGCTTGCCGCGACGCCCAAAAACACGCCCGCGACGAGCGCCACAGCAATGATGGCAATTATCTTCCTGTTATTGCCGTTATCCATAATGTGTACATCTAATAATACGAAATTTTTAGAAAAAAGTTTCGCGGCCCCCTTTCTTAAGGGCGGTTTTTATTGCCTTCAGCGCTTCCTCTATTTCTTCTCCCTTCGTCGGGCGGCCCAAGCTCACGCGGATGCTCGCCTTCGCCCGTTCCCTTGAATGGCCAAGTGCTTCTATAACGTAAGAAGGTTCAAGCGCCCGCGAACGGCAGGCAGAGCCGGCGGAGACCGCCAGGCCTGCAAGGTCGAATTTTACAAGCAAATCCTCCGTGGCACGGTGCGGGAAATACACATTGAGGATGTTCGGTAATTTCCGAGAGGCGTCCCCGGGTCCGTTGATCTCGGCGTCCGGAGCGATCTTTTTAATTCCAGAAAGGAGCCTGTCGCGCAACGCAGTGATGCGCTTTGATTCTTTTTCCCGCGCAGCAACGCAAAGTTCAACTGCTTTTGCAAAACCGACGATCGCGGGGACGTTTTCCGTCCCCGAACGCAGGCCGAACTCCTGCCCGCCGCCGGAAATGAGAGCAGCAAGACACCCAGGATCCCGCACGTATAACGCACCCGTCCCTTTGGGGCCGTATATCTTATGCGAAGAAATAGTCATCAAATCCACGCCGAGCTCGTCCACGTTGCAATCTAGAAACTGGAACGCCTGGGCAGCATCGGTGTGGGATACTGGAAACTGGCGTTTCCCCCTGAAATCTCTGATTATTTTCGCGATCTCCGAGATCGGCTGAATGGTTCCGATCTCGTTATTCGCGTATATGATGGAAACGATCGCCGTTCCCGGCGTCAAGCTTTCTTTAATCTTTTTTAAATCTACCACCCCCTCCGCGTTGACGGGAATGCGGATCACTCGGGTGCCCTCGCGCTCTAAATCTTTTACCGTCTCAAGGACCGATTCGTGCTCAATCGCAGAAACAATAACCCGCGGCGATGTGCGCCTGTCTTCTTTGTTTCCTTTGCGTGCCTCACGAAACTTCCGCACCGCGCCGCGCAGTGCAAGATTGTTCACTTCCGTCGCAGAGCCCATAAAAATAATTTGCCGGAAGTCCGCGCCGAGCGCTTTTGCGATCGTCTCGCGCGAATGGTCCACCGCCGCGATCGCTTCCTGGCCAAAAGTATGCAGCGATCCGGGATTCCCGAACCGCTCCGAAAAATAAGGGGCCATTGCGCGCAAAACCGCGGGGTCGACCGGCGCCGCAGCGGCATAATCAAAATAAATCTTTTTCATGTTTTATTGTTCAACAAGAAAGAGAACGCCTATCACGAAAAAAGGCAAAGAGATCGCCGCGAACGAGGCGATGGCGCCCGCCGTGTGGTAAAAGAACGTGGCGGCGATGCCGAGCGCAATAAAAATCACCCCTCCCGTTTTTTTATGACGCCACGCGACGGCTGTTGCCCCGATGATCAATAACGACGGAATATTATGGATGATGAACGCCGCCACGGTCCCCCAGAAACCATATCCCTCGCCAAAAACATCCAAAGAGAAGATCGCCAAAAATAGTGCAAAGAGGATGGCGAGCGTGCGAGGAAGCAAAGAGCGCACCTTCATGTTGTCATCATAGCAAAACCGTGCTGCGCGATCAGAAGAGCCCTGCGGCCGCAAACTGCTTTGCCAATGCCACTTTTACGATCTCGCCGGTCTTCTTGTCGGGTATTAAAAAATAATTTTGCTTTTGATAGAGATCGTAGAGCTCTTTGGTAAGCTTCACGTCGTTCAGACAATAGGCCTTGAGCTCTTCGATCTTCCCGTCGCGGTAAAGACCGATCGCCTCCGAACCATGATGGTCTTTTTTCACGCCGAGGTTCGCTTCCGCAAGGCGGCTTAAGCTCACGCGCTGCTTTGCCGCCATTTCTATTTCCTCAAGCAGGTCCACCCGTTCTTTTTCCCAAAGGTTCGGCACGGCGCCGCCGTGCTTTTGGAAATAATTGTTGAGCACTGGCACGTCGTAGCGGTTCATGCTGAAGCCGATGATGCGCCGCGCGCCCGAAAAAAGCTCAATAAGCTTACCCATCTCATGTTCTTCGAAAATAAAATATTTGCTGTACAGGTAGGAATAGACGCCGACGACGGAGATCTTGAGCGCCGCGAAGTTATCCCACCCGACATCCGGATCGGTGAAAAAGTTCTGTGTTTCGATGTCAAAAACAAGGGTATCCATGTTTATCAAGAATTACGCTCTGCGATGCCGCCCTATACGTGCCGGTCGGCGACGTTCGAGGCCGCATAGCTTTCCGGCTTCGTTTTCGCTTGAAAGTTGCTCGCGCGGATCATCGCGACCACCTCTTGGATCATCGCCTTTGTCGGCCCATTTTCGCCGATGTCCGCATGGATCTCAAAATCAAATTCAGGGAGGGGGAACTTCTTGAGCTCGCCGAGCACCTTCTCGGCAATTTCAAGCGAGATCAGCACCTCTTTGATTATCCTGTCCCGCAGATTGTGGAACTTCCCGAGCTCGAAACGCCGCCAGAAGTACCGCCCGCCGTTCCCCACGCGGTGCACCACGATCGCCGTCACGAAATCCGCTTTCTTGCCCGCCAGAAGTTCGGAATCGGTACCGATCGTCACCTTATAGTGGCGGGTCGGCATGATCTTCATAAAGTCCACAATTGCGCGGACCACTTCATCCACGGTCATCCGGATACCAAGCGAGCTGTTCAGGAAGTCTGGCATGTAGCCGCATCATACCTCCGGGCCGGCTGGATTGTCAATGAAACAGGCGAAGCGATTTTCTGATATAATTTCTTACATGAAGATAAACCCGTACATATTCAGAGATTACGACATCAGGGGAGTCGTGGATGTCGACCTTGATGCCGAAAAGGTGGAAGCGATCGGAAAATCGTACGGCACATTCCTCCAGAGGAGGAAGATCAGGCAGGCGGTTGTGGGATGTGATTGCCGTTTGAGTAGTGAAGAATATAGACAGGCATTTGTGAGAGGTCTTGCTTTAACGGGGGTGGACGTCATTGATCTTGGTCTGGTCATGACGCAAATGGTGTACTTCGCACAATACCGCTTCCAAACGAACGGCGGCGCGATGATCACCGCTTCCCATAACCCCTGGAACTATAACGGCTTCAAGCTGGCAACCGGTTATTCGCGGAGCACGGAAGCGGACGAAATCCGGGAAGTCAGAGAGGTGGTTGAAAAAGAAACGTTTTTCGTGCCGGACGCGGCGGGGACGGTGACCATCCTGCAAGGCGCAGCGCGGGATCAGTTCATTGAAGATTATACGCACGATGTCCTAAAACGCGTGACATTAAAGAAAAAATTCAAGGTGGTGGTTGATACAAGCATGGGGACCACCGGGTTGTTCAACCCTAAGATATTCGAGAGGGCGGGGTGCGAGGTGATCGCCCAAAATACAGAGGTGGACGGGCACTTCCCCCTTGGGACGCCCGACCCGACCGCAACGGCGGTCATGGAACGCGTCCGGGAACGGGTCATCAAGGAAAAGGCGGATTTCGGCGTCTCGTTCGACGGCGATGGCGACCGTATGGGGATTGTTGATGAAAAAGGCAATCTTTTATGGAACGACGTGGTGGTCGCCATCTTCGCAAAAGAAATTCTGGAGCGCTTTCCGGGGGGAACGATCGTTTACAACGGGCTTTGTTCGCAGCTCACCACCAAGGTCATCGAGCAAAACGGGGGCATCCCGGTCATGTGGCGCACGGGGCACGGTTTCATTAAAGCGAAAATCGCCGAACTGCACGCGGTGTTTGGAGGAGAATTATCCGGGCATTTCTTTTTCAATGACAATGCGTACGGACACGACGATGGCACGTACGCCGTCCTGCGGGTCTTGGATTATCTCTCAAGCAAGAACGTCTCTTTGAGCCGGCTCTACGAGGGGTTCCCTAAATACATTTCTTCCCCGGAAATAAAAATCGGATGCCCCGACGATAAAAAAATAAAGGTGGTCAAGGACCTCTCAATAAAGTTCAAAAGTGATTTTCCGGAAGCGAAGATCACTGATGCGACCGTGATCCCTGGCGACGACGGCACCCGCGCGGATTTCCCGGACGGCATGATGATCTTTCGTTCTTCCCAAAACGGTCCCTATGTCACCGTAAAATTCGAAGCGCAGGACCAGAAAACCTATGACCAGAGGAAACAATACGTCAAGGCAACGCTTAAAAGTTACCCGGACATGATTTGGGAAGGCGACCTCCTCGTAAATCTTTCATCACTCGACTAACCCGCCCGGCGCGCAGTAAAATACAGTTACCAATGGCCAAAAAGAACGGGGTGGGCAGCAACGTAGATCTTAGCGAACACCGCCTACACCCGGATACCAAAAAAGGCATCTGGGGCATCGGCTTTATTTGTGTTGCCGTCATTTTGACGCTCGCAGGATTCGGACAGGCCGGGCCGGCAGGCAATGCGATTTACTGGGGTCTTGATGCCCTCTTTGGCTTGGGCTACTTCATTCTGCCAACCACGCTTATCTTTGCCGCGATCGTGCTGCTTGCTTCGGGACGGAAAAGGATCGTGGGCGCCACGCTCATAGGTGCGGCACTTCTTATTTTTTCTTTCCTTGGGCTCATCGATATTTTCTCGCCCACGCAGGGAGGATGGCTTGGTCTTATTCTCGGCTCGCTCCGCTATCCCTTCGGCAAAATCGCGGCGGCGATCATCGATGGGTTTATCTTGATCATTGCGATCCTTGTGACGGCGAATGTCCCGATCAGGATCAAGTGGCCGGAGAAAGCGGCAGGAACAAAGGGGGAAGAAAAACCGCTTGTGGTAACGGGGACAAAAGAGAAGGGCGGGGCACCCAAAGAGGAGAATGATGAGGGCGAGGAAGGGGCGAGGTCGGTCGTCGTGGAACCAAGGACCGCTGCAAAAATCGATAAAAAGATCAAAGCGCCGGTCTTTGCGAACTATGTCCCGCCGCCGCTTTCGCTTTTGAAATCAGAAATGGGGAAACCGACGACGGGCGACCTTCTTGCGAACGCGAACGTCATCAAGCGCACGCTTGAGAGCTTCGGCATTTCGGTGGAGATGGGAGAAATCAACGTGGGCCCCGCGGTCACGCGCTATACCCTGAAACCGGCGGAGGGCATGAAGCTTTCGCGGATCACGGCGCTCAATTCCGACCTGGCGCTCTCGCTCGCCGCGCATCCGATCCGCATCGAGGCGCCGATCCCCGGCAAATCGCTTGTTGGCATCGAAGTGCCGAACAAAGCAGCGGCTCTGGTGCGCCTCGGAAGCCTGATGAACTATCCGGAGTTCCAGCAAACGGGGCCGCTCGGCTTCGTCCTTGGGCGCGATGTCTCGGGCGAACCGGTCTTCACGAGCATTGAAAAAATGCCTCACATGCTCGTCGCCGGCGCAACGGGATCCGGGAAATCCATCCTCGTCCATTCACTTCTTGTTTCCCTCCTCTATAAAAATTCTCCACAGACCCTGAAGCTTATTCTTATCGACCCGAAGCGGGTGGAACTCTCCGTTTACGAAGGCATCCCGCACCTCGTGAGCCCCGTCATCACCGACAATAAAAAAGCGGTTGGTGTTTTCCGTTGGGCCATTGCGGAAATGGAACGGCGTTACGAACTTTTGCAAAAAGCCGGCAGCCGCGACATAAAAGGCTACAATGCGGGCCATCGCGACGAAATACTCCCCTACATTTTGATCGTGATAGATGAGATGGCGGACCTGATGACTTCCTATGGACGCGACGTGGAGGGCTCCGTCGTGCGCCTCGCGCAAATGGCGCGCGCAACGGGCATCCATCTCCTTCTCGCAACACAGCGGCCGTCGGTCGAGATCATTACGGGCCTCATCAAAGCGAACATCACGGCCCGCATCGCGCTCCAGGTCGCCTCGCAAATCGACTCGCGCACGATCCTTGATACGGCGGGCGCGGAGAAATTGCTCGGCAACGGCGACCTTCTTTTTGTCTCTGCGGAACTCTCCAAACCGCGGCGCATCCAAGGATCGTTCATCACGGAGGATGAGATCAAAAAAGTCGCGAATTTTATCCGCGACCATAACAAGGGAGAGGTGGCCGAAACCGAAGCGATGGACTTCGCAGGCGGCATTTCCATCCCGCAAAATCTTGATTCGTTCGGCGAGGACGACGGGGAGGACGACGAGCTCTTTGACGAAGCGCTTGCCACGGTGAAAGAGGCCCAAAAGGCGTCCGCATCGCTCCTCCAGCGGCGACTGAAGGTCGGCTATGCGCGCGCCGCGCGGCTCCTTGACCTTATGGAAGCCGGCGGGTTCATCGGCCCCGGCGACGGCGCGAAGCCGCGCGACGTGAACTTGGAAAAGATAGAAGAGCGACTATCATAAACGACTATGGATAATATAGATAACGGCGAAATGATCTTTGAAGAATTTCTCGCGGCGCGGCTGCGGGACAGGGGGATCTCGCTCAAACGATTGTCGGAAACGACCGGCATCGCGCCGGTCCACCTGGAGAACCTGCTCCATGGGAACTTTGAGAACATGCCTTCCACCCCGTATTTCCACGGCTATCTTGTTCGCATCGGCAAAGTGCTCGATTTCGACGGCGAAGAGTGGTGGGAAAAGATCAAAAAAGAAAGTTCTGTGAAAAATTCCGGATCGGCGGACAAGCTCCCGCGCAATCGCTTCGTCAAAAAGGAATGGCCGAAATCCGCCTGGGCCATCGGAATTATTTCTCTTCTTATTATCATCTACCTTGTGGTCGCTTTCCCGCGCATCTTCGGCAAGCCAAAACTCACCGTCACCTACCCGCCCCAGAACCCCTTTGCAACCGCTTCGACCACCCTCACGATCATGGGCACGGTCAATAATGCCGACGCGCTCTACCTTTCAAGCGGCAACGGATCGTCGAGTGAAGAGATCGTGATCGCGCCCGACGGTTCATGGCAAAAAATAGTGTTCATTTCAGGGACCGAACCGAACACCCTAAATACCTTCGAGCTCACCGCGAAAAAATTCCTCGGCGGCGAAACCACTATCATAGAACAAATTATCTATGCGCCTCTGCGGGTAAGCTCATCCGCGACCTCCGGCGCCGCATTCCCCACCATTCACATCGCGACGGGAACTCCGGCCACCGGGACGTATTTTGATTAACAACTTTTTAATGCCTTCTTTGGTATAATGAGGGCATGACACAAACTAAAAAGGAGGGCGAAAAGGAGGCAAAACTGGCGAAAAAAGAGGAAAAAAGCAAGGACTTGGACGAGTTGCTTGCGTCACTCCAGGAGAAATTCGGCGAAGGGGCGATCATGAAGCTCGGCGAAGTGCACCGTGTGGACGTGGCGGTCGTGCCTACGGGCTCTTTCTCGCTCGACCTCGCACTCGGCGTCGGCGGCCTGCCGCGCGGCCGCGTTGTTGAGATCTATGGCCCGGAAGCAAGCGGAAAAACGACGTTGGCGCTGAATGTTGTGGCACAAGCCCAAAAACAAGGCGGCCGGTGCGCCTTTATTGATGCGGAACACGCAATGGACCCCGAATACGCGGCGCGCCTCGGTGTCCGCGTGAACGATCTTTTGATCTCGCAGCCGGACAACGGCGAGGAGGCGCTCAATATTTTAGACAGCCTGGTGCGCTCAAAGATGATCTCCGTCGTTGTCGTGGATTCCGTGGCAGCCCTCACCCCGCGCGCGGAACTGGAAGGCGAAATGGGCGAGCAGCACATAGGACGCCAAGCACGGATGATGGCGCAAGCCCTGCGGAAGCTCACGGCGATCGCGAGCCACAGCCAAACGCTCATTATTTTCATCAACCAGATCCGCATGAGAATCGGCGTGATGTTCGGGAACCCGGAGACGACGCCGGGCGGGATGGCGCTCAAATTCGCCGCCTCGGTACGCATAGACATCCGCCGCATCGCCCAGGTGAAAAAGGGAGAAGCGGTCGTCGGCAACCGCGTAAAGGCGAAAGTGGTGAAAAACAAGGTGGCGGCGCCGTTCCGCACCGCGGAATTCGACATCATGTTCGGCGAAGGAATTTCTTATGAAAGCGACGTTTTGAACGCCGCCGTGAACCGCGGCGTCATCAAAAAGTCCGGCTCAAGCTTCACCTTCGAGGGCGAACGGCTCGGTACGGGCTTTGATAACGCGCGATTGAAATTGAAAGAAGATAAAAAACTGCTTGAGGCGATCAAAAAAGGAATTATGGAGGAGATAAAAAAGGAAGAATCGAAACTGCTGTAGCCGCGCTTACGGCTGCAGCCGGTTCATCGCTGCCGCGAAGCCGGCCTGCGAGGTGCTCAAAATAAGATCGGTTTGGTACCAGCCATAGAGAAACGAGCCGGCCGTCCTCACTGCCGTGCCGCCGACCAAACCGTCCACAAAGCCGTTCGCGGGAAGCGCGCCGACATTCGTCAGGAAAAAATTAGGAATGCTGGGCGATGACTCAAGTTTTGCGACGTCGCTCTTTAAAAAGAGCCAATTCTCGCCGGACTTGAGCGAAAGTATGTATGCCGGCGAGAAGCCGTTCTTGTCCTGATAAACGAAGAATGTCGCGTCGGGATTGAAATGCGCGGCAAGGAACTGCGGGTCAAGCACGGCTGCGCTCTCCTGCGCAAAAATATCCCCAACGGGGACGCCTTTGTGGTCGGCGGTCTGTACGACAATCTCGATGACCGCTGCATCCTTCTTCGCTTGCGCAAGAAGCGCCGAAATTTTTTGATCGAAGGTTTGAAGGTCGGCTGCATTGGACGCCATGCCGCCCGTCGAAGAGGTGGAGAGCGTAAGAACGAGCGTCTGATCGGCGGGTTTTTTGAAAAGTGAAATATGAACGAATGGCGACGCCTGGGCGGGAAGAACCGTGGTCGACGGCTGGTTCCCTGCCGGCGCGGCAACCGGGACCTGCGCTCCGCCCTGCGCCGGCGCGGTGCCCGATTGCACCGGCTGCGCCGCGGGCGCGAAAAATATCCTGTACGCGAAATAACCAAGCAAACCAAGCATCGCCACTGCGGCGATAACGACAAGGGCCATCACCATGCCGCTTTTCCTTTTATCCTGCACGGCGACCGGCTCCGGCGGATATTTCCCACGCGACAAGTTCGCTATTTTTACACTTTCAAACTGCGGCAGCCCGCCGCCGCTTTTTGCCATCGATTCCAGATCCGAGCGCATCGTCCGGACCTTCACTTCGGACGGCGGCGGGGGCGGCGAAGGCGCATCCCCGGGAAAACGAGTGTCCCTTACTTCATCCATTTGTTTTCATTTTACCACGAAATCAAAAAGTCTCCTTCGGCGCTCGCGGTTTTTTTACGATTGCAATTGCTTGATGGACATCCGAATACGGCCGTCGTCGTCAACGCTTATGATCTTCGCGCGCACGAAATCGCCCACCTTCACCACGTCTTCTACGTTCTTCACGAAACCGCCGCTCTTCAATTCCGAAACGTGGACCATGCCGTCCTTGCCGCCGCCCAAGTCCACAATCGCCCCGAATTCCAATATCTTTACAACGTTTCCCTCAACGATCTCGCCCACTTTGAATTCCCGTGCGATGCCCTTGATCTCCGCGACCGCCGCCTCTACCTTTGCGAGGTCAGTGCCCGAAACGAACACGCCGCCGTCGTCGTCAATATCAATTCCCGCAAGCCCGTATTTCTCAATAAGGCCATTAATGACCTTGCCGCCCGGCCCGATCACCGCGCCGATCTTTTCCTTCGCGATCTTCAATTGCCGGATGGTAGGCACGAAGGGCGACAGTTTCTCGCGCGGCGCCGCGATCACGCCGTTCATAACGTTCAAGATCTCAAGCCGCGCCTTCCTGGCCTGCGCCATCGTCTTTTCGATAATTTCCACCGTGAGGCCATCCACTTTGATATCCATCTGTATGCCCGTCACGCCATCCGCCGTGCCGCCCACTTTGCAGTCCATATCGCCGTGATGATCCTCCGGTCCCTGGATGTCCGTAAGCACTTTATAATTGTTCACATCCTTCATCATCAGGCCCATCGCAATGCCCGCCGCCGGTTTTTTCAAAGGCACGCCCGCGTCCATCAGGGAAAGTGACGATGCGCATACTGTCGCCATAGAAGACGAACCGTTGGAGGACATGATCTCGGAAACCACGCGGATCGTGTAGGGAAATTCCTCTTTTGTCGGGATGAGCCGTTCCAGAGATTTCCGCGCAAGATTGCCGTGGCCGATCTCGCGCCTGCCCGGCCCGCGGAACGTGCCCACCTCGCCAACCGAGAACGGCGGAAAGTTATAGTGCAGCATGAAGCGGCGCTTGGTCGTTGTCTCCATGGTTTCGATCATCTGCTCCGCACCGGGCGCCGCGAGCGTGGTCACCGCGAGCGCCTGGGTGTTCCCGCGCACAAAAAGCGCCGAGCCGTGCGTCCGCGAGAAGAGCGCCACCTCGCCATCCAGCGCGCGCAATTCATCGAGCTTCCGCCCATCCGGCCTCCGCTCATTTGAAAGCGCCTCGCGGTGCACAATGTCGTTCACTGCTTCCTCAAAGAGGAATTCCGCCGCTTTCCAGTCCACCTCTTTTTTCTCCTTCCCCTCCGCAGCGCCCGCCTCGGATGACGTCTTCAAATGCATGAAAAACTCTGTTTTTAGCTCGCCGATCGCGTTCTGCTGCTCCATCTTGTTCGGACGGAAGACCGCCGTCTCCAATTTGTCTGCGAGGTACGCTCCGACCGCCGCTTTCAATTCTTCGTCCGGCTCCGAAATCTTTATCTCCACTTTTTCTTTTCCGATCTCTTTTTTAATCTTTTCCTGAAACTCCACCAGGCGGTTGATCTCTTTCTGCGCCATCGTGAACCCCTGCACAATATCTTTCTCCTGCGCATCCAGGCCGCCCAGCTCCAGCATGTTGATCCGGTCCTTCGTGCCGGAAACGAACGCATCGAACGCCGGCGGGTTCGCAACGATAAAAGAATTGTCCGGGTTGATCTTAAATTCATTTCCTACCTGCGCCACACGCACGCCGGCAACGGGCCCGTTCCATGGGATGTCGGAGATAAGGAGCGCCGTTGAAGCGCCCAAAAGCCCCACAAATTCCGGGTCGTTTTCTTCGTCAATCTGCAAAACCGTCACGACCACCTGGATCTCGCGCCGGATGCGGTCATTAAAGAGCGGCCGGATCGTGCGATCCACAAGCCGCCCCGCAAGGATCGCCTCTTCGGAGGAACGTCCCTCGCGGCGGATAAAACGGCTCCCGATGATCTTCCCTGCGGCATAAAATTTTTCCTCGTAATCAACTTTGAGCGGAAGATAATCGGTGGCGCTCTCCTTCCGTGCCATTACCGCCGTTGCCAATACGACGGTCTCGCCGTACTTCGCGATCACCGCGGCGTTCGCCTGTTCGGCGAGCGAGGAAACCTCAATGCTCAGCGTTTTCCCGGCAACGTCAACTGAAAATTGTTTTTTCTTTAACATGTTTTTAACGATGGGGAGGGGTGTCCTTCCCCCGCCGCCCTTACGCGCGCAATTTCATGATCGCGCGCGGAACATCTTCAATGTTGATGAACCGGTCGGCGGCCTCTTGTATTTTTGATGATGCGCTGCGGCGGAAGGCGGCCACTTCTACGAGGCGGCCGGCTCCCCACTTGAGATAATCCACGAGGGGCAGGAAGTCGCCATCGCCCGTAACCAGTATGATCACGTCCAAAAACGAGGACATCCTGATGGCGTCCACGGCCATTCCGACGTCCCAATCCGCCTTTTTCATGCCCCCCGCGTAGATCTGGAGGTCCTTCATGCGAAGTTCAAGCCCCGCTTTTTCCAGCGCCTCAAAAAATGCCGCCTCAGAAGATAACGACTCCCCGTTTTCCTCAGCGTGAGGCCGCGCGAGCGTCCGCTTGGCCTCCGTTCCGCCGGAACGGCCCCCAAAGTGCTGGGGCTCCACGCCTTCGCTCTTCACCACGTACGCAAGGGCGCGGATGAGCTGCCGGTCGCCCACAAGATGTTTTATAAGTTCCGCGTAGTTCACGCGGCCGTGATAAAGGTTCTTTGCAGAATGGTAGAGGTTCTGCACGTCAACAAAAATCCCAACTCGCTGGTTGGAATAGGTAGGGGCGCCTTTCATTATCTTTTAAGGTCTAATTTTTTCACCAGCTTCCCGTATGCCGACGGTTCGTTTTTATGGAGGTATGTCAAAAGCTTCCGCCGCTTGGACACCATCTTCAAAAGCCCGCGCCGCGAGTGGTTGTCTTTCGGATTTTTTTTCAGGTGCGCCGCGAGTTCGTCAATCTGCCGCGAAACTATGGCGATCTGCACGTCAGCCGAGCCCGTATCCTTTTCGTGCTTCTTATTTTCCCCGATAATGCGGGATTTAACGCGTTTAGTTAACATTATTTTAACTATATCTCAATTTGAGAATTCTTGCAAGAACAGAAGGAATTATAAAATGGATCACGGCGACCTCTATAAGAGAATCGCCGTGGATATTTCGAGGGGTTGGTGGCGCGAAGATGGGGGTCCAACAAGGAACCGACCTCGGCCCCGATTGCGCTTACTGCAGGGCAGGACGCACGGGACACCTACGGTCCCCGCACCGCGCCATCTCGTATCGCGATCCGCCCGACGGCCACACTGGGCCTAGGAGCGAAAGCGCGCAAACCACCAACTCCCTCTTGTTGCGTTGTAGCATGCCTACAAAATCCTGCCAAGTGGTATTTTGCGACAGGTCAATTACAATGAAAAACATGGCCGAGATCCAAACCCTGCTCCGTGACTATCTGAACTATCTGGAGATAGAGAAAAATCGCTCGCCGAAGACACGGGAGAATTATGAGCACTATTTGAATGAATTTTTGAAATTTTCCAAGGCGAAATCGCCGAGGGACATCACCGACGGCGTCGTACGGGAGTTCCGCCTTGCCCTCGCCCGCTCCGCCCCAAGCGGCAAGGGATCGCTCAAAAAGATCACGCAGAGTTATTACGTGATCGCAATCCGGAACTTCCTCAAATATTTGGCGAAACGCGACATAAAAACGCTTGCGGCGGAAAAAATAGAACTGCCCAAAACGCCGTCGCGGCAAATTGAAGTGCTTGAATACGGCGACCTGGAACGGCTCCTTGCTGCGCCGAAGAAACAGACGCTCCGCGACCTCCGCGACAAGGCGATCCTGGAAACATTTTTTTCTACCGGCCTCCGCCTTTCGGAACTGTGCGCCCTGAATCGCTACCTTGATCTCAAGCGCGGCGAGGTTTCCGTCCGCGGGAAGGGCGATAAACTGCGCGTTGTCTTCATCGCCGATTCCGCGCGGGCGGCCATCCAAAAGTATCTCGCGAAGCGCAGCGATGCCGAGGAAGCGCTTTTTGTCAGTTTGGATAAATCGGGAAAAGTAATCGGCCGCGTGACGCCGCGGGCGGTCCAACGCCTCGTGGCCTCCCGCGCACGCGAGGCCGGCATCGCAAAGCACGTGCACGCGCACCAACTCCGCCACAGCTTCGCAACCGACCTTTTGATGAACGGCGCCGATCTCCGCTCCGTCCAGGAACTCCTCGGCCATTCCAATATTGCGACAACGCAGGTCTATACCCACCTCACGAACAAAGCCCTCCGCGAAGTGCACCAGGCATTCCACGGGAGGAGAAGGAAATAGTGCTGGGGGCGGGACTTGAACCCGCAAGCCTTGCGGCGCCGGCTCCTAAAGCCGGTGCGTTTGCCATTTCGCCACCCCAGCCGAAATAGATCCCTACCTACAGTACCGATTATATAGTATCAAGAACTTCTTGAACTTGACAATATCATCTATATATGGTAAACTCTATCCACGCAGTCTTGACATCAATAAATAAGGGATAGGAAATAAGGAGACCGACAATGACATGGAACAGGTTTTTGCGGCTGACTGCCCGATGGGCAATCATCGCCATGATCGTCGTGATCGCCGCAACAATCGTCGCCTCGTTTGCCGTGATCGTCGCAAGATTGGCATGGCAAGCAAAGGAGGCGTTTCTGTTCGGGTTCATAGGGCTCACGATCGCCTACGTGGTGATCTTTGTCCTCTTCGCCGCGCTCGTGCGATGGCTGTGGCCGATAGCAACACAACAGGAGAGGAGGCCCTCTTTCTGGACAGCGCTTCGGAATGAACTCCTGGCGCTTGGTCCGAACACCGAACACGCAGCGACCAACCCTCACAACAACCGCCGGTGGAGTTACTTGGCGATAATGATGGTAGTTACCCTCTTCATCGCCATTGCGAACCCTGGAGCCCCGCTCCTCACGAGCGGACTCCGCCACTTGCCCGCGGACGTCATGGACGACACCGCGCGGCAGAAGGTGAACACCGGATGGGAATGGTTCCTTCATGGGAATACACCTGACGCCACCAAGCTAAGTAGTTTGCCGTCATGGATCACAAACGACCCGCGATGGCGCGGCGCTCACAAAGAAGATAGCGAAGCGCTGCCACCGCGCGAGCCAAGTTGGTTCTGGTGGCATGCGTTCATGCTCTACGTGCTCGCGACGCTCATCTACTTCCCCATCGCTTTCTGGGACGAGTTCCGGGCAGGCGTAAACGGGGCGATCGCGGTATTCCACGAGCACCGCGAACGGCACGAAGGGCGACAACGAGAAGCCCACGCAGCGGCTGTCCGGGCTCAAGCCGCCGCCGCACAGGCACAACCACGGGGTCGGCGAGGACAACAACCTCCGCCACCACCGCCAGCGCCCGCTCCAGCCCAAAGCTGGTGGCGAGAAGCCGGCCAGATTGCCCTTGTGGACATGGGCATGGAGATGTTCTACAGGTTCGCGCATGAGTTCATTAACGCCTTGCGGACGAGGCAGGCGGGAGGAGCGGTGATATGAACAACAGACTTCGACTTCGCAGCGCTCTATTGATCGCGCTGGTCACGGCAGTGCTCCTGAGGATCCTCACGCCACTGCCCGTCACAACAACCTTCGCTGCGCTTCTCTTTTTCTTCGTCCTTCAATTCATCGAAGAACGGTTTGGAACGGGAGTGCGCATCGCGACATCCTGGGGGAAGATCGCCGTCAGAACCACTGTGGCATTCGCGGCATTTGTCGCGCTGCGGTTTCTCCTGGGCCAGGTCCTCGGCGTTTACCCCGTAGATGCCCACACCGACTGGGGCGACTACGGCGGGTTCAACGGTATCTTCTGGGGCCACAAGGCTCCCGGGAGCATCGTCAACGAACTGGTGATCCTCGGCATCCTCGGTTGGATCATGTGGGGATACCTGCACAAGAAGAGGATGGCAAAGCTCGCCACCTACGCCCTTGTAGGGATAATCCTTCTTGGTGTTCTCTTCCCGCCATGGGCCTTAACCTGGTCCAAGACGCGCGATGAGATCGGCAAGTCCCTCGCCGAGAAGGGGGTGGCCGCCACCCTGGGCGCCGGTCTGACGCCGTCGTCGCAGGATCCGAAGAACTACCCCGGCTACGAGAGAAAGATCGTCGGGGCAGCGGACCTTGGACGTTCCGTCAATGGTCCCAGCGACATCACCACGGTGAAGCTGGAAACCGGCGGCTTCCACGGTCCGGTCCGCGTGGACCCTCGGATCAACAACTTTGAGGTCGCCCACAGCCGTAATCCGGGGGATTGGATTTCCGTTTGGTGCGGCAACAGGACCGCGCCGAACAGGATCCACTCCACAAACGAGGAGTTCGGCACGAATGAATTCCGCTACTGCTATGACAGGGCGGGACTCACCACCGAGTTCTACGTTCAGGGTCACGGCGAAGTGACCGTCCGCACCTTGAGTTACAATCGGTAACGCGATGCGTTACCACTAGACCCCACCAGGCTCCGCGCAGCCTGGTGGTTTTTTTTTAAAAATGAGCGTGGGGAAATCCGACGCCCTCAACCCAAAACGGCCCTCGCGGGCCGTTTTGGAAAACTACAGATTAAACCTGACAAACCAACCACTAGCACGCACTGACGCCTCCGCCACCGATGAAGCTCGCTGCAATGAAGGGAATGCCCTTCGCGACGAGCGCGATGATCACGGCAATCGCGGCGTAGAGCAATGTGGCTCCTGCCGCTTTCACTTTCTCTGGATCGCCCGCCGCGGTCAGATACTTGAAGGCCGAAACGAGGACGAAAACGATCGCAGCGATGATAAGAAGGTAAAACAGCCAGTTGATGATCGTACAGAACAATCCGCCCGATCCCGTAAGCTGGGACACGCTCGTTACGGGCGATGCCGGCGCGGTTATGCCCGGTCCCTGGAATTGCGCCGACGCCATGAGCGGCAACGCAAGCGCCAAGACCGGAACACCAAATTCCTTCACGATTTCTTTAATCTTTCTCATAAATGTATGGGTTTTTCGACCTTTCGATGATTGCCTACCTAGTATACTGCTTCCTAAAAAACAGCGCAAAACGGCCTAGACGCTAACGCTGCCACTGCCCCCACCGCCCCCACCGCCACCGGGGCAAATGGTGCCGCCGAACCCGCTGCCAAGAAAACTCGAAATAAGGAACGGAATTCCTTCCGCCACAAGAGCAACCACGACCGCAATCGTAGCATAGAGAAGGATCTTGTTCGCGGTACGGACATGCTCCGGATCACCAGCAGAGGTAGCATAGCGATACCCTCCGATCAAGAACATTATAATCGCGAAGACGATAAGCCCCCAAAAGATCCAATCAAGCGCGACGCAAACAATGCTGCTGATGGTTTGCGTACTATCAAGCACGCCCGTAGGGATCTTGCCCGTAGGAGGTTCCTGCAGTGCTAACGCCACCGGCGCGAGCAAGGTCATTCCCAGAGCCACCATACTTACTACTGCCCGAGAAGTAAAAAGTTTATTCATGATTCCGCAATATTATGCTAACTACAGGCACTCAACTGGCCAGAGGAAACCCCAAGAAAACTCCCGATCAGGATGGGGACCCCGCGCGCCGCAAGCGCGACGACCACCGCGATCGCGGCATAAGTGAGTGTCTTTGTCGCTTGACCGACCTTTTCTGAACTACCACCCGATGTTGCATAAATATAACCGCCGACAAGGAACATTACAACCGCAAGCACCATAAGCCCCCAGAACATCCAATCAAGCGCCACACAAAAAATCGCCACGACCTGGTCGCTGTTCGTGAGAATGTTCGTCGGCATGGTCGCGGCGCTCACGCTCCCTGCCGCAAAGAAAACGGTCAGAATCCCCGCGATGCCCGCGCCCGGGAAAGAACGTCCGTAAAGCAATTTTTTTATCGTTTTCATGTTAATGCAATAATATCACGGAACGCCGTTAACTTGAACTGCCAAACAAGTTCTGGATGAGCGCCGCGACGCTTCCGGCAATAAGGACCACCGCGAATCCAATCACCGCGTAAAGGATCGTCTTTTTCCCTTTTGTAAATTTTTCCGGGTTCCCTGCCGCCATCATCATTTGGAAACCGCCAACAAGGACCAAGATACCGCACAGCGGAATTGCGATCGTGAAAAGAAAGTTCATGACGGCCGTCATGGGGCAGGTCAGATCATTGCAGCTGCCGAGAGGGTTCTGAAGTGTTGTGGGGTTTGACCCGGTTACCTGAGCGAAAACAGTTTTTATGCCGAGAAGAAGTGATTGAATCATTTCTTTTATTCTATCATAAACTTGCTGTGGTGGGGCAAAAACTAAGGGGAAAAGAGCGGCCGCTCAGGGCATTGCTTGCATCATAGGGAATCCCTTCCGAAACGGAGAGTTTGCAGGCATCTTTCTGGGTTATGCCGAGGAGACCAAGAAAACCGGCCTCTGCGGTGACTTGCCACGCACTGAACGGCTGGCTCGTTATGGCGATCCAAAAACTACCATTCCCGGTGTCGTACGAAATGAAATAATTGGGTGTTACCGCGAGGAGCGCATTGCCGTCGGAATCTATTTTGGGATCCAAAAGATAAAAATTTTTCACGACGACGCTCCCCCTCGGCGTCCCAAGTGTCAAGGTGGGACCTTTCGGCGCATCCGGCATCGCTTGCGATGCCGGAACCCCGCCGAAATTCGCAGAAACGCCGCTTGTAGGAACGCCCCCGTTTCCCGATGAAGCGGGCGTGGGCGATGGTGAACCCCTAAAAAGAACGAAGGCAGCGACTGCCGCCGCGATTATGACAAGAATGGCAACTATTATAAGAATGATGTTTTTCATGCGTGATGGTCTTTAACATCCGCCTCCGGGAGCGGAACGTATATGAACATTATCCCCCGTGGTGGTGTCATATCTGGTGCCGCCGCATCCTGTATATTCATTAAGAACCGATGTGTTGCAATTCTGCGCGGCGCGCTTAATGGCCTGCACATCGCTACAGTTTCCGCTATTCACTTGGATATCCACGCAACAGCCATTGTTGTGGCACAACGAAGTATGGCGAACGGTCGGCGGCATCGCTTCGGTAATAGTAATCCCCGGCGCACCATTTTGTTGCAAACACTTGAGAGTATCCACCATCCCTTGTGCCGCCGAGCAGCTGTTCACGCCGCCGGGCTGTTGGCTCGCCGGCTTACAGGCAAATCCACCACCGGAAAGTGATTGACACGATCCACTGGCACATCCGGTCGCGCCGGTGCCGGGACCGGTGCCAGCACCGGCTCCCGGCCCCGCCGACGTCCCGCTAAGCGCCGTAACCCCCATGATCTGCAAGGAAACAAGTTGGGGGTTGATGGTATAGAGGATGATATAGGCACCCACCAGGAGTAGGAGCCCAAGGAGGGCGTTCGTGATCCAGCTCTTGCCTTCGGTCTCCGATGAGGGATTCCCCTTCCCTGTGGCATACCTGATCCCGCCCCAGACGATGGCCCCGAAGGCGAGGATGCCCGCAAAGGCAAGAGCGAGCTGGTAGAGCCCCGTGATATACGTCGCAGGGTTCGTGGCGACGCCTGCCGGCATGCCGGGGAGATTTGGGTTTATGGTGACCGTCGCGTCGGCAAGCGCTTTCAAAATAAAAAGGTGCATTTAGTTAAGTTGCTCTTTATTCACAATTCCACACACCATTATCAGCATGAAGGTGGCACGATAGTGGCGATTTGCAGTTTGTTTCGCAAGCCCTAAGGAGGTCGGTCGACCCTGCCCCCGTGGTCGAATTGTCCCCTTGAGAAGACTGAGGACGCTCCACACTGCATGCCGGGCCACCGAATCCCCCGATGTCTGTTACCTTTAAAACGTTCACGAAAACAGAGATGATAAGATACGCGCAGAGTACGATAAGCAGCCCAATCACGACCCTCGTCGCCCTGTCCCTTGCAGCGCTTATTCCTTGGGGATTCCCCTGTGAAAGAATAAGCGATATCCCGCTCCACGCGATCATGATCGGTGCGATAATCCAGATCACGACGCCGATGCCGAAATAGATGACGTTCGCCGCGGTGCTCACGAGGTCGCAGAGGTCCTCGCAATTTTTGGTGTCCGTGCCACCCCCGGTGCCGGCCCCGGTGCATGAAATGAGCGGCCCTCCTAGGATGCTTGGGCTCCACACATTGCTGTGGATCGCCGCAGACGCAACGTACGGCAACGCGGTTGCTACAAGGATCACAACAAGCGGGAGAAGATACGCAATTTTCTTCATATCTATATTATCGCATAAGTTGCGTTACGGCGGCTTCTGCTTCTTTGAGCGCCCTTACAGAATCCTCCGCGCCGGTCAAAACGTTCTTGATCGCGGTATCGAAGATGGCATCTATCCTTGCAGCGTCGGCTTCGTGCCACGACCGTGCCGTAAGCGCCTGCAGAGCGAAAACGGAAAGATTGGGATCGTTCGCATCGCCCTGGATCACGGTGCGGAGGGCCGGCGGTTTCCCTGTGGCATTCTGGTATGCCGTCGCATTTGCAGGAACGGTCGTCAAATAAAGGATGAGGTTCCATGCCACGGCCGCCTGCCCCGTCCGCGCCGCCACGAAACCGTCGTAGTTTGGATAATTCACCGCAATGCTCGCGCCTTTGGCCTGCGGCACCGGCGCAATGCCAACGTTGAGGAATGGCGCTTTTGCCCTTATCCGCGCAAAGTCCGATTGATAAGCAAAAATGATCGCTGTCTTCCCGGCGACGAAGCTGTCAACGGCGTTCCCCATCGCGTCGTTCCAGGCGTAGTACGGCGAAGCGGCATTCGCGAACTGGAGGTAAAAATTGAACGCACCAATGCCCGTCGCGCCGCTGTCCTGCCCCGCAAAGGTTGCCGCGGTATTGCCGTCGTTCGTCATCTGCGTCCCATTCTGAAGCATAAGGAGAGAAAGAATGTCCGGCGCATGGGGGACGCCCGCAAGCGACCCGCCGATCGCCGCTGCGGCCTGCGTCAATTTGCCTTGCGCATCCACCGTGCGGAGCCGCACGACATCCGCATCAAAGTCGTCCCATGTTTTTGGGAGGATCGCGATGCCGGCAGAGTTCAGGAGGTCCTTGTTGTACACCATGACAAGCGTGTCAATGGAAAGCGGGAGTCCGTAGATCTGCCCGTTTGAAGTGAAATCCCGCGCCACAACATCCGGGAATTCGCTCTGAAGCGCAAGGAAGTTGAATTGCGTTGACGAGGTGGGGAACGGCGCAACGGCCGACTTCCACTTCGGCAGATCACGATTGTTTATTTCGAACACATCGGGGCCCGTGCCTGCCGCGAGCGCGGAAAGGAGCCGGCTCGCGTAATTCGCGGCGTCAACCTCCACATAATTTATTTTGCCGTACGGATAGGACGCAAGAATGCTTCCGAGCACCGTGCTGTTTTCCGTGCCCCAAACCGTAAGCGTGACCGCGGGGCCCGTGTTCGTGCTTGGTCGTAACCCCCAAAAGATAAGGAAGAAAACGACGATCACAAGAACCGCCCCGCCGATGATGATAGTGACCTGTTTTTTGGAAAATTTTGGCATCGTGCTAAATGACGACGGTCCCCGCCAGGCGGTCGCCGCCCTTAAGGTTCATGATGTGGACGCCTTGCGCCGCGCGGCCGGTCGTACGCACTGTTTCGAGCTTCGTACGGATCATCTGGCCTTTTGCAGAAAGCGCGAAGAGCTCTTTCTCTTCGGTCACGACGTGCGCCGAAAGCAGCATCCCCGTTTTCTGGGTTATCTCCGCCGTTTTGATTCCGGAGCCGCCGCGGCTTTGCGTCTTGTATTCTTTAAGCGCCGTCTGCTTTGCAAAACCATTCTCCATGACAACAAGAAGCTTTGCTTCTCCTCCTTTGATTATATCAAAGCCCGCGACCTCGTCATTCTGCTTTTTCAGTTTGATCGCGCGGACGCCCGCGGCCGTGCGGCCCATCGAGCGCACCTGTTTCTCTTCAAAGCGGATGGATTGCCCCTGCCGCGTGGCCAAAATTACCTGGTCCCCGCCACCGGTGAGCTTCGCCCACTTCAAGTGATCCCCTTTCTTTAGGGAAATTGCGATGATGCCCGTCCGGCGGATGCTCTCAAAGTCCTCAAGCGGCGTCTTTTTGACCACGCCGTGCCTTGTCACCATCATCAGATATTTTTTCTTCTCTCCTTTCGCGGAATAGTTCACGATCGCGCTCACGGTCTCGTCCGCCGGGAGTTCCAGGAAGTTCTGGATCGCCTTGCCCTTTGCGGTGCGCGTCGCCTGCGGGATCTCGTACACCTTTGTCTGGAACACGCGCCCGCGGTTCGTAAAGAACAAAACATTGTCGTGCGTCCGCGCACTGAAGAAGTGTGAAAGGAAGTCCTCGTCCGCCACTTCCGAACCGATCAATCCTTTCCCGCCGCGCTTTTGCACTTTGAACGTGCTCGGCGGCAGGCGCTTGATGTAGCCGCCGCCCGAGACCGTCACGATCGCGTCCTCGTCCACAATAAGATCTTCGTCGCTCACCGCGGCGATCCCGTGCGCCACCACCTGCGTCCGCCGTTCGTCACCGTATTTTTCCTTCAATGCATGGACTTCATCCTTGATGATCTTTAGGATCTTTGCAGGGCTCTTTAAAATGAGCATGAGTTCTTCAATAAGCGCCTTTTTTTCTTTCAATTCCGCTTCTATCTTTTGGTGCTCAAGCGCCGCGAGCGTTTGCAGGCGCATTTCCAAAATCGCCGTCGCCTGCACGTCGCTCAATTTAAATTGTTTTACAAGGTTCACGTGCGCCTCTTCTTTGTCCTTCGATTTCTTGATCGTCGCGATCACGCGATCAATGGCGTTCAGAGCTTTCGCAAGCCCTTCCAGGATGTGTGCGCGCTCCTCGGCTTTCTTAAGATCGAACTGCGTGCGGCGTTTCACCACCTCTTTCCGATACGCCAAATACTCAACAAGGATGTCCCGCAGGGAAAGGAGCCGCGGCTCAAGACCGTGCTCGCTCGCAACAAGCGCGGTCATGTTCATATTGAAATTCTTCTCAAGATCGGTGTGCTTGTAGAGCCAGTTCAGCACCTTTTGTGGCGATACGTCGTTCTTGAGCTCTATCACAATACGCATCCCTTCGCGGTCCGATTCGTCGCGCAGGTCGCGGATGCCCTCAATTTTCTTTTCCTGCGCTAATTCGGCGATCATCCGCACGAGCTCCGCCTTGTTCACCTGGTACGGGATCTCGGTCACCACAATGTCGAACTGCTTGCCGGCCTTATTTTCCACGATCTCCGCCCTCGCGCGCGTGAGGATCGCTCCACGCCCCGAAACGTAGGCCTCTTTGATCGCCTTTGTGTCGTAAATGATACCACCCTTCGGAAAATCCGGGCCCTTCACGAATTGCAAAAGGTCCTCGCTGGTCGCATCCGAATTATCCGAAAGATGCAGGATCGCGTCCGCGATCTCGCCCAGATTGTGGGTGGGGATGCTCGTCGCCATGCCGACCGCGATGCCCAAAGCGCCGTTCAAAAGAAGATTGGGCAGCTTTGCGGGAAATACCATCGGCTCTTCCCGCGTCGCGTCGTAATTCGGCATCCAATCAACCGTTTCTTTTTCAATATCAAAAAGCAATTCCTCCGCGATCGCCGACATTTTCGCCTCCGTGTACCGCATCGCGGCCGGCGAATCCCCGTCCATGGAACCGAAGTTTCCCTGTCCGTGCACGAGCGGATAACGCAAAGAAAAA
>Ga0187866_1000456_pt1 | contig 47894 bp, 33 predicted proteins | sample June2016WEW_11_1_3_FD_133013 | JGI IMG/M metagenome (GOLD analysis project Ga0187866, IMG submission 133013) | Peatland microbial communities from SPRUCE experiment site at the Marcell Experimental Forest, Minnesota, USA - June2016WEW_11_150 | ecosystem: Environmental > Terrestrial > Soil >...
GGCGGGCCGCGCGCGTGGAAACGGGCAGGAACCGGTTCCTGGCCGGGCGCGAAGCGAGGCGGCGCTGTCAGTTTGGCATTCACCGGGTGACAGTTATAGCGGGTTTTGGGCGAAATGGCAAATACTCCATTGGCTGGATTGGCTGGATTGGCTGGATTGGGAAATTTCTGCCAGCGTTTTCAGCCACAGCTTCCGGTCGCGATCCTCGGCGTAAATATCGCGGCCCTGATTTCCCCGGGCCACATGATAGCCAGCCCCGGCATACTCGAGGCGAATCTTCCGAGCCATCGGCGCCCATCCTGCCCTCAATCGGCCGTTCCGTCAGGCCATGTTTCCGATTTCCGGGAGTGACCCTTTCCCTTTCCCTTTCCCTTTCACGGTCAAGAACACGCGGCAGGGAAAAATCTATCAAGCGTACATGCTCGACTTGAGCCAATACGCTGGTTTACCTCGCTACTCGCCTCCCTGAGAGGCCCGGAATTTCACGATCTTAAATTAACTGAAAAATGGTCTCGACAATGGGGAGTCCCTCAGCATATACGTGAATCAATGGCCAGATTTTATTATGTTTTTGCAGTTTCGTCATCAATCGGTCATGTTGAACCAATAACGCCGTTAACACCCGCAAAGTCGTGATTAAGAATAAATGCCAAAACTTTCTGGTCTTCTTCCCGGTTCTTTTCACACCAGGATCCTGGTCCAATGTTCATTCGGCAAAAACCGCGGTATAACACCGTACACATTATGAAGCCATCCATGATGAAGCCATCGTTCCTTGTTTTGCGGCGCGTCACGGCTCTGTACGCATTATTTGCCCTCTGCGCCGATGCGCCGGCTCAAAACATTACTTGGAGCGGAGCCAATGTTCTCACCGATATCAACTGGTCCGACACCCACAATTGGACGGGCGGCGTCGTACCGGGGGCCACCAACACGGTAACTTTTGTTGGGGCCGGCACGTCCGCAGCCGCCGGGGCAGCCAACGTGGACAACATCGTGGACGCCAACATCACGGTGACCGGCTTGCTCTACCGGCAGACCAACAACCGATGGCACAACACCGTGATTAACCCCGGTGTGACGCTGACGGTTCTCGATACGAATATTACGATAATGCTGGACTCTGGAAGCCTGAGCGATCCGGCCGGCGGCCTCACACACTGTTACAATACCATCAGTGGCGACGGTGGGACTCTGGTCGTCAACAACACCAACCAGGCGTCAATCATAAACGTCGAACAAGGCAGCGCCACTTACGCGGGGGCCATCGATCAATGGGCCATTCTGAATATGTCAGGCCTGGATACGTTCCAGGCCACCGTCGGCCGTTTGTTCGTAGGCGTTGAGGGAGTCAACGCGACCCCGGGGCAGGTAAACCTTTTCAACAACTCGCGTGCTACGGGGGTCCTGTGGTTGGCCAAAACCAACGTCATAAACCTGACCCAGGCGGGAAACATTCAGGGGACTGGCAATGCGGCTGCCGCCGGGCCGGCGCTTGTCCTGTTGGACACTTACCAGAATTTTGACGACTTCAGCAGCTATATATATTTGGGACAATCCAATGCCATTTCCGCTGACACGATAACCATCGGCAGGCACGAAGCATATCACACTGCGGTTTTCAGGTTCAATCCCAATTTCACCGCGCCAACGCTTTACCTTCGCGGCGCCAGTTCGGATCGCGTCCCAGAGTTTGTTGTTGCCGATGACACAATCAATGGCGGCAATGGGAATGCAGGTGTAGCTCCAGGCGCAGGCATTGGCAACCCGACGGCTGCCCAGAATCCTGGAGGTGCCTATGCCGGGTGCGCCGGCTTGGTGGATCTAAGCCAGGGCACTTCCGATATTAAGATAGACACGCTCTTCGTGGGCAAGGGCCACAATGCTGCTGGCGGCGGCTATACGGTAGGCGTCTTCAACATGGGGGCTGGCACTTTGGATGTCAACACGCTGCGCCTCGGAGTCATGTCCGCCGCCGCCGGGACAACGCCTGTCCTTGGAACGCTCAACGTGAATTCCGGCAATGTGGTGGTCAATTCTAACAACCTGGCCCTGGGGGTCAAGCTCGGCACTTCCGCAAACGCGGTTGCGACGGGGTACTTGACTCTCACCAACGGCGCCACCCTCAACGTGGCCGATGGCAATTATGGGATTGTTGACAGCGGCCGCTCTGCCAGCACGGTTACGCTGGCCAACGCCACCGTTACCGCCGCCAACATCGGCTCGGCGGCGGCGCCGATCGGCAGCATGACGATTGGCGATTCGACGCTGAATGTGGCGGTGAGCAGCCTGACGGGGGCAGTCGTCGCGAACGATTTGACGACGGATAGCAGCACGGTCGGCAATACCATCAACATCATTTCCATATCGCAGCTTGCGGGTGTGTCACCTGTCATTACACTGATTTCATCGGGCAATGCCATCGGGGGTAATGGCGCTACGGACTTTAAGCTGGGCACTTTGCCGGCGGGTTACGTCGGAACGCTCCAGACCACCGCCTCCTCAGTGCAACTGGTCCTCACACAAAGCCCCTACCTGACGATCAACTGGACCGGCGCTGACCTGGCCAATAGTGCCAACTGGTCTGATGGCCTCAATTGGTCAACGCACGCTGAACCAGGCTCCGGCAACCCGGCGTTTTTCAACAACACCGGATCCGTGACGTCTCCTTCGACAATCAACAACATCGTGGACGGCAATGTCACGGTGTTCGAGCTGACCTACGCCAACACGAACGGGACTTATCAAAACACCTCCATTGCCAACAATGACACCTTGACCGTCACCCTGGGCGGCCTGACGGTCGGCAGTCCAGTGCTCGATCTCGGCAATACGACCGGCAATGTCACAGTGACCGGTGGCGGCGGCACGCTCAACGTCACCAATAGCAACATTTACGTCGGCCTGGGCCACAGCGACGCGTCCTCCACCGCCCAAGCCACTCTGGATATGTCCGGATTGGGCACCTTCAATGCCAGCGTGGGAAGCTTCCTGGTGGGCGTGGGTGCGGTCGGTCCAACCACCGTCCTTCAGCCGGTCGGGACCGTCTATCTGGCCCAAACCAACACCATTACGGCGTCCTCCGGGACCGGCGCCAGCGACTCTTCGCTGGTCGCTCTCGACGTCGGTGACGCCGGCGACGGCGAAACCGAGGCGGGTTACGGGAATAATATGGCTTCGTCCCTTTACCTGGGCCAGACCAACGCCATCTTTGCCGACTACATTAGTGTCGGCCGCCAATGGGCGAGCGGCGGCATATTCTTCAATCCTGCTTTCACGAATGGGAATCCGACGGTTTATATTGGCGGCGCCAGCGGCGGCGCGGTGGCGAGTTGGAATATTGGAGACGGAGTGGCAAACGCTTTAACCTCCGGCGGAGGTTCCGGCACCAATGATTTTACCGGCGGGACGGTCAATGCATTGGTGAACACGTTGCAAATCGGCAAAGCCTCGCGCAATAGCTTAAACAGCGGGGCGGCGGTGACCGGCGCGCTCACTTTCAACGCGGGGACCATCACTGCGGATACCGTCAATGTCAGTTATAACCCGGCTTACAGCGACGGCAATGTTTACAACTACGCTGTGGGAACGGTCAACGTGAACGGCACGGGCACATTGATAGTCAACGACACTCTCAATCTGGCCTTTGCCGGCGGCCCCTTGGCCGGCGCTCCGATCGGCACGCTCAACATCAACGGCGGTTCAGTCCTGGCGAACAATATCCTGGCCAGCACCCAGGTCGCCACCTCGCCCGGCGCCAGTGGCGCCGGCACCAGCATCATCAACATGAATGGCGGTTCGCTGGCAGCCACCAATGGCATTGGCACGGCCGCGGCTCCGTTGACCAGTTTGAACCTCACCAACGCGACGATTACCGTGAGCGCCTCGGGCTTCGCCACCTCCTACATGTACGCCGAGAATGTCAGCGCGAGCGGCATCAATACGATCAATCTGTTGTCACTGCCGCCCATCGAGTCATATCCCGCGACCGTAACCGTCGTCGAGTCCGCCAGTTCCATCGTGGGCGGCGCCGCCAACTTCCAGGTCGGCGCCCCCGGCGGTTTTGTCGTCCAAAACGTAACCGAGAGCGGGGATTCGATGTCCATCCTGGCGACGTTCAGCAGCGGCCCGATTATACCCCGGGGAAACGTCTTCTGGAATGGCCCCGATGTCGCGAACGCGAACAACATCAACTGGTCCGACGGCGCCAATTGGCTGTGGCCGCCGCTGCCGGCCACGTATGACACGGCATTTTTTGCTAACACCGGCGAGTCCGCCTCCGCCACGGCAGGGGCCGACAACATCGTGGACGCCGACATCACGGTGGGCGGGTTGTGGTACGCGGCGACCAACGGCAGCGCCTACGGCAACCACGACTATGCCCACAACACCGTTATTAACCCCGGCGTGACGCTGACGGTTTTCAATACGAATATTAGCATAATGCTGAGCTCTGGAACGGACACGGATACGGGAGGCTACGGAACCTGTTACAATACCATCAGTGGCGCCGGTGGGACTCTGGTCGTCAACAACACCAACGTTGGGTCAGCCATATACGTCTCCGAAGGCAGCAGCACTTACCAAGGCGGGCAGATCGGTTTGTATGCCACTCTGGATATGTCAGGCCTGGATACCTTCAAAGCCACCGTCGGCCGTTTTCTGATTGGCATTCAGGGAAACGGCCCGACCCCCGGGCAGGCAACCTACGTCAACGCCGGCCGTCAGGATGGGATTGTGTACCTGGCCAAAACGAACGTCATAAGCCTGACCCAGGTGGGAAACATTCAGGGGACTGGCTATGCGGCTACCGCCGGGCCCGCGCTTGTCCTAAACGACGTTGCCGGGTTTGGGGACTACGGGGATTATTTGTATTTGGGACAAACCAATGCCATCTACGCTGACACGATAACCATCGGCAGGGAACAATGTAGCCGCACTGCGGTTTTCGAGTTCAATCCCGATTTCACGCCGCCGTCACAGCTTTACCTTCGCGGCGCCAGTTCGGATCGCGTGTTGGAGTTTATTGTCGCCGATAACACACAAAATGGCGGCAATTGTAATGCCGCTCCAGGTTCAGGCATTGTTGTGCCTCCTGGAGGCTTTCAGGTTGCGAGCGCCGGCTTGGTGGATCTCAGCGCCGGCACTTCAGATATTATGATAGACACCCTCATAGTGGGCAAGGGCCGTAATGCCGCTGACGGCGGCTATTCGGCAGGAATCTTCAACCTGGGGGGTGGCGCTTTGAATGTAAACACGCTGGGACTCGGAGTCATGTCCTCCGCCGCCGGGAACAGGCCTGTCACTGGAACGCTCGCCGTCAATCCCGGCGGCACCGTGGTGGTCAACAATCAGCTTGCCTTGGGGCAGGCGTTTGGCGGGGGCACGTCCACGTTGGCGTACGGCAGCTTGAACGTCGCCGGCACGGTGGCGGCCAGCACCATCGTCAGCGGCGGGGTCAGTTCGATTGCGGTGACGAACGGCACCGTTAGTCTGACCTCGGTCGCTGGTTCGATCGGCACGGCGGCGGCGCCGATCGGCAGCATCACCCTGGCCAATTCGACGCTGAACCTGGCGGTCGGCGGACCGGGCGCGCCAGTCGTCACGAGCAACTTGACGATTTCCGGCAGCACCGACACCATCAATGTGACCGAATTGCCGCTGCTTGCCAGGGTTCCCAGCACAGTGACACTGATCCAATCGCTCACGCCCATCAGTGGCACCTACGACTTTGTTCTGGGCACTCTTCCCGCAGGTTACAACGCGACCCTCCAGGAGAGCGCTGACAGCACCGCCGTCCAACTGGTGGTCACTGCCGCTCCGCCTTTCTCCACCACTGGGACGAAAATTACCGCCGTCAGCTTTCAATCGGCAACGAGTAGTTTGGTCATCAGCGGCACCAACGGCCTGGCCAACAGTGTCTATTACGTGTTGACCTCCACCAACGCGGCGCTTTCTTTCACCAACTGGACGGTGATTGGCGTCAATACGTTCGATGGCCGTGGCAATTTCAGCGTCAGCCTCCCCTATTCGGCCGGGGACAGCGCACGTTTCTATGCGATAAAATCTCAATAAGACCCGGGGTTCTGACCGCCATCCGACGGGGTCAGGCGAAAGGTTAGGGCGATGAAAAACGGGATTCCTGGACTCCGTTATCCCGGACGCCAGAGGGCCAAGCCCCCGCCGGTTTCACCCTGATCGAGTTGCTGGTGGTGATCGGCGTCATTGCCATCTTGAACGCTCATTGGAATGAACCGCTCGGCCAGCAGGTCCAGGGAGGCCTGGCTCAAGGGAGTAATCGCACTCTGGCCGCGCGTTTGAGCAGTCGGCCAAGGCCGCCCGTTCTGAGGGGATTCAGCGCGCTGGCCACAACCACGCCGGGGAGTCGGCGCCGCGGAGGCGGTTGGTCATGGCGGTCATTTCCTGGCTGGTGAACTTTGCTCCCTTGCACAGGTCCATGCCGGCGCGCGATTCCGGATCGAGCTCCGGCAAGGCCCGATTGGACTCGAAAGGGTCGTTGGCCAAGGCGGCAACAATTCGGCTCTCCAGGGCCGGATAATCAGGCGGGTTGGTTCCGCGCCCCTTGGGGTGATCCACCACGTCGGTCAGGAGGCGTTCGACCGCTTCGATTTCGCGCATGGCGCGCGGGGGCTTTTTGATGCCCGGCCCGCTGACCAGGGCGGCGTGTTTGAGTTTGACGTCCCGTTTGAGCTGGCGCAGTTGGGCCCGCAGGTTGCTGGCCCGCTGCCAGGCAGCGAGATCGGCGCTCGTCCCCGCGTTCGAAAAAGAGAGGACGTTCTCTTGGCCGGCGGAAAGCGGTTTGTTCAGACGAACCATGATGGTGCGCGCGCGCGCATCCCACCACCATCCGTCGAGGCCCTGTTCCGGGTCAACCTCGGTGAGCCTGCGGCCGTTGAGGGCGACTGCCTGGGGCTGGCACAGGCCGTGCAGGCGCACGAGATAACGGCGCTTGGCCAGTTGACCCTTAAAGTTGCCTTGCGCCGCCCCGAGGCTCAAGGTGTAGTTCCCCGCCGGCGCCGGGCGGAAATGAAATGGCGTCCAGGCGTACGCCCCGGCGCGATAGGCCAACGAAAGCCCGTCGTCCTCGTAGAGATTGAACGCGGCAGGACGCGCTCCGGCATAGACCTCGAGGGTGAGCGGGTCGACCGGTTTCTGGTCGCTGAAGTCCATCAACGGCGCCCGGGGCAGAATCGAGCCGGCGCGGACGAAGAGCGGCATCCGGTCAAGCGGGCACTCATGCAGGATGGTCCTGCCGCCGGGATAGAAGTCGCCGGTGAAGAAATCGAACCAGTCATCGCCGGCCGGCAGAAAGACTTGCTTGCGGACGGGGTGGCCATTGCCCGGGGCGGTGATGGGGGCGACCAGGAGTTGGTCGCCGAAAAGGTATTGCTGGTCGAAAGTGTAGGTGGCTTCCTGGTCCGGGTATTCCAGGTAGGTCCCGCGCACGAGCGGGAGGCCCGTTTCATGAGCCACCCGCGCGCAGGTATAGATGTAGGGGAGCAGAGTATAGCGCAAGCCGACGAAGTTGCGGTAGTTGGCCACGTTGTCGGGCCCGTACTCCCAGGGCAAGCGCAGCCCCCAAAGGCCGTGGAACCAGAGCAAGGGACTCAAGGAACTGAATTGCACCCACCGGCAGTAGAGTTCTGGTGGCAGGTCCACGACAAAAACCCCGCCGCACAAATTATTCATGTAAGGCACAAGTTGATTGCCACCGCGGACGGTCGCCGGGATCAGCACTGGCAGCGAGGCCCAGACGCCGTGCAGGTCGCCGGTGAAAAAGATGCCATAGCGGTGCGAGCCCCACTGATTGCCCAGGCGGCAGAAGGCCGTGGTGCGCCGGCCCGTGATGCGCTCGCTGCCTTGATACTCGACATGGCGCGTCCACAACAGGTCGTCCAGTCCCTCCACACCGGCCGGGGCGGCTCCGTCCTGCCACCAAAATGCCAGCCCCCGCTCCAAATCCGGCTGGTGCAACAGGTCCATGAACAACCCGGCATACTTTTTGTCCCCAATGGCGTGCGGGATTTCTTTCACGTCGGCAGGCAGCCCCAGGGCCTGCCGAATGGTCTCGAAGCGGCTGTCACTCTGGCGGGTCAGGGGCTGATAATGTTCGTTGACGGTCACCTTGACGCCCTGCCGGGCCATCCAGGCGAAAAAGCCGGCCGGATCAGGCATCTGCTCCAAGTCCCAATCGTAGCCGGACCAAACCATCTTGGACTTGGAATCGGAGTCGAGGACGACCAGGTCGAGCGGGAGGTGTTCGTCGCGGAACTGCTGGACGATCATCTGCCATTGCTCGCCCGAATAGCCCGCGCGCGAACCAAACCAGGCGCCGAAGACATACCGCGGCAGCAGCGGGATTGGGCCCAGCAGGTCGGACAGTTGCTTGAGCGCTGACTTATAGTCAGTCCCATAAGCCAGAAAATACCAGTCCAGACTGTCGTTGGGCGTTCGGGCTTTGACCCAATTGTCGGCGCGGACAAAGAGCGCGCTCTTGCTGTCATCGAGCAGGAAGCAGCCTTTGCGGCTGAGCGGACCTGGCTCGGTCACCGCCTTGGTGCTGCGGTTGTCGAGGCTGGCCGGAACGCCCCCCAGATTCTGCCCGTCCGGGTCACCCGGTTTCCACTCATGCCGGCCAACTCCGTCTCGCCAACTGACCTGAAGATTCTGGGCGCTGAACGGGCCTGAGTTCAACTTGTAAGAGAGCGTGATTGGGCCGGTGCTGGCTGTGAGCCAGCCATTGGCTTCCTTGGTCGTCAAGGCCACCCAGGGCCACCGTTGCCGATTGATGACGGAGACACTGGGCGCGTCCACAAACTGCCCGGAAGGGGAAAATTCCATCCGGAGGAGCGTCGGAGTCAGCGCCTGCAATCGGAGCTGGCCGCTGGTGAACGAATTGACCTGGGCGCGGCCCAGGGCGCTCTCAGAGCCTTCCCCCGCCGCGCTGAAAGCGGCGCTGTCGCGCCGGGGAGAGTGGATCGGGACAGGCTTGGTGGCTCGGCTCAGAGAATCTTCGCGGGGCGTGGGCGTCTCAGGCAGTGGCAGTACGGCGGGTGAGTTCTCGTTCCCAAGGCCTTTTGCCTCTTGCGCCAGCCCGAGCGACAAGGCAGCGAACCACAGGCCGGCCAAAGTGCCAACCGCCACGCTCCGGAGCGCCGCGGTGGAAATCGGCGGACGAGTGGCGGCGCCGGCGAGTGTCTTTTTCAACCTCTCAGGGCGGGAAAGGGGTTCGTTCATGCGGCAATGTTAGCGCCAGTCGTTCTCCAGTGGCAAGCCAGGCCCGCTCGGCCGCCCGGCCGGAGGGCCGGCGGCACGTCCAAGCACCTTGGGTGCGGGGACGGGCGCACGCGGAAAGGAAAGGGGTCAGAAAGGGGTCAGAGATGACTAATGGAGCATTTCGTGGCCCCTTCTAAAGGTTTGCCCCCTACCACGGCTTCAACTGGTTCATGGCTTGGACAAGGGCACGCCTGAGGGCCAGGGGATCGATGCTGCCGGTTTGGCGAGTGACGATCTTGCCGTCGGGCGCGAGCAGGACCGTGTAGGGCACGGCGCCCTGCCAGTCGGGGTCAAACGCATCAATGAGCCTTTCCCGGTCCGCCGAGGAGAAGATCAAGTTCCGGCAGGAGGCCTGTTTCTTCTTCAGGAACTCGAGCACGTCCTTGTCCTCGTCCGGCCGGTTGAGCGAGACGGTGACCAGTTCAAAATCGCGATGGCGATACATGCGGTTGAGGGTGACCAATTCGTGGAATTCGGCCACGCAGGGGGCGCACCAGGTCGCCCAGAAGCTCACCAGGCGGAACTTGCCGGATTGGTTTTTGCGCAGGGCCTTGAGGGCCTCCGCATCGGCCGGGGCGAGGGAGACGGGTTCGGCGGCCAGTTGGTCCAGGTAAGCCTTGACCGCCTCGGCCTTTCCGGCCCATTTGACGGAGCAGCCGACGGCCCTGGTCCGGGCGACGGGGGGTTCCTGGCCGGCGAGCAGGGCGTCGAGGGCGTCGCGCAGGTAGTTTTTCGTGACCCGCGCCGGGCGTTCCGAGTCATCGATGGCGCCGAGGTAACGGAGCTTGCGGCCGGCATCGAAGAGGAAGGCGTGGGGCGTGGCCACCGGGCCGTAAGCGCGGGCCACCGCCTCGGTATCGCCGTCATAAAGGTAAGGGAAATTGAACTGCCGGTCGCGGGCGCGGAGTTTCATCTCCTGGAACGAATCGCCCAGGTCGGACCAGCCCAGTTCGTCCAGGCGCACGGATTTGGGGTCGTTGGGCATGATGGCGACCACGGCCACGCCTTTGGCCTGGTAATCGGTCACGATGCTCTTGATGCGCTCTTCATAGTACTGGGCGGTAGGACAGTGGTTGCAGGTGAAGATGACCGCCAGGATTTTGGCCGGCGCGAAGTCCTTGAGCGCATGGCGGCGGTCGTCCACGCCCGGCAGGTCGAAATCCGGCGCGGGCGCGCCCAGCGGCAGGGTGGCAGGTTGAAAATCGGCCCCGAAGCCAGGAGGGAGCAGGGCCAGGCCGGCGAGCAAGGCGAAAGAAATTCGTTTCATGGCTTTAACTTAATTCCAATCCTAATCTTAATCCTAATCCTAATCCCGTAATCTCTAATCGCAATCTTAATTCCAATTCGCCTTCAAGATAGCACTAATTCGCCCGTTGGAATAGGCGCCGGCTGGCCCCGGCAATGGGGGGAAAAATCCCCAAGAGCCGTGTTTCCAGGCAAGTGGGTAGGGCGGAAACGTTGAAATCCGGGGCAACCTCGGCAATAATTGGCCTGTGAACCAAACTGAAGGGGCGGAATATGAGGAGGTGATGACGTGTCGGCTGGGGCAGGCGCGCAAACTGACGGAACCCTGTTCCATCGTGATCTTCGGGGCGAGCGGCGATTTGACCGCCCGCAAGCTCGTCCCCGCGCTCTATCATCTGTGCAAAGAGGGGCAGATGCCGCCGGATTTTCGCATCCTCGGCCTTGCCCGGCGCCAGAAGACGGACGCCTCGTGGCGCGAGGAGTTGCGGCGGGCGTTGGAGGAGTTTTCCCGGACTAAGCCGGTGGAGGAGGCGATTTGGCAGGAGTTTTCCGGGCACATTTTTTATTGCCAGGGTGACCTCACGGAGCCGGGCGCATACCGGAAGCTGGAGCAGCAGCTTAGCGCCTTCGGCCGCCCGCCCCTGCGGCAGAATCTGCTGTTTTACCTGGCCACCATGCCCAGCCAGTTCGGCGAGGTGGTCGAGCAAGCGCATCGCGCCGGCTTGCTGCATCAGCCAGGCGAGGAGGGCTGGCAGCGGGTCGTGGTGGAGAAACCGTTCGGCCACGATTTGGCCTCGGCCCTGCGACTCAACGACGAACTGACCCGCTATGCCCGTGAGCAGCAGGTCTTCCGCATCGACCATTACCTGGGCAAGGAAACCGTGCAGAACATCCTCATGTTCCGCTTTGCCAACTCGATCTTCGAGCGGCTCTGGAACCGCGACTCGGTGGAGCAGGTGCAGATTACCGTGGCCGAGCAACCGGGGGTGGGGCAGCGCGGGGGCTATTACGAGGAGGCCGGCGCGCTGCGCGACATGGTGCAGAACCATCTCCTGCAGGTCCTGTCGCTCGTGGCGATGGAGCCGCCGGTCTCACTGGAGGCCGAGGCGATTCGTGACGAAAAGGTCAAGCTGCTCCGGTCGCTCCGCCCGCTGACCGCGGAGGAGGTGGCCAAACAGGTCGTGCGCGGACAGTATTTCGCCGGGGTGGTCGCGGGCGAGTTGCACCCGGGCTACCGCCAGGAACCCAGGGTCAAATCCGATTCCCATGTGGAAACCTACGTCGCGCTCAAGCTGTTCATTGACAACTGGCGCTGGTCGGGCGTGCCCTTTTACCTGCGCACCGGCAAGTGCCTGCCCGCCAGCGCCAGTGAAGTGCGCATCCAATTCCGGCCCACCCCTTATGTCCTGTTTGCCGCCCAATGCGGCCAGCGGCTGGATTCGAACTCGCTGGTCCTGCGCCTCCAGCCCAATGAGGGCATCTCCCTGCGGTTCAATGGCAAAGTCCCCGGGACCAGTGTGGCCGTGCGGCCGGTGCGCATGCATTTCAGTTACGACGCCGAGTTCGGCGCTTACACGCCCGAGGCCTACGAGCGGCTCCTGCTGGACGCGATGGCCGGCGATGCCACCCTTTTCATCCGCCGCGACGAGGTCGAAACCGCCTGGCGATTCGTCGACGGGCTGCGCCGGAGCTGGGCGGGCCAGCCGCTGACCAACCGCGAATTCTACGCCGCCGGCACCTGGGGTCCGGTGGCGGCGGATGATTTGCTGGCCCAGGCCGGCCATGCCTGGCATGAGCCGAGGACGGTCAACGAGGCGGCTAACCAGCGCGCCTCTGCCGGAGACCCATGGGCACCTACGACCTCTTGACTTTCGGCGATGAGGAGGCGCTGGCCCAGACGGCGGCGGCTCAGTGGCTGAAGCAGTTGGAAACGGCTGGCCGGCGCGCCGGGCCGTACTGCGTGGCGCTTTCGGGGGGACGGATAGCGCGCCGGTTCTTGCTGGCCGTGAGGGACCAGGTCCGGGCGCGCCGGCTGGACCTTGGGCGGGTCCATTTCTTCTGGGGCGACGAGCGGTGCGTGCCGCCGGACAACCCGGAAAGCAATTTTGGCCTGGCCAATGAATGTCTGCTCGGTCCGCTGGGCATTGCCGGCGGGCAGGTCCATCGCATCCGCGGGGAGGCGCTCCCGGAGGCCGCCGCGGCCGAGGCGGAGGCGGGATTGCGGCGCATTGCGCCTCCCGGCAAGGGGGGCCAACCCGCGCTCGACCTGGTGTTCCTTGGGATGGGTGAGGAAGGGCATGTGGCGTCTTTATTTGCCGGGGAAGCCGAAGAGCTAAGGGCGAGCCCGGCTGTTTATCGGCCGGTGACGGCGCCCAAGCCGCCGCCGCGCCGGATTACGCTGGGTTACCCGGCTATCCGCGCCGCCGGCCAGGTCTGGGTGCTGGCCTCTGGCCCAGGCAAGGCGGCCGCTCTGCGCCAGTCTCTCACCCCGGCGGGCAATACCCCGCTGGCCCGGGTGCTCAGGCAGCGCCGCCACACCCGGATTCTCACGGACCTGGCTCTGGACGCGATTTTTCAGAAAAATCGGCGGTTGCACTTGACGGGCGGGGGATCTGATGGAAAGGAATAAACAGGGTTGCAATGGCGGGTGCGAGGACGTCGCAGTTCTTCGCGAGGCGAAGAGAAAGAGCTCTTTGAAAAGCGAAAAAAACTTTGAACAAGTCGCTTTCTGATGTTATCTATAAAGGTGCAGGGCGAATGGAAGAAGGCGATAACGATTTCGCTGTTCGTTTAGGGTTAGTATAGAGGTTTTGCTTGTAATGCGGTTCGAACAGCGAGCAAATAGTTGGCCGCATTACCCTTCTGAGCGCCTGGGTGAAGGCGTATAAACCTCATCACCACTAAGAGCCGGATGCAAATCCGGCTCTTTGCCTGTACCAAAAGGGCGTTGCCTGCCCGCCTGGGAAGCACTAAGCTCCGGGCTGATGAAACACCAACTCGACTTCGAAAAGCCGATTGCGGAATTGCAGAACGCGCTGGAGGAGTTGAAAAGACATCCGGAAAGGCTTGCCCTGGGGATCAGCTTCGCGGAAGAAGTCGCTTTGATTGAAAAGAAGCTGGCGGAGACCAAGCGCCAGATCTACGCGAACCTCAGCGCCTGGGATCGGATCAAGATTGCCCGCCACCCCAAGCGACCGTTCACCTTGGATTACCTGGAATCGGCCTTCACCGGGTTCAGCGAGTTGCATGGGGATCGGTTGTTTGCCGAGGACCGGGCGGTAGTGGGGGGTTTTGCCTGCCTGGGCGGGCACAAGGTGATGGCAGTCGGCACCCAAAAAGGCCGCGACACCAAGGAAAACATCCTCCGCAATTTCGGGTCCGCCCACCCGGAAGGCTATCGCAAGGCGCTGCGGCTGATGAAGCTGGCGGACAAGTTCGGCCTGCCGATTATTTCGCTCATCGATACGGCGGGGGCCTATCCCGGCATCGGCGCCGAGGAACGGCACATCGCCGAGGCCATCGCCGTGAACCTGCGCGAGATGATGCTCTTCCAGGTGCCCATTATCGCCGCCGTCGTGGGCGAGGGCGGTTCGGGCGGCGCCCTCGGCATCGGGGTGGCCGACCGGGTTGTGATCCTGGAAAATGCCTATTACTCGGTGATCAGCCCGGAGGGTTGCGCGGCCATCCTGTGGAAAGACCGCTCGGCCGCGCCAAGGGCCGCCGAGGCCCTAAAGATCACCGCCCAGCACCTCCTTCAGTTGGGCCTGGTGGATGAAATCATCCCCGAGCCTCTCGGCGGTGCCCACAACGACCCAGACCAGACCACCGGGACGGTGCGGGATGCTCTGCTCAAGCACCTGGAAGAACTCCTCAAGCTGTCCCCTGCGGACCGCCTGAAACAGCGCTATGCCAAGTTCCGCAACTTCGGACACTTCGTCGAAAAGCAACCCGCGGTGGTGGAAAAAGCTCAGGCCTGACCGCCATGCTCTATCCCTTGACCTTCCACCCCATTTTTAAGGAACGCGTCTGGGGCGGGCGCCGGCTGGAACAACTCTACCACAAGCGGCTGCCGCCCGGCATCCCGATCGGCGAGTCCTGGGAAATCAGCGACCGCCCCGGCGATGCCAGCGTCATCGCCAACGGCGCGCTGGCGGGCAAAGACCTTCATTGGCTCATGGAGCGCCAGGCCGCCGAGTTGCTCGGCCCGGCCGGCTCGTGGCGTGGGCGGTTTCCGCTGCTGGTCAAGCTCCTGGACAGCCGGGAGACGCTTTCGCTGCAAGTCCATCCGCCGGCCGCCAAGGCGGCGGCGTTGGGCGGTGAACCCAAGGCCGAGCTGTGGTACATCGCCGAGGCTGCGCCGGGGGCGGAGTTGTACGTGGGCCTGAAGCGCAGGGTCAGCCGGGCGGAATTCGAGCGCAAACTCCAGGCCGGCAGCGTGGCCGAGTGCTTCCACCGCGTCGCCGTTCGCCCGGGCGACGCCATGTTCCTGCCCAGCGGTCGTGTCCACGCCCTCGGCGCGGGCCTGGTCGTCTTTGAAATCCAGCAGAACTCGGACACGACCTATCGCGTGTTCGATTGGAACCGCGTCGGCCTGGACGGCAAACCCCGCGCACTGCACGTCCCGCAGTCGCTGGCCAGCATTGATTTCAACGACTTCGAGCCGGCGCTGGTGCGGGCCGATTTTGCCGGCGCCGGGCCGGCCAGGGTGCGGCCGCTGGTGCGTGAGCCGCTGTTTAGGGTTGAAGCCTGGCAAATCCAGGCGGCCGCCCAGGTGCCGCTCGGTCCGGGTCGGATGCATATTCTCGGGGTCCTGAACGGGCAGTTGTGCGTGCGGGCCGGCCAGAGTGAACTCGCCCTGGCGGCCGGTCAGTGCTGCCTGGTTCCCGCCGGGCTGCCCAAGGTCGAGCTCCGAGCCGAAACCGCCGCCAGCTTATTGCGCGCCGAAGCAGGGGCCTGCAGCGGCAGGCACGAAGGCCTGCCCCGGCGAGACGGGCATTTAGGCATTCAAGGTTGCGTGGCAATGGCCGTTGTGTGAAACGATTCCTGCAAAGCTGGGTGATCAACACGCTGGCCGTGTTGGTAGCGGTGTATGTGGTAAAGGGCATCGGCTATCAGAAGGCGTTGGATTTGTTGGTCGCCTCGCTGTTGCTGGGGATTCTCAATACGGTGCTGCGGCCGGTCCTGATGCTCCTGACCTTCCCGATCGTGCTTATCACGCTGGGCTTGTTCCGGTTCGTCATCAATGCCTTGCTCCTGCTTTTGGTTGGCTACGTCCTCCGGCCGCACTTCTCGGTCAACGGTTTCTCGGCTGCTTTTTGGGGCGCGCTCACCATCAGCCTGATTTCGACTGTCCTCAACGCCCTGACCGGCGGCGGCGCCCGGGTCCGCTTCCAACGCCGGCGCCGGCCCGATTCCCACGGCGATGGCGACGGTCCGGTCATCGATGTCTAGCACGACGTTTCATAGCAAAGGGAAGACGGTTCAAGGGATTGGCCGCCAAGAACGCCGCCGGTTGCCAGGCGGCTGAAACTGGCGGAGAGCACGGCCCCATGAAAGCGTTGGCAGCGGTCATCTTCGACATGGACGGCGTGATCGTGGACAGCGAGCCGCGCCACGAACGCGCCTTCCTGGAGGTCGTGCGCCAACTCGGCTACGCCGACACGCACGGCTTGCGGTTCTCGGACTATGTGGGCCGCTCGGACCAGGAATTGTGGATGGATTTCATCGCGCGGCACAAGCCCAGCCAGGCCGCCGAGGAACTGCTGGCCATGAAGCGGGAGCGGATGGTGGAACTAATCCGGCGCGAGCAGCCCCTGTTCGCGGGACTGCCAAGACTGGTCGAGAAACTGGCGGCGCGCTATCCCTTGGCCCTGGCCTCGGGTTCCGAGCGCCCGATCGTCGAGGAAGTCCTCCGGTTGGAGGGCCTGGGCCGGTTCTTTGCGGCAGTGGTCACCGACACGGAGGTGCCCCGCGGCAAGCCTGCCCCGGACATTTTCCTGCGCGCGGCGCAACTGCTGGGAGTCGCGCCCCAGGGCTGCTGCGTGGTGGAGGATTCCAAACCCGGGGTTGCCGCGGGCCTGGCGGCCGGCATGCAGGTGATTGCGATAACTAACACGCATCCGGCCGAGGCACTGCGCCTGGCGACCCATGTCGTGCAGTCCTACGAGGAAATTGGGCGGTTATTGCTCGGAGAACGAACTGATTGACCAGGGGTCTCCCACCCGTAAAAGCAGGACAAGCTCACCGCGGAGCACCTGGCTCGCGCGCGGCAAATCATAGCGTGCTGACCGCCCAGCGCAGGGCGGCCACGATGCATTGCACCTGCTCCGGGGTCGTGCAATAGGGGGGCATGAGCACGATGACGTTGCCGATCGGGCGGGTGAGGACGCCGCGTTTGGCCATGGCCTGGCACACGCGGAGGCCCGCGCGGTCGCGCAGGTCGAACGGTTCGCGCGTGCGCCAGTCGCGAACGAGTTCGACCCCGGCGACCAGGCCGACCTGGCGAATGTCGCCGACGAGTGGCAGGGACCATAGGGCGGGCAATTGGTCCCGCAACGCTTGCTGAAGTTGCTGCCGGGCACGGATGGACCGGGCCCCTTGGAGGAGTTGCAGGCTGGCCAGGGCGGCGGCGGCCCCGAGTTGGTTGCCGGTGAAACTGTGGCCGTGGAAGAAGGTCTTGAATTCACCGTATTCGCCGAGGAACGCGTCGAAGACGGCTTGGCTGGTGAGCGTGGCCGCCATGGGCAGATAGCCGCCGGTGAGGCCCTTGGCCAGGGCGAGAAAATCGGGTTGGACGGCCTCATGGTGGCAGGCGAAGAGAGGCGGGGCGGGGGCGGGAGAGAGGGCCTGAGCGGGTGAGGGAGTGGGCGGGTGCAGGAACCCGGTGCGGCCGAAGCCGGTCATGACTTCGTCGGCGAGCAATAAGGCGTCGTGGGCGCGGGCGATTTGGGCGGCGCGGCGCAGCCAGCCTGCGGGCTGAGGAATCATGCCGGCCGCCCCTTGCAACAAGGGCTCGAAGACGAAGGCGGCATAAGGGTTGCCCCTTTTCCGCTGGACCTCGAATTTCCGTTCCAGCGCGTCCAGGCATTGCCAGCGGCACTTGCGATACTGGCGGGCGTCGGCGCGCTCGGGTCTGGCGCGATTGAACGGGCACCGATAGCAGTAGGGCGCCATGACCTTGTCGGTCTTGAACAACAGGCCCGCGTAGGCCTTGTGAAACCGGTCAATGTGGCCCAGGGCCACGGCCCCAAGGCTGTCGCCATGATAGGCGCCGTCCAGCGAGAGGAATTTGGGTTTGGCGCTGCGGCCAGCGCGGCGGGTGAACTCATAGGCGAGTTTGAGGGCGACCTCGATGGCTGTGGCGCCGTCGTCGGACAGGAAGACTTTCCGCAGGGCCGGCACGGGTAGTGGGGCCGGCGTCTCGCCCGCGTTGGTTTCGAGGGCGAGACGCCCTCCTGGCAGGCGGGCCGCCTGCCCCACTAATGTCCTCGCCCGGTGCACGCTTCCAGCCTGCGCCACGCAGCAGGGATTGGCGGCCTTGACCAGTTGTTCGGCCAGGCGGCTGGCGGGTTCGTTGGCGTAGCCGAGGGCCGAGCTGTGGGCGATTTTGCGCAACTGCTGCCGGATGGCCGCGTTGATCCGGGGCTGATTATGGCCATGGAGATTGGTCCAGATGGAGGAGTTGGCATCGAGGTATTCGCGGCCCTGGGCATCGCGCAGCACGGCGCCGCAGGCTTGCACAATGACCAGGGGCTCGCGCTTGAGCCAATCGCGCATCTGGGTGAAGGGGTGCCAGAGGTAGAGGTGATCCAGTTTGGCGAGGGGGTGCATGTTTCAAGGCCTGATTCCAGAGTCTGAGGTTCAAGGGAGCACTTCACTTTTTTGGGTGGTCCCTCCTGACCTTAATCCTAATCTTAATCTTAATCCTAATCCTAATCCTAATCTCCTAATCCTAATCTCCCTCGTGCAACCGCCAATCAGAATTGGCTTTGATTAACCCCACGAGCATCGAAACAATTCTGCGTAGCCGCTCTTTCCCGGAGGCGACCACACCCAACTCACACCGGCCTGGGGAGGCCAGAACATCCAGCGCCGCGGCACACTCCAGAGCCGACCCGCGCGAAATGTCAAAAAAACGGCAACGATCGGGTGAGGTGAACTTTCCGTTGCCTTCGGCAAGGTTCAGAACCATCGAGGTACTGGCCCGATCCAATTGGTCACGCACGGCGACCGATTTGGGCAGCTTTCGCAGCAGGGGCTCGAGCCAGGCGACGAAGGCCAGAGACTCCCGATAAACCTCCAGTTTCTCATGGTCGAAGAGGCGATTCATTCGGATGAAGATCAGGAGCGAGGATTAAGATAAAAAGCCAGAAAGGCTACCAAAAAAAAGTGAAATGCGTCTGAGGTTCAAGCGCCGAAGTCGAGGGTCCGCAGCGCGGCCAGGAGTTGTTCGAGGTCGGCCAGGCTGTGGCCGGCCGTGAGGGTGAGGCGCAGGCGGGCCTGGCCGCGGGCGACGCTTGGGTAACGGATGGCAGGGATGAAAATGCCACGGCTGCGCAGGGCGGCGGAGATTTGCACGGCGCGGTTTTCGTCGCCGACCAGGAGGGGGATGATGGCGCCGGGCAGGGGTGAGCGGAGAGGGGCGAGGGCCGGGGGGCGCGGCCCTGGGGCTTGGTTGGCGAGAGCTGAGCGCAGGTCGGAGACTCGTTGCCAGAGGAGGTTGCGACGCTGCTGGCCGGCGGTGGATTGCACGAAGCGGATGCCGGCGGTGGCGGCGGCGACGGCCGCGGGCACGGGCGAGGTCGAGAAGAGGAAGGTCCGGGCGCGGTTGACCAGGTACTGGATGAGCGTCCGTGAGCCGCAGATATAGCCGCCCGCCGCGCCCAGCGCTTTGCCCAGGGTCCCCATCTGGACTTCGATCTGCTCGCTGACGCCGAGTTCCTCAGCCAGGCCGCGCCGGTTCGGGCCATAGAGCCCGGTGGCATGGGCCTCGTCCACCATCAGCCACGCGCCGTATTTCTCTTTGAGCGCCACAAGCTCCCGCAACGGCGCCTGGTCGCCGTCCATCGAAAAAACACTCTCCGTCACCACGAGCACGCGCGGGCGCGAGGCGTCGGCTGTGGACTTCGGGCGGCCGACTTGCCGCTCCGCCCATTGGAGGATGTGCTCGAGGTCTTCGGTATCGTTGTGGGCGAAGATGCGGAGTTTGGCGCCGGCGAGGCGGGCGGCGTCGACGATGCAGGCGTGCACGAGTTTATCGAGAATGAGGAAGTCGTCTTTGCCCACCAGCGCGCCGATGGCCCCAAGGGCGGCGGCGTAGCCGGTGGAAAAGCTCAGCGCAGCGGCGGCGCCTTTGAAGGCGGCCAGCGCTTCCTCCAGTTCGTGGTGGGGCGCGAGCGAGCCGCAGGTGAGCCGGGCGGCGCCGGCCCCGGCCCCGTATCGCTGCACGGCCTGGCAGGCGGCCTCTTTCAGAGCGGGCTCATTGGCGAGGCCCAAATAGTCGTTGGAAGAAAAGTTGAGCAGGGCCTGGCCGTCGACCTCGAGGTGAGGGGCTTGGGGCGAATCGACGCGGCGCAATTCGCGATAGAGTCCCTGTTCGCGCAGCGCGGCCAGGCGGCGGGCCAGTTCTTGGTTAAAGGCGCTCATGATCGCGGGGCGCAATCGCCCACCGGCCATCAATCATGCTCGCCGCCACAGGGCCCCGATGCTCGAGGATGGCCTGGTAAAGGTCGGGCATGTTCCCGGCAAACGGGAGGGCGATGAGGTCGGCGAAGGCGTGCTGGGCAAGCTCGCCGACCTGGCCTTCCAAGCCCAGGGCGCGGGCGCCGTTGAGGGTGGCCATTTGCAGGACCTCGCACGGCGGGAGTGTGGAGTTGCGCTCCGCCACCGCCCGCATCTCCTCGAACATGTTCAGTTCGAGGCTTTGCCGGGCGGTTTTATAGACGCTGGCGAGGCTGTCCGTGCCCAGACAGATGTTCACCCGCGCCTGGCGCAAGGCGCGCAGCGGAAAGGGCTGGTGGCGAAAATACAAATGGCTGCGCGCACAATGGGCGACGCTGACCTGGCGTTTGCCCAGCAGGGCGGCGTCCTGCCGTGCCAGGTAGTTGACGTGGACCGCCAGGAGGTTTTCGTTCAGCATCCCGCATCGTTCCAGGTGCTGGACCGGGGAGCCGAGGCCGCAATCGGACATGTCCCGCGCGTTGCCCCGGAGCCAGTCGAACATTTCGCCCCGGCCGCGGGTGAACATTTCGAACTCCAGGGCGGACTCGGCGACGTGGGTGGCGAGGCGGCAACGGCGGCGGCGGGCGGTGGCGGCGCTCAGGCGCAGCAGTTCCGGCAGCGTCGAATAGGGCGCGTGCGGCGCCAGGCCGGGGCGGCAGCGGGCGCCGCGCAGCGAGGCGAGCCGGGCGACCGTCTCCTGGACAATGTCCCGCGCGGGACGGCGACCGAGGCCGATCATTTCCAGGAACGAGAGGACGCGCAAGGGCGTGGTTTGCCAGGCCGCCGGCAGGAGGTCGGGCACGGCTTCGATGTCGCCCACGGTGGTGGTGCCGGTGCGGAGGAGCATCTGCGCGCCCTGGCGCCAGGATTGGGTGTAATCGGCCAGGGTCCAGCCGGTCCTGGTGGCATTCATCAGTTTGAGCCAATCGGTGAAAACCCTGGGGGGCGCGAAGTGGCCAGCCATGTTGGTGTAATCGAGATGGCAGTGGGCGTTGACCAGGCCGGGCAGCAGGGCCACTTCGCCCAAGTCGATGGCCGGGCGCGGGCCAGCCGACAGGTCGCGCCAGCGTCCGAGGGCGGCAATGCGATTGCGCCACAGCAGGACGGCGCCATCGGGGATCGGCGGCTGCCGGATGGGCAGGACCACGCGGGCGCGGAGGATCACATTCCCTTTTCCTGGCGGGTGCGTTTGCCGCGGGCCGCGGTCTTATGTTTCCGGGCCTTGTATTTGTTGCGCCGCTTGCGGATTTGCTGCTCGATTTTTTTGACGACGAGGTCGATGGCGGCGTAGAGGTCGCTTTGGACGTCTTCGGCGAACAGGTCGGGTCCCGGCAGGGAGAGCCGGAGCGCGCAGGAAAACTGGCGCTCTGGGGCTTTGGCGGAGTCGTGTTCCAGCGTGACCCGAGCGCTGGTCGCATACGGATGCAGGTGCTCGAGCTTCTGGAGCCGGCTGATAATGTGATCTTCGATGGCCTTGGTCAGGGTCACATTGTGCGTCGAAAGGATCATGTTCATGGTCCGATGATGCCGCCAGCGGCGGACAAAATCCAGCCGGAAAACTTGAATCGGCGCCCGCCTTTGATTACATGTGCGGAGTGCCTGCCAAAGTCATTGCAGTGGCCAATCAAAAGGGCGGCGTCGGCAAGACGACCACCGCCGTCAACCTGTCCGCCTGCGTCGCCGCCGTGGGCCGCCGGGTGCTGTTGTTTGATCTCGACCCGCAGGCCAATGCCACCAGCGGCCTGGGCCTCGAGAAGATCGCGGGCGCCAGCGCCTACCGGGTCTTGCTGGGCGAAGGCGGTCTCCTGGAAAAGATCCAGCCCACGGCCTTCAAAGGGCTGGAGCTAATCCCCAGCGAAGTGGATTTGTGCGGGGCGGATGTGGAGTTGGCCCGGGCAGAAAACCATCTCCAACGGGTCGCCCGCTCCTTGCAGCCGGTGCTGGAGGCGCAGCGGTTCGACGTCATCTTCATCGATTGCCCGCCCTCGCTGGGCATTTTGACCCTCAACGCCTTTGTGGCGGCGGACGGCGTCCTGGTGCCGTTGCAATGCGAGTATTACGCGCTGGAAGGGCTTTCGATGCTCAACCGGGTGATGGCCCAGTTGCACGATAGCGGGGTCAATCCCCGGCTGCAGTTGCTCGGCGTGGTGATGACCATGTTCGACGGCCGCACCAAGCTCTCGCAGCAGGTCGTGGGCGAAGTCCGCCAGCATTTCGGCGAAAAGGCCTTCCAGACCCTCATTCCCCGCGCTACCCGCCTGGCCGAGGCGCCCAGCTTTGGCCAGCCGATCATCTACTACGACAAATACAACGCCGGCGCCGCGGCCTATGAACTGCTCGCCCAGGAAGTGCTCACGCGCCTGGAAGCCTGAGGCGCAGCCTTTGCGCTTAGAGCCTTTCCGGAAAATAAGTCGGAGGGATTTTAAGCCGGAGGCGATTGCCGAGGCTGCCCAGTGGCGTGTTTTGCAAGCCGATTGGCGCGCTCTGCTAGTGACACCTTTTGGACCGAAGTTATCTTGAGAACATGACTACGACCAAAGTCCAAGCCTATGCAGCGCAGAGCGCCACTTCGGCCCTGGCCTCGTTTGGTATCACCCGGCGTGAACCCGGCCCCCTGGACGTCGAAATCGAAATTCTATACTGCGGGGTCTGCCACTCGGACCTGCACCAGGCCCGGAATGAATGGCACAACACCATTTATCCCTGCGTGCCGGGTCATGAGATTCTCGGCCGCGTCACCCGGGCGGGCTCCCGCGTTGCCAAGTTCAAGCCGGGGGACCTGAGCGCGGTGGGGTGCATGGTGGATTCGTGCCGCACCTGTGACAACTGCCGAGCGGGGCTCGAACAGTACTGCCTCTCTTTTCCCACCCTCACGTATAACACTCAAACTAATAAAGCTGATAGATAACATTCTATGAATACCAAAACCTTAGTCAGCGCCCTTTCTTGGGCAATCCTGATGTCTTCCGCGGTCGCGGAGGATTGGCCGCAATATCTTGGACCAAATAGGAACAGCACATCAGCCCAGAAAGGCATTTTACGCTCCTGGCCTCAGAATGGGCCGGAAGTTGTATGGACTGTTACTGTTGGCAGAGGCTTTGGTGGACCTGTTGTCAAAGAGGGCAAGGTTTACTTGCTCGATAGGGACGATAAGGTAGGCGATAATCTTCGTTGTTTAGACCTTTCCAACGGTAAAGAGCTCTGGAATCTTGCTTATGACGCTCCCGGAACTGTTATGTTTCCCGGCTCACGAAGCGTCCCAACTGTGGACGGCAAGAACGTCTATTCATGCGGTCACAACGGCGACCTTTATTGCATAGACATAAACACACACAAACCAGTCTGGAATAAGAACATTGGGACGGACTTCGGCGGTCTGGCAGGCGGTGGATCGGCGTTTGGAGCGGGACCCGAAGGCCGATTTCCAACGTGGGCCATCACCCAGAACCCGCTGATTTACGATGACCTGCTGATTGTGGCCTCCCAAGCGCCCAAGGCTGGCGTGGTGGCGTATGAGAAGCTCACGGGGAAAGTTAAATGGAGCACGCCTTCCCTGGGCTATGTCGGATACGTCAGCCCCGCAATCGTAAAGGTGGACGGGAAAGACCAGGTTGTTATGGTAACCCCATCCACCAATCCTTTCCAACGGGCGAGAGCGGATGAAAATGAAATGGGGAACATCATCGGCATAGAGCCGCTTACGGGAGAAATCCTGTGGAAATATGCGAAGTGGCATTGTCACATCTCCGTGCCCAGTGCGGTTGATGCTGGTGACAACAAAGTGCTGGTTGTCGGGGGATATGAACTCGGTGCAACGATGATCAAGGTCGAAAAAAAGGCGGAAGGCAGCTACGGCACAACCGAACTGTTTACCACCAGGCAATTTGGCGACCAGACGAAACCGCCGATATTCTACAAAGGCTACTTTTATGGTGAATACGGCACCAATGAACGGCGTGACGGCATGGTGTGTATGAGCATGGATGGCAAGATCATGTGGCAGACCAAGCGTTCACCTGATTTTAATAAAGGGAGTATGATTCTGGTCGATGGGCTGATTCTGGCCAGCGATGGTGCGCAGACGTTATACCTTATAGAGCCTGATCCATCCGGCTTTAAGCAGCTTGCATCAGCAAAGTTGCTTGGAGAAGGAGGAACAGGATCAGAAAATGATCCGTTGGCTTCACGAGTTGGAGGTCAAACTCAGAACTGGGCGCCGATGGCGCTTGCCGATGGAAGGCTCCTCGTGCGGGATCAGAGACAATTAAAGTGCGTGAAGGTGGCTCAATGACATCGCGGCGCGGGAGCACGTCCGAAAAAGTTGGCGGACTTCGTTTTGAATGTCCGCATGTCACGTCAGCTAAATGCCGGAAAACGGTCAAATGACCAAAAAACGCGAAACGCAATATGAGAACGAAAGAACCTGGGCACCTTGAGAGGACGGTCATCAGCGCCCTTTGTTGGACCATCCTGCTGTCCTGCGCGCGCGCTGACGACTGGCCGCAGTGGCAGGGTCCCGACCGCAACGCCATGTCCAAGGAAAGCGGCCTGCTCAAGGAATGGACGAAAGACGGCCCACCGCTCGCCTGGAAAATCAACGGACTCGGCGGTGGCTACAGCGGTCCCTCCATTGCCGCTGGCCGGATCTTCGGCATGAGCAATCGCGGCGACGACGAAGTCATTTGGGCCCTGTCCGAAAAGGATGGCAAGGAACTTTGGGTGACGCGCCTTGGGTCCGCTTTCAAGCAGCAAGCGCCGCAGGGAAAAGAGGGGCCGGCGTGCACGCCGACCGTAGATGGCGAACGGCTCTATGTTCTGGGCTTGGGCGGCGACCTGGCTTGCCTGCAGGTCAAAGACGGCAAGATCATTTGGCAACGCAGCCTTCAGAGGGATTTTGGCGGGCGCGTACCAACCTGGAGTTACCGCGAATCGCCGCTCGTTGATGGTGATAAGGTCATCTGCACCCCCGGCGGCCAGGACGCGATCCTGGTGGCCCTCGACAAGTTGACCGGCAACACGATCTGGAAGAGCCAGGTGCCCGGCGGTCCCGGTGGCGGCCCCGGTGGCAGTCCCGGTGGCCCGGGTGGTTCCGCGGGCGGGCCTGGCGGTCCCGGCGGCGGCCCCGGTGGTCTCGGCGGACGGGGCGCTGGCTCGGCCCCGGTGGTGACCGGAACCAAAGACCCAGGCTTGTTCATGAGCGAGCATTGGGGGATGACAGCTTTCTCCTCCAAGGTTCCCTATGGCAAGTATCTCGCGAAGCTCTACTTTGCGGAGACCTATGAAGGGATTACCGGCCCTGGCCAGCGCGTTTTTTCCTACAATGTCCAGGGGCATGAATTCAAGGACTTTGACGTTTGGGCGAAGGCCGGCGGTCCCAACCGCGCCTACATCGAAACGGTGCCTGTGGAAGTCACCAACGGAGAGTTTCGCATTGTTTTCACGCCTCAGATCGAGAACGCGGCAATTAAGGGGATTGAACTCATTCCGCAGGCAGAGGCTGTAACCGGTGCGGCGCCATCCGCAGCGACCCTACGGATCAAGGCCGGCCTGTCCGCGCCATTTACGGATTCGAGCGGCCAGGTTTGGAAGCCGGATGAAGGTTTTGAGGGAGGCATGATGAGCCAGGTGGCCGGCGGTTTCGGCGGCGGTCGGGGTAATCGCGATGGTGGTCCAGGCGGCCCGGGCCGCGGTCCCGGTGGTCCCGGCCGCGGTCCCGGTGGCTCCGGCCGTGGTGCCGGTGGTTTCGGCGGTTCTGGAGCGGCCTACGCCTCGGCCATCGCAATCGACTTCGACGGGCAGCGCCAGTACGTGCAGCTCACCGCGAGGGCACTCGTCGGGGTCGCGGCGTCCGACGGCAAGTTCCTCTGGCGGTATGACCGGCCCGCCAACGGCATGGCTATTAACTGTTCCACGCCGGTCTATCACGATGGCACGGTGTTCGCCGCCTCGGCCTATGGTGCGGGCGGTGGCTTGGTGAAGCTGAGCAAGGATGCGAATGGTGGTGTCAAGGCCGAAGAAGTCTATTCCTCCAGGAAGATGCAAAACCACCACGGCGGCATGATCTTCTTCGACGGCTGCCTGTATGGCGCCAACGGCGGCAATGAGGGTGGCTTCCTCGTCTGTCTCGACTTCCAGACCGGCAACGTTCTCTGGGACGAGCGCGACGACGCCGAGCGCCGGGCGCCGAAAGGCTCGCTGGCCCTGGCGGATGGCCGACTCTACTATCGCACCGAGAAGGGCACCATGCTCCTGATTGAGCCGAACCCGAAGCAATACCTCGAGCGTGGCCGCTTCGACCAGCCCGACCGCAGCCAGCAGCCGGCCTGGACGCACCCGGTCATTGCCAACGGCAAACTGTACATCCGCGATCAGGACCTCCTGTTCTGTTACGATGTGAAGGCGAGGTAAGGCGTCCTTGGTTCCCGTGGAAAGACTCAAATTATGAGAACATCAATGAATCAGCCCTCCTCGGGCAACGATGAGAATGCTGCGAGGATTTGCCCGAAGACCGGGCGTCGTGTCGAGCGCGGAAGGGAACGCCGCTGGGCGTCTTGGGCGCTGCCCTTTGTGGGGTTGGTGTCGCTGCTGTGGTTCCTGATACGTGTGCTCCCCAAGCCCTCGCGGGCCACCTATCCATGCCAGCGGGCAGCCTTTCCCCTCGCGGGCGGTTTCGTGGTGTGGCTGGCCAGCATAGTCGCGTCGAGTCTGGCGTATTGCAAGGCCAAGCGTCTGGCGGGCCGAGGCCGCTACTTGGCTGCTGCACTCCTCGCGACGGTGGCGGTGGCGGTGGCAGCTATCTGTTGGTTGCCCACCATCAATGGCGCTCGTGCGGGTTTTACTCCGAGCGATCCGCCCAATAGCCCGATGGGCGTCGGCAAGGGCATCTATCCGGGGCGGGTCGTATGGGTCCACGACCCAAATGCAACCAAGTGGGATGGCGTGACCGGCCACTGGTGGGACGTGCAGAACCTGGATCAGCAGGCGGTGGATAAGATGCTCTCGCATGCCCTGCGGACTCTGACGGCGGAGCAGAATGATGCGGCCGCCTGGGACGCCCTCTTGCGCTATTTCAATCGCACTCACGGTGCTGGTGACGTCGGCTACCAGCCGGGCGAAAAGATCGCAATCAAGATCAACCTGAACGAGGAGGGATACGGCCCCGCTTATGGCGGCAACGGCCGCATGCCAAGCCCGCAGACGATTCACTCCCTCCTTGCCCAACTCTTCGACAAGGTGCATGTCTCCGGATCAAACGTCACCATTTATGATGCCTCGCGGGCCATTGCCGATCCGCTCTACAACCGGATCCACGGCGATTCGGACCCGAATTTCCAGAACGTGAGGTTCGTTGCCAATACCACGGGCAACGGCCGCATCGGTGCGGTTTATGACCCCGCTTATCCCGTCCACTTCGCCAATCCGAACGTGAGCCCCGCCAACCATGCCACGGCTTATCTGCCAACCTGCGTGACCGAAGCCAAATATCTGATCGATATGGCCCCGCTCTCGGCGCATAGCATGTTCGGTGTGACCGTGTGCGGCAAAAACTGGTTTGGCTCGGTCTGTTGGCGGACGAATGCCAATTATGGGTCGTGGAACGGTGGCTGGACGCCCTCGCCCCTGCACAACTTCGGTCTTCGCAATAATCCCATGGGCTCCTACAACTGTATTGTCGATCTCATTGGCCACCCGCAACTCGGCGGTAAGACGCTGCTGTTCCTGGTGGATGGTCTCTATGGTTCCGACAACGCGATCACCACGGTGCTCCGCTACAGGTCCTTTGGCACCAATTGGACCGCCAGCGTGTTTGCGTCGCAGGACCCCATCGCGATCGATTCGGTCGTGGTGGACATCCTGCGGAATGAACCGCTGATGGCCAGCAACTGCACCGGCCAAGGCGTTGACAATTACCTCCACGAGGCAGCCCAGGCGGCCAATCCGCCCTCGGGCAGCTTCTACGACCCCGGCAGCACCGGATCTCGTCTGGCCAGTCTCGGCGTCCACGAGCACTGGAACAACGCGGTGGACAAGCTGTACTCCCGTAATCTAGGCAGAACCGAAGGCATCGAACTGCTCCCCCGGGGCGGCCCCGACGGCGATCCGGACGGTGATGGGATGAACAATACCACTGAGTATCAGGCCGGCACCGACCCGATGGATACCAATTCGACGCCATTCCGCTTAACCTCTATCACGCGGCAAGGCAACGATATTCTTATCAGGTGGACGACTCAGGGCGGCTCAACCAACCGCGTGCAAGTCGCTCCGGGCTTTACCAGTGGCAGTGCCTCCAACACTTTCACCAATCTCAGCCCGGTGGTCGTCCCTCGCGGCAATTATCTCGCGAGCACCAACTACCTCGACGTCGGAGGCGCGACGAACCTGCCGGCCAAGTTTTACAGAGTTCGCCTAGGGCCGTGACGCACCCTTCCCCCATTGAACTTCTTATGACGCAAGGCAAAGGCGCATGCCTAACAAGCTCACGTCACTGCATGAGTGACCGATTCCACCTCCCCAGCGCGTGGGCACAGCGGCTGACCGAATTCAAGATCCCGCTTCCCGCCCTGCTCCGCCGGGCCGGATTGCCGGAAATCTTCTTCCAGCAGGAGAAAATCTACGCCACCACCGCTCAAGTCTTCGCCCTATGGCGTGCGGTCCGCGAAATGACTCCAGATCCCGCCATTGGCCTGAAAATGGGCGAGGAGCCACGCTTTGGGCTTTACCACCCCACCACCGTCGCGGCCGTTTGCAGCCAGTCCTTCCGCGACGCCCTGCACCGCATCGCCCGCTTCAAGCAGTTGACGTGTCCGCAAGAAATCCGTGTTCTCACCACTCGGGACGAAGCCTCCGTGGAGTTCATCTACCCTCAAGCCCAGGAACCCCAGCCCGACATTCTGGGGGACCTTGTTCTTTCATGGATTCTAGGCATCGGTCGCCGAGGCACCGACGGCCGAATCACGCCCCTGCGCCTGGAACTGACCCGCCCTGTTCGCAGCCGCGAGTTGCTCGAATCCCACTTCGGCTGCCGCGTGCGGTTCAAAGCCAGCCGCGACGCGCTGGTCTTTCGCAACAGTGACTTGGATCTGCCCTTCATAACCCACAACGTGGAACTGCTCACGGCGATTGGGGCCCACCTGGAATCCGAGCTTCAGGAGCGCAATGCCAGCGCCGATGTGGGAGGACAGGTCAAGCACACGCTCAAGCGCTCCCTCGCCGGGAAACGCCCAACGCTCCAGCAGGTCGCGCGAGACCTCTGCATGAGCGTGCGCACACTACAACGTCGCCTTACCGATGCCGACATTACCTTCCGGCAACTTGTGGAAGACACCCGGCGCGAAATGGCGCACCACTATCTCAAACACAGCACGGTTGAATTGAACGAGGCCGCCTTCTTGCTGGGCTACGAGGATGCCAACTCCTTCATTCGCGCCTTTCACGTCTGGGAAGGCACTTCACCGGGGGAATGGCGCACGCGGCATAGCAAGGCCGCGGTCGAGGTGGTGGGACACTGAATTTTAATGCAAACTCAAAGAAAGGATTCGAAAATGCAAAAGCGCAAACTTGGGAAAAGCAATCTGCAAGTCTCAGCCCTCGGCCTCGGCTGCATGGGAATGAGCTTTTCTTACGGCCCCCCCAAGGACAAGCAGGAGATGACCGCTCTTCTCCGGGCAGCCGTCGAACGCGGCGTTACTTTCTTTGACACCGCTGAAGTTTACGGCCCATACATCAACGAAGAACTCGTGGGCGAAGCCCTTGCTCCCTTCCGCGGGCAAGTGGTGATCGCCACCAAGTTCGGGTTCGACCTCAGTCCCAATCTCGATCCTCGCGGGATCAAGGGTGCGCCGGGACTGAACAGTCGGCCGGAGCACATCCAGCAGGCCGCCGAGGGCTCGCTCAAGCGGCTCAAAGTCGAGGTCATCGACCTGCTCTATCAGCACCGGGTCGACCCAAACGTGCCGATCGAAGACGTGGCGGGCGCGGTAAAGGACCTGATCCGGCAGGGCAAGGTCAAGCACTTTGGCCTTTCCGAAGCGGGCGTGCAGACGATCCGTCGCGCACACGCCGTCCAGCCGGTCACTGCCCTCCAGAGCGAATACTCGCTCTGGTGGAGACGCCCTGAAGCGGAAGTGTTGCCGACGCTCCAACAACTCGGGATCGGTCTCGTTCCCTACAGCCCTCTGGGCAAGGGCTTCCTCACGGGCAAGATCGACCAAAACGCGAAGTTCGACAGCTCCGACTTCCGCAGCACCCTCCCTCGCTTCACCCCGCACGCTCTCAAGGCGAATCAGGCCCTGATTCATCTGCTCGGCAGCATCGCCCAACGCAAGAAGGCGACACCCGCCCAGATCGCCCTCGCCTGGCTGCTCGCTCAGAAGCCGTGGATTGTTCCCATCCCGGGCACCACGAAGCTGCATCGCTTGGACGAGAACATCGGGGCGGCCTCAGTCGAACTCACGCCGGACGACCTCCGTGAGATTGATAGCGCCGCCTCCAAGATCACCGTGCAAGGGGCTCGGTACCCCGAAAAGCTCGAGCAATTGACCGGTCGCTGAGCGGCGAAAAATAAATTCCGATTCTCTCCAACCCCGAGGGTTGGCAGACAGTAGCCGGTGGTCGTTCAGGGTAAAGGGGGAACGACCACCGGGCTCCCGATTCCGAATCGGGACTGGCCGTCGCACCCCGGAGGGGTGCCAGAGAATAATGTCGGCATTACGCCTCGCCTTCGGAACTTGTTCCTGCATGAACCCTTAACCCCTCAACGGTGCATACACATCGCGCAAATAACGCTTCTGGGTCTTCATTAAAGTCACGTTCACGTACTCGGCGGCGGCGGCCGGGGCGAGACCGCCTTGTTCGCCGGCGATTTGGATGAGCGTCTGGTGCACGTCTTTGGCCATGTGTTTGGCGTCGCCGCAGACGTAGAAGTAAGCCCCGTGCTGGAGCCAGGCCCAGAGTTCCCGGGCCTCTTCGAGCAGGCGGTGCTGGACGTAAAGCTCGTGCGATTGGTCGCGGGAGAAGGCCAGGTCCAGCCGGTGCAGTTTGCCTTGCCGCTGCCAGGCCAGCAATTGGTCCTCGTAGAGGAAATCGGTGGCGCGGTTGGCCCGCCCCTCCTTCACCCCTGGGTGGCCAGGCCAGGGCTTTTGGAGCCGGCGCACGCCCCGGACGCCCAGCAAGAGCATCGGTTACCTTGGGTTGGAGCAAGAGGCGGCCGGCGGGCTTTCGCAAAAACGGCTATGGGCATGGCAAAAAATGGTTGGTAATTGACAATCCTGCTGTAGCCCATTTTCTGTTCGTAGGGGAAGCTCTATTTGCTATGTTGCCTCCATTGGCTACATTGGCGATTATGCGCTCTTTTTCGGCAAGGATTGAAAGCCGGCGCGAGTTTTTCCGCGCGGCCGCGCGCGGCGGTCTGCTGGCCCTGCTGACTGCCGCCGGCGGGCTGGCCGCGCGGTCGCGCACGCCGGCCGGCCAACGCTGCGTCAACCGCGGCCTCTGCCGCGGCTGCGCCGTGTTCGGCTCTTGCGGCCTGCCGCAAGCCCTTTCCGCCAGGGGCGCGCCATCAGGAGGTTGAACATGAAAAATCGGAATCCGGCCATCACCCGACGTCAATTCCTCCGGCAAAGCGCGCGCGGGGCCGGATGGTTTGGCGTCGGCAGCGCCTGGCTGGCCGCCTCGGGGCGGGTGGGAAGCGCCGGCGCCGCTCAAAAGGGCGCCAACCCTTTTGCCTACGACCTGGAACGGGTGAGCAAGACCGACCCCAGGCTGATCCGTTACGAGCAAGTCGCGCGCTTCGCCTCGCCGAGTCCCGCGCCGCGCCGCCTGGCCGTCGGCCCGGAGGACCGCTTGTACATCGCGGCCAGCAACGGCGTGAGCGTGCTTGACCGCGCGGGCGCCCAGTTGGACGAGATTGCCTTGCCAGCCCCAGCGCGGTGCGTGGCCGTCGCCACCGATGGGACGGTCTATGCCGGGCTGCGCGAGCATGTGGAAGTGTTCGACCGCAAAGGCCAGCGCCTGGCGGCGTGGGGCTCGCCGGGCAAAAAGGCCTGGCTCACGGGCCTGGCGGTGGCCGGGCAAGACGTGTTCGTGGCCGACGCCGGCAACCGGGTCGTGCTGCATTACGACAAGTCCGGCCAACTGGCCGGTCGCATCGGCGAGAAAAATAAAGACCGCCACATCCCCGGGCTCATCGTCCCCAGCCCTTACCTGGACGTGGCAGTGGCCCGCGACGGCCTGCTGCGCGTGAACAATCCAGGGCGGCATTGCGTGGAGGTTTACACCGTCAAGGGCGACCTGGAGTTTGCCTGGGGCAAACCCGGGGCGGGCATCGAAGGCTTTTGCGGGTGCTGCAACCCGGTGGCCGTGGCCCTGCTGGCCGACGGCCGCTATGTCACCTGTGAAAAAGGATTGCCGCGCGTGAAAATCTATTCGGCCTCAGGCGCCTTCGAGAGCGTCGTAGTCGGGCCCGAATCGTTACCGGAAAACGCCAGGGCTGGGGCCCTCAAGGACACTAGCGACGGCCTGCTGGGCGGGCTGGATGCCGCCGTGGATTCGCAAGGCCGGATTTATGTGCTGGACCTGGTCGCCGCCGATGTGCGGGTGATGAAAGCAAAGACGTGAAGACGTGGAAGCCTGGAAGCGTGGAAGCGTTAAAGGAGTTAAACAGGTTAAATAAGTGACCTCCCTCGACCCTCGGCCCTCGACCCTCGGCCCCCGCCACCCTGCCCCGCAAGGCTCTTGAAAGCTCGTCTCTGCTGAAAAACCATGGCTAACCAACCTCCAAGCCAGCCGCCGGTCAGCCGCCGGCAGTTCCTGCGCGAGGGCGCGCGCGCGGCGGCCTTGACGAGCCTGGGCGGTCTGATCGGGGTGGTCGCCGGGCGCAGCGCGGCCCAAGGCACGGTCTGGCAAATCGATCCGCAGAAGTGCGTGCGTTGCGGCAATTGCGCCACCCACTGCGTGCTGGAACAGTCGGCGGTGAAGTGCGTGCATGCCTTCGCCATCTGCGGCTACTGCCAGCTCTGCACCGGCTATTTCGAGCCGGAGCCGAACGACCTCAACACTGGCGCCGAGAACTGCCTCTGCCCGACCGGCGCCATCAAACGCACCTTCGTCGAGGACCCGTATTACGAATACACGATTGAGGAGGGGCTCTGCATCGGCTGCGCCAAATGCGTGGAGGGCTGCAACCGTTTCGGCAACGGCTCGCTCTTCCTCCAGGTCCGCCACGACCGCTGTGTCAATTGCAATGAATGCGCCATCGCCAAAGTCTGCGCCGGTGATGCCTTCCGCCGGGTGCCGGCGGAGCAACCCTACCTGCTCAAGACCAGGAGCCACTGAATGACTTGGCGCCAAGCCAGTGCGCAGTGCAGCAGGCGGCGGGCGGCGCGCGCAGGCGGCGCTGGTCCCTCGGTCGAGCCTGCCTCGGCGTCGGGCTGGATTTTGCGGTTTGCGCTTTACGCCTTGCTCCTCACCCTCTGCTGTGCGAGCGGGCTGGCCGAGCAACGCTTTCCCCCGCCCGAATTCGAGAGCGGCCATCAACTCCCGGTCATGCCCACGCCGGCGGCGCGCGCGGTGCTCTTGCAGTACCTGGATGTCGCCGTGCTGGGGGTGATGCTGGGCCTGGCTACCTGGGTGGTGTACCGGAAACGCTCGCGCCGGGGCGTGCTGGCGCTGTCAGGGTTCTCGCTCCTCTACTTCGGGTTCTGGCGCAAAGGCTGCGTTTGCGCCATCGGCTCGCTGCAGAATGTGGCGCTGGCGCTGGGAGACGGCGGCTACGCGGTGCCGCTGGTGGTGACGGCTTTCTTTGTGTTGCCGCTGGCGTTCGCGCTGTTCGCGGGCCGGACCTTCTGCGCGGGCGTCTGCCCGCACGGGGCGTTGCAGGATTTGCTCCTGCTCAAACCGGTGAAAGTGCCCTCCTGGCTGGAACATGGCCTGAGTGTGTTGCCCTTCATCTACTTGGGAGCGGGGGTCTTGTTCGCGGCGACGGGCAGCGCGTTTATCATCTGTCAATACGATCCCTTCGTGCCCATCTTCCGGCTGAACGGGCGCACCTTGATGGTGCTGGCGGGGGCGGCCCTGCTGCTGCTGGGCGTGTTCGTCGGCCGCCCTTACTGCCGGTTTCTTTGTCCCTATGGCGCCTTGCTCAAGCTGGGCGCGGCAGTCGCGAAATGGGGCGTGCGCGTGGCGACCGATGACTGTGCCCGCTGCCGGTTGTGCGAGGCCGCTTGCCCCTATGGCGCGATGCGCCGACCGCAGGCCGCCAGAGCCGAACCGCAACTGGCCGAAGACCGCCGCCGGCTGGCCTGGCTGCTCCTGCTTCTGCCGGTGCTCCTGGCCGGCGGCGTCTGGCTCGGGGGGCGCTTCAGCGTCCCCGCCGCCTGGTTGCACCCCACCGTTAAGCTCGCCGAGCGCTTCGTGCGCGAGCGCGACACCCCGCCCAAGACCGGCACCCTGACGGACGCCGACCTGGCGCTCGCACGCGCCCGCCAAAGCCCAAAAGAACTCCTGACCGACGCCGCGGCCATCCGGCAGCGATTCCTGGTCGGCGGCTGGATTTTCGGCGCCTGGGTGGGGCTGGTCATCGGCGCAAAGCTCATCAGTCTCTCGGTTTATCGCCCGCGGACTGATTACGAGCCGGATCGCGGCGCCTGCGTCGCCTGCGCGCGCTGCTTCGAGTATTGCCCGCGAAATCGTCCGGCTCGGGCGCCGACCGAGGGAATATGTTCAAGCGCTGAAGCCTTGAAGTGTTGAAGCGTTAGACGAGCTAGTAAGTTAAACAGGTCATGCTGCCTGCAGGTATAGTTTGCGCCTTTGTCATTCGGCCTTCGGTTTTCGGGTTTGAGGCAGAGTGATGCCGGGATATGCTTTTGACCGGAGCTATAAGTTCAAATGAGTGGGAATCAGGTTGACCAACCGAGAGCCACGGCCCCGGTTTCGGAGGGCGTGGAGCAGGGCGCCTGCCGCGCCTGGCGCCTGACGGCGTGGGTGGCCGGCGTTTTCGCGGCTCTGGTCGGTCTCGGGATGCTCCTGGGCCAGCTCCAGGCCCGAGCGGATGATCCGCTGAACTCGCCCCGGCTCAAGGCCTACAAAGAGAAACTGAGGCTCAGCCCAGCCGATGAGCAGCTCAAGCAGAACATTCGCCAGCTCGATTTGCAGCTCCGTGCGCGCTACTTCCGCCAGTTGTCGCGAATGGATGCAGGCGTGTACCTGTTGCTCGGCGGGGTGGCCCTGTTGGTGCTCGCCGTGACCCGGCTGGCTTCTTACCAAAAGCAGCGGCCCCGGCCCCGGCGCGATGCCCCCGGCGAACCCGCCCGCGCCGCCGCCCGCGCGCGCTGGTGTGTGGCCGCCAGCGGCGCCGCCATCGGCGCATTCCTGTTTCTACTGAGTCTGGGCCTGAGCACCGCCTTGCCCAGGCGGCCCGCCGACCTGGACAAACTCCTCGGCTCGGACACCGTCACCGCCGGCTCCAGCGATGCCGCGCCGCTCGACGAACTGAGCCACAACTGGCCCCGCTTCCGCGGCGCGGGCGGCGGAGGGGTCTCGGCTTTTACCAATGCCCCGGCGAGCTGGGACGTAAGCACCGGCGCGGGAATTGCCTGGAAAACTGCCGTGCCGGCCCCTGGGTTCAATTCGCCCATCACTTGGGGTGACCGCGTCTTTTTCTCCGGCGGGGACGCCGCCCGGCGTGAAGTGTTCTGCCTCGACGGCAAGACCGGCCAGTTGCTCTGGCGGCAGGCAGTGACCAATGTCCCCGGCGGCGCCGCCCAGTTGGCGGAGGTCCCGGACACGACCGGCTATGCCGCTTCCACGATGGCCTCGGATGGCCGGCGCCTTTATGTGCTCTTTGCCAATGGCGACACGGCGGCCTTTACTTTCGAGGGCAAGCTGGTCTGGGCCAAGAGCCTTGGCCCGCTCAAGAATCCTTACGGCCATGCCGCCTCGCTGGCCACCTGGCAGGACCGGCTCCTCCTCCAACTGGACCAGGGCGAGAGCGAGGAAGGCAAATCGAAGCTCCTGGCGCTGGATGGGCGCACGGGCCAGACTCTTTGGCAACGGCCACGCCAGGTGGGCGCTTCCTGGGCCTCGCCCATCGTCATCGAGACGGCCGGCAAGGCGCAGGTGATTACCCTGGCCGTCCCGTGGGTCATTGCCTATGCGGCCACCGACGGCGCCGAACTTTGGCGCGTCGAGGGGCTCAACGGCGAAATTACCCCCTCGCCCATCTTCGCCGGCGGATTGGTCTTCGTGGCCAGCCCGTCGGAAAAACTGCTGGCTATTCGTCCCGACGGGCAAGGCGACGTGACCAAAACCCATGTGGCCTGGGTGAGCGAAGAGAACGTGCCCGACGTGACCAGCCCGGCCAGCAACGGCGAACTGGTCTTCACCGTCACCACCGGCGGCCTGCTCACCTGCTTCGACGCCAAAGACGGAAAGAAGCAATGGGAGCACGACTTCGATATGGAATGCCACGCCTCGCCGGCCCTGGCCGGAAACCGGCTTTATCTCTTCAGCCAAAAAGGCGCCGCGGTCGTGGTCGAAGCGGCGCGCCAATTCAAAGAACTGTTCCGCACGCAAATGGGCGATGCCTTCCACGCCAGCCCCGCCTTCGCGCCGGGGAAAATCTTCCTGCGGGGAGTGACTAATGTTTACTGCCTTGAAGCGTTGCAGCGCTGAAGGGCTGCAATTCCAATTCACGTTGGAGCAAAAAGGCGCTGGCCTGGCCGCGGCGGCCTGATTCTGGCAATTTTGTCGCCCACCCCTGTCGGCCTGTCGGCCCTCCGCACTGGGCGCATCCCGACACTGCCGCTAATTCCACTCTACCCGCGCGCAGCGCGGCATCCTTTTGCCCCGAAGGGGCAACAAGACAGTAGCCCAGGGCAAGGCCCGTCCCGCTCCCAGCGGGACGGGCCGCCGCCCTGGGTAAAGTGGAAAAAGGGATCGCCCCCATCCCATGCGCTCCGAGCGCATGGGAGGGGGGATGGGGGGAGGGCTTCCGCCCGCGCTCGGGGGCAGTCTCAGGATGCGCCCCCCGCGCAGAACAGAAACGCGCTGGCCTGGCCGCGGCGGCCTGATTCTGGCAATTTTGTCGCCTCCACCCCCCGTCGTTCATCCTCGACAATTTGCGATTGACAGCGCGGCGGGCACCGGGAGTATGCTTGGCTAATGCTTGGCCTCTGTTTGCAATCAGGCCGCTTTGTGCTCATCTCAGCCGGACAGCCATTCCAGGCTGCCGGTTCGCCGGGCTTTCCGGCCCGGCGTCGAAATGGCCCGTCCGAAAGCCGCCTGAACCGGTCCCGAGGTGTCGAGAGAAGGCCGGCCCTGCAGAGACAGGCTCTTAACCAAAGGTCCGCCCGATGGATTGGCAGAACCGAGGGCGCGGCGTGGCGCCGCGCTTGCCCTGCCCGCCAGTGCATGTCGGTCGCCGGAAAAACCGATAACCCACCCCTATGAATAATCAAGAGAAGCAACCAGTCAGTTCCCTTCCTTCCTACATCACGAGCGCGTCGCCCAATCCCCTGGACAAGCGCGCGCCGTGGTATAAGACCACCGCCCAAACCTATGCGGGAGTTTTCCTATGGTTCGTGTTTTGGGACTCCATATCCAAGCACAGCCTCTCCACGGGAGGATTGGCTGCCACGCTCGTGGGCATTGTCCTGGGCGCGGTGATTTGCCACTACCTGTTTTACCTGGTTCCCGGGCTGCTGGGCATGCGGACCGGCCTGCCGCTCTATATTGTGGGCACTTCCACGTTCGGGGCGGTGGGCGGGCTGCTCATGCCCGGTTTCCTTATGGGGGTGCTGCAGTTCGGCTGGCTGGGGGTCAACGCCTGCATCTCCTCGCTGGCGCTGGCAAAAGGGCTGGGTGCCCCGGGTCTTTTCATGCCCCTGTGCATCATCTTCGCATTGGCGGCCGCCTTCGTCGGTCTGAAAGGCATTCAATACGTCGCCCGGGTAGCGACCTACCTGCCGGTCATCCCACTGGCGGTGCTCGTCATTGGCCTGGTGATGTTCGCCGGCTCGGCCTTTGACTACCAGCCGGACGCCACCGCCGGAGCGTCGGGCAGCACGCTTAATACCGTATTGATCATGGTCGGCATTATTGTGGGATTCTTCGCCACGGCGGGAGCGGCCGGGGTGGATATCTGCATGAGCAACCGCAACGAAAAGGACGTGAGCCTGGGCGGCATCTTCGGCATCCTCATCGCCATTGTCGTGACGGCCGGCATCTCGGTCATCGTGGTGGCGGGCGCCCGCGCGGCCGGCGTAGTGGATTCCTCGGTCATCAACATGACCGACGCGCTGGAGAAGAAGCTTTCCCCGGCCCTGTACGCCGCCATGATGATTGGTCTGCCGCTGGCCGCGTTCCCCGGCGCCTGCTTCTCCTCGTTTATTGCCGCCAACAGCTTCAAGACCACGCTGCCCAAGGTGAATCCCTTTATCTCGGTCGGGATTGGCGCGGTGGTCAGCATTCTCCTTGCGGTGACCAAAGTGGCGAGCGACCTCGCCAACGTCTTTGGCCTGATTGGGGCGTCGTTCGGCCCGATTGTCGGGGCCATGGTCGTGGATTACCTGCTTTGCCGCAGCCGCTGGGCGGGTCCGCGCGCCGGTTTCAACCCCGCCGGGTGGATTGCCTGGTTGCTCGGGTTCATTGTGGGTATTCTGCCGAATGAAATGCTCCCGGTCTCCCTCCGGGTGAACGTGCCTTGCGCGCCCGTGGCAGCGTTTGTCGTCGGCGCCATCGTTTATTTCCTGTGCGCGAAGCTGGGCCTGCAATCGCAAGTCACCCCTCTGCCGGCCAAGCCCCCTGAGCCGGCCCAACCCCCTCCGGCGCCCGCGGCGAAGTGAGCCGGCCAGTCCGCGTTCCCAGCGCCCGTCCTTGCGCCTGGTCGGGCAGGGGTCAGAGATGACTATTGACGCATTTTTCTTCCTCCGGCAGACTTGCTGCGCGCCACGCAAGCTACGCTTGGAGCGGGAAGGCACGCATAGCCGCAGCGCTCCGTGCGGGGACGACGATGACGTGGAGCTGGACCGCGAGGGAACTGATTAGGGGCTGCTGGCGCACCGCCGCCAATGCGCTGCGGTTGGTCAGCCGAACCTCGGAAGAATGATCCGGTCACGCGAAATGCTCCATGAGTCATTTCTGACCCCTAGAAGGCCTCCTGCCGGAACTTGATCTTTTCCTCGGCCGACCGGGAAAGGCTCATTGACGCGTTTGACCCCGACTGGCAGGGCGCCCTGCCCTACACGGTCCTGCTCGCGCCGGACGGCAAGATCGTCTATCGCCAAACTGGCAGCATGGAGCCCCTGGCCCTCAGGCGCGCCCTGGTCAAGGCCATGAACCAGTTGAAGCCGTGGTAGGGGGCAAACCTTTAGCAGGGGCCACGAAATGCTCCATTAGTCATCTCTGACCCCTTTTTGGATTTGGCGGGGGCGGCCTTTGCGGTCGCGCAGCAGGCGGATGTCGTGGTAAACGAAGCCAACAAAGTGTTGAACGGCGTTGAGCAGGGTCTTAACTTGGAGCTGCATAGCTGGTCTGTCGGTCGGGGCCGGGCGCTGAACTTCTATTCACACAACGCAGGTTGATACAAATGCTGACTCTGGCTCAAGCTTACTGGGACCTGATTCGCGGTGCGAAAAAATGGTTGGCCCTTACTCTTTGCCTTTTCTGCTTCGGATTCGCTGGAGCAGTAGTGCTTGGCATTGCAAAACCGGCCCTGATTGAACAACTGGTGGAGCACCTTCATGGAAATCCTGAGACGGGATTTCCGGCCTTCGTCCTCTACCTCATGAATAACTTGACGGCCCTGCTTATCATGTGGTGCGGAGGCTTCGTCCCTGCTATTGCCCCCCTGTTCAACATCCTTGCAACGGGATTTATCCTTGGCAGCTTGCTCGTGGACAGAGGAGTTCTCTACTCGTTTCTCTCCATTTTTCCGCACGGCATCGTCGAGATCCCCGCTTACCTCCTGGGGAACGCCTTTTCGTTGAGACTCGGCTTGAGGTGGATTTTCCAGAAGACTGCAGGCGAGCGCAAGCGGACCTTTGTTACAGATTTACAGAACAGCCTTAAGATCGGTCTTTTGTGCATGTTCCTGATCTTTATAGCGGCTATGATTGAGACTTTTGCAACACCCAAAATCCTGGCGGCTTACGAGAAGGAGCATTTCGCCGGTATCGGCGTTCAGCTCGCAATCCAGGAGCACCAGCTTACGATTACTCATGTCATCCCCGACAGACCAGCCTCGAAAGCCGGGCTCGTTTCCGGCCTAGTCATCCACAAAATTGATGGCGTCGAGACTGCCGGCAAGGACATCCGGCGATGCCGTGAAATGCTCCATGGCCGGGTTGGCGCGAAGGTCAGACTTGAGCTGATCGACACTGCACGAAACCAGACAAACAGCATCGAATTGGTGCGGGACTTGTCTCCATTATGACAAGGCCCAACAAGCCAGATGTAGCGAACCCGGCGATGGCGTTCTGGTTGATAATCAGGGCAGGGGTCAGAGATGACTATTGACGCATTTTTCTTCCTCCGGCAGACTTGCTGCGCGCCACGCAAGCTACGCTTGGAGCGGGAAGGCACGCAGAGCCGCAGCGCTCCGTGCGGGGACGACGATGACGTGGAGCTGGATAGCGAGGGAACTGGATGGGGGCTGCTGGCGCACTGCCGCCAATGCCCTGCGCTTGGTCAGCCCAACCTCGGAAAAACGATGCGGTCACGCGAAATGCTCCATGAGCCATTTCTGACCCCTTGAACGCCTCCTGCGGGAACTTGATCTTTTCCTCGTTGGACCGGGAAAGGCTCATTGACGCGTTTGACCCCGACTGGCAGGGCGCCCTGCCCTACACGGTCCTGCTCGCGCCGGACGGCAAGATCGTCTATCGCCAAACTGACGGCATGGAGCCCCTGGCCCTCAGGCGCGCCCTGGTCAAGGCCATGAACCAGTTGAAGCCGTGGTAGGGGGCAAACCTTTAGAAGGGGCCACGAAATGCTCCATTAGTCATCTCTGACCCCTTCATGCTTCACTTTGGCCGGATGCCGCTCAACTCCGGAACAGGTCTCCCTTGAGGAAGGATGCTCTGGCGGAGAAGAACCAGCAGCTCGAGCCGTACCCTGTGAGCCGTGAGGTGAAGCATAGCCTTCCCTAATTGAGGTATGTACTTGAGAATTGGCACTTTGGTAAACCGCGGTTGCCTGACTGCTTCCACAAAGCCGCCAAGCACGACGATCTCATCGTGCCGGACAACCACATTGCCCCGCGACTGATCCGAACTGGTCATTACTGGCACCTCGCCAATGTTGGGGATATTTACCGTGCCTAAGGTTCCGATCTCCTGCCGGATATCCATCACGAGAAGCCCGTCCGCCTGGATCGAAGGGGTCACCTCAAGCGTACAGGTCTGCATCCCCCGCACGCCAGAACCACCCGCACAGTAGCGGACACCTCCACCGTAGAGGTTTGGCAGCCAGGCAAAGAATAATAATGCCCTTTCTGGGTTCGATGTTTGTGAAGGAAGGCGCCGCTGAAGGACTCGGAACCGGCCATCGCTGGCCAACGCCTGCAGCAGAGGACCAAGATCACCGCTAAGCTTGCTCAGAAAACGGAACCCGCGCACATTACGTGTTGCGGTGTTGGTCACCAAGGTGGGAACGAATTCGGCAACCGATAGCATGTCAACTCTACGGAACAGACCATCACTAGCGTGACAGCCTGGCCTCGGGGCTTGTTTGTTGGCGAAATTCAAGCCCAGCGTCCTGCCACAATTCAACTGTACCTCAATGAGCTGCGCCTCGATTAAGATTTGTGCTGGCCCGGAGCGCTTCTCAACTGGTTTCTCATCGGGTGCGAGTGCGTGCTTTTGGACCGCCCTTGAATCTCCAGACTGGTCTAACGCCGCTGGAACTTGAATTCCTGACAACCAAAGGACAACCAGTAGAGGGATCAACCATGCCCAGCCGTCGAAAGGTCTTACCATGAAGTCAATAAACACCGCCTTTAGACGGAAGTTTCGATCGAAGACGGCCTGCGGCACCGTGGCCGCCGAGTTGTCGAGGGAACTCTCTTTGCGAAATCAAGCACATCGAACATGATTCAGCTTGCTGATTTCTGCTGCAACCTGTTTTTCAGGTAGGTTATGCGCAGAGACAACACCCGCGAGTGGCGCGCAATTTATCCAAGGTTCTGGCGCCGCAAGGGGAGGGTCAATGGCATCAGCATCAAGCGTTGGCCCGATTGAACCAAGGAGCGGGAGCACAAAAAGCGCGGCCAAGGAGGCTTTCGCCCCCCCAGTCGCACACTCGCGGCTGTCTTGGTCGCAAAAAAAGCATCGCGCAATCTGTGCCAGCATTCAAGTGAATTTACATGAATTCTGTAAACACTTGCGAACAAGCAGCACACAACTGTGGATCGCCGGTGCCTTTGGCTCGCTTTTAGAGGTTCCGTGGGTAAAACCATTCGCGCATTTTTGAGGTTTAACGCCTCAGCGCTTCCACGCCTGAACTTCACTCCTGCCCATTAGTGTCGGGCCGGCGTTCCCAGCGGCGGGGTGCGCGCTCGGGCGGGGTCGTATCCACCTTGGCATAATAGGTTTCCTCGCCGAAGAGTTCATCGGCTGCCTGTTGCAATTCGCGCGAGGGGGTTACGAAGAAGCGTTCGTGGGTTTCCAGGAAAATGACTTCGCCGGCGGGCCGGACGAAACAGAGGAATAACGGGCACTTGCCCGGATGGGCGGCGAGCAACTGGAGGACGGAGTCCAAATGCTCAGGTTTGAGGTGAGCGGTGTGGAGGCGGAGGTGGACCTGTTTGGTATAGCGCTGGGGCGCAACCTCCAGCGGCATGATTTCCTGCGGAAAGAGCTTCGGCTTGTCGTCGCCGGTGTTAACTTCGCCGACGACGAGAATGGCTTTGCCGAGTTGGAGCAGGTCGCGGTACTTGTCGTAGTTCTCGTTGAGGCAGAGGACCTGGACGGAGCCGGCCAAATCCTCCAGGGTGACCAGCGAGTAGGGTTTGCCGCTCTTTTTGGAGAGGCCATTCTGCACGGCCGCGATCATGCCGCCGATGCGGGTGAGGCTGCGGTTTTGCAGTCCGGCGAGGGTCTGGGTATTGGCCAGGGAGTATTTGGCCAGGATGGCGGTGTAGGGGCTGAGCGGGTGGCCGGTGACGTAAAAGCCGAGCAATTCCTTCTCGTGGGCGAGCAGTTCGTGCTCCGGCCATTCCGGGAGGCTGGCGGAGGCGTCCGGGGCGGCCAGGGCCTCGGTTTCCAGCAGGCCGAAGAGCGAGCTCTGGCCGCGTTGCCGGTCGGCGATGACGCTGGCGGCGCGGGCCAGGGTCCAGTCGATTTGCCCAAAGAGCGTGGCGCGCGTTTGGCCCAGGCAATCGCAGGCCCCGGCCTTGATCAGCCCCTCGAGGACCTTCCGGTTCACCGACCGGTTGTCCACCCGCTCGCACATGTCGCTCAGCGATTGGAATTTCCCGGCCTGGTCGCGCGCCTTGAGGATGGCCTCCACGGCGACTTCGCCGACGCCCTTGATGGCGGCCAGGCCGAAACGAATGGCCAGGGGGTCGGAGCGGGGAGCTGCCGCTGTGCCTGTTTCGGGCTGGCCTGCCTGGCCGGGCTGGCGCTGGGCGTTGCTGGCCGGCGCGGGCGTAAAGTAGAGGCCGCTCTCGTTGACATCCGGCGGGAGGACCTCGATCCCCATGGCGCGCGCCTCGTTGATGTATTCGCTGAGCTTGGCCGTATCCGCCAGGTCGTTGGTCATGATCGCGCAGAAGAACTGGACCGGGTAATTCGCCTTGAGGTAGGCGGTCTGGTAAGCGAGGATGGCGTAGGCGGCGGCGTGGGCCTTGTTGAAGCCGTAACCGGCGAACTTCTCGAGCAAATCGAAGATCTGGTTCGCCTTGCCGGCGGGAATGTTGTTCACCCGGGCGCAGCCTTTGACGAAGCTGTCGCGCTGCTTGGCCATTTCCTGGGGTTTCTTTTTGCCCATCGCCCGGCGCAGCAAATCCGCGCTGCCCAGGGTGTAGCCGGCCAGCACCTGCGCCGCCTGCATCACCTGTTCCTGATAGACCAGGATGCCGTAGGTCTCCCGGCAAATCGGCTCCAGCAGCGGATGCTCGTAGTCAATCTTCACCCCGCCCTGGCGGCGGGCAATAAACTCGGGAATCAGCTCCATCGGCCCCGGCCGGTAGAGGGCAATCAGCGCCGTGATATGCTCGAGCCTGCTGATCTGGAACTTCCGGCAGAGGTCGCGCATCCCGGCCGATTCCAGTTGGAAGACGCCCAGGGTGTTCGCCTTGTTGAGCAGGTCGTAGGTCCGGGCGTCGTCGAGGGGCAGATGCTCGATCGGCACCTCCAGCCCGCGCGTCTGCCGGACCCGCTCGCAGGTGTTCCGAATCACCGTGAGGGTCTTCAGGCCGAGGAAATCCATCTTCAGCAGGCCGAGCTCGCCCACCGGCCCCATCGCGTATTGAGTCACGATGGAGCCGTCTTCGTCCTGCTTGAGCGGGAGGAGATTGACCAGGGGCTGGTCGCCGATGACCACGCCGGCGGCGTGGACGGAGGCGTTGCGGGTGAGGTCCTCGAGAATGAACGCCGTATCGATCAATTCGCGCGTGACCGCTTCGTGCTCGTAGGCCGCCTTGAGTTCGGGCGATTGCTTGAGCGCCTTTTCCAGGGTCATCTTCAAATCCGCCGGTATCATCTTGGCCAACCGGTCGCACTCGCCGTAACTGAGGCTCATCACCCGGCCCACGTCGCGCACGACCGACTTGGCCCCCAGGGTGCCGAAGGTGATAATTTGCGCGACGGCGTCCCGGCCGTACTTTTGGCGGACATACTCGATCACATCGGCGCGCCGGTCGTCGGCGAAATCGATGTCAATATCCGGCGGGTCGACCCGCTCGGGATTGAGAAACCGCTCGAAGAGCAAGCCGTAGCGAAGCGGGTCCACGTTCGAGATGCCCAGCAGGTAAGTGACAATCGAGCCGGCGGCCGAACCGCGCGCCACGCACGCCACGCCCATCTCGTGACCGCGCCGGACAAAATCGCCGACGATGAGGAAGTAACTGCAGAAGCCGGTCTGCTCAATGACCGTCAGCTCGTGGTCGAGCCGGTCGACGATGGCGTTGACTGCCGCCGCCGTGGCGGGGTCGGAGAGCTCAGGTGCGGCCGCCGGCGCGAGGCCCGATTCAGGACGTGCGGCTCCCGACTCTCTGCCGCGGGCTTCTGAGGGTGGTCCATGGTCCGTGGCCTGCTGCCTTTGGACTTCCTGGAACGTCGGCAGTTCCCTCGGCGCGTCCACGCGCTCGACCATGAATCCGTGGGCTTGCGGGCGGGCATGAATGCCATAGCGGTGGCGCAAGCCCTCGGCCACCAACTGGCGCAGGTAGCCTTCCCGAGTGAACGGCTCGGGCGGATGGAAGACCGGGTAGTGCAGCTTGCCGAACTCGATTTCCAGGTTGCACTTCTCGGCCACCTCGAGCGTGTGCTGCACCGCCTCGGGTGTCTCGGCGAAGCGTTCCTTCATCTCCTCGGCGGAGCGCAAGTAGAACTGCTCGGGGGCGTAGCGCAAGCGATTGGTGTCGCTCAGCACGGTTTGGGTGCCGAGGCAGATCAGGCAGTCGTGGGCGCGCGAGTGGCTGCGTTCGAGGTAGTGAACGTCGTTGGTCGCCACCAGTTTCAGCCCGAACTCGGCGGCCAGGCCAATCAGGTGCCGATTCACCTTGGCCTGCTCGGGCAGGCCGTGGTTCTGCAATTCGAGGTAGAAATTCTCCGGCCCGAGGGTTTGCTTGAACCAGTCAATCGTCTCCCGCGCCCGACTCAATTGATCCTTGAGAATCCACTCGGGGATTTCGCTGGCCAGGCAACCCGAAAGGGCGAGCAGCCCCTCCTTGTGGGTGGCCAGCAGTTCCTTGTCAATGCGCGGCTTGTAGTAATACCCCTCCAGATGCGCCGCCGTGGCCAGCTTGATTAAGTTCCGATAGCCCGCCGCGTCCTTGGCCAGCAGGACCAGGTGATGATAGATGTCGCGGCCCCCGGTGCCGGTCTTTTTTTCCAGCCGGCTGCCCGGCGCGACATAGACTTCGCAGCCGATTATGGGCTTGATGCCCTTGTCGCGCGCGGCCAGGTAGAAATCCACCGCCCCGTAGAGCACGCCGTGGTCGGTGATGGCCAGCGCCGGGAACTTCAACTCCCGCGCCTTGTGCACCAAGCGGTCCAAACGGCAGGCTCCATCGAGCAGTGAATACTCGGTGTGCAAATGCAGATGAACAAATTCCGCGTGCGGCATACCCACAATTTACCGCCGCCCCTCCCGCCGGGGCAAGCCGGAGATGTTCACCGGCAGCAAACGCGGCGCATCCCGACACCGCCACCAATTCCACTCTACCCGCGCGCAGCGCGGCATTCTTCTGCCCCGGAGGGCCGAGAACATGCCAGCCCTGCCCAAGGCCCCGGGGAACCGCGACGCCAAAGGCGTCACTCATGCCAGCCCTGCGCAAGGCCCCGGGGAACCGCGACGCCAAAGGCGTCACTCATACCAGCCCAGGGCAAGGCCCGTCCCGCTTCGAGCGGGACGGGCCGACGCCCTGGGTAAAGTGGAAAATGCGATCACCCCCCTCCCATCCCGCCTTGGCGGGATGGGAGGGGGGAAGGGGGGAGGGCTTCCCCTCGCCCCCGGGGGCAGTGTCAGGATGCGCCCAAGCCGAGCTGAATCTCAGATTGCTCAAAGTCTTTTATACACCAGGACATACGTTCCCACAATTTCGGGCAAAGCGAGCCCCAAGGTTCCGAAGATTCCAACCAGGTACTTACGCCAGGTTTTCGTCCGGGGACGCTCCTCGGTTTGATTCTGGTAAAGGGTGGCGATCACGGTGAACCCGCCGTAATTGAGGAGATTGACGATGAAGTCGAGGGGGTAAAGCAGCATGCCTCTGGCTTGCCAGGTCCCGGCGATCAGTTTGAGGATGATGGCCTCGAGCAGGAACCCCACCGTACCCATCGTCAGATACGCCTCGCTGGGGGTGTAAGTGTACCAGCGAAACCAGAGGCGGAAGACCATCCCCATAAAAAGGTAGTGGGGTGTGAGGACGGCCATGATCGCCAGGACGATCAGGGGGTTTGCCGCATGATAGGCGCCGAAGTCCACACAGAACTCCATCAGCATCGCATACATCCATACTGTCACCACAAACCGCTTCCAGGAGCAGCGCTGGAGCGGACCCCGGCGGACGCGCCGGACCGCCCGGCGCCACCTTATCTTCAGGACGGTGTAGAGGGCGGCTTCGCCGCCGCCAAGCACCAGGAACCAAAGGCCGGCCCCGGGGATCAGCAGGATTATCCCTAGCGCCAAGATCAAGCCGATGGCGCCCAGCGTGAGGCGGCGGAGAAACACCGGAAGAAAACTGTCAGCAAAGTCCGGGGACATCAAACTGATAACTGACTTTGCCGAAATGCCGCTCTCAAACCGGCCGCCGTGGGTCACAGGACGTACGGGGCGCGGCGCGGGCGGTCGAGCCAAAGGCTGGCGTAGGTGTCGCCGAGGATTTCCTCATTGAGCGGGTCCCAGCGGATGGGGCGGTTGAGGCGTTGGGCGAGGCCGTGCAGATGGCAGATGGTGGCGGAGCGGTGGCCGAC
>Ga0187866_1000459_pt1 | contig 47750 bp, 19 predicted proteins | sample June2016WEW_11_1_3_FD_133013 | JGI IMG/M metagenome (GOLD analysis project Ga0187866, IMG submission 133013) | Peatland microbial communities from SPRUCE experiment site at the Marcell Experimental Forest, Minnesota, USA - June2016WEW_11_150 | ecosystem: Environmental > Terrestrial > Soil >...
CACCATGGCCTACCACCAGGAGCATCGCGTCCAGACCCGCATTGCCCGCATCTTCAACACCTACGGCCCGCGCATGCGTTTGCACGACGGGCGCGTCGTGCCCGCCTTCATCAGCCAGGCGCTCAGTCACAAACCCCTGACCGTCTTTGGCCGGGGCAGCCAGACGCGCAGCTTCTGCTACGTCTCCGATTTGATCGAGGGCCTTTACCGGCTCATGCTCAGCGCTTGCGACCAGCCGGTCAACCTGGGCAACCCGGTGGCGATGACGGTGCTGGAGTTCGCCAAAGCCATCATCCGCCTCACCGGTTCGCGCAGCCCAATCCTCTTCAAACCGCTGCCCCAGGATGACCCCCGGCAACGCCAGCCGGACATCACCCGGGCCAGGCAAATCCTGCATTGGAAACCGCACATACCCCTGGCCCGGGGGCTGGTCAAAACCATCGAGTATTTTCGGCTGAAACTATGAAACCTGGCGGACTGCGGCCCCGGACGGGCCTGCGCCGCGGCGTCACTTTCTTTTCATTTTTGTCTTTTCACGTACCTTTTTTTGGTTTTTTATTGACCCTGGCGCGGATTTCAGGTAGCCACGACTGGCCGCTTTTTTGGAAATGGCAGGCAAGGGCGGTAAAACTGTGGGTTGCTGGACGCGACAGTAAATGCTGAATTCGAGATCATTTCTGGCAGTTGATTTTGGGGCGGGCAGTCTCAAGCTGGCTGAGTTTGAAGTAAATGAGGCCGGGGGTTTGCGATTAAAGCAATACGGACTGCGCTCGCTGGGGGCTGAGGGCGCCCAGGACGCGACCCGCGAGGCGGTGATCCAAAAGGCGCTGCAGGAACTGCTGGCCGAAATGGGCATCAAGGCCAGGAATGTCAACGTCTGCGCCCCCGGCTTCCACGTCTTCTCCAAATTTGTCAAGCTGCCCCCGGTCGATGCCGGCAAGGTCACCCAGATCATCCAATACGAAGCCCAGCAAAACGTCCCCTTCCCGCTGGCCGAAGTGGTCTGGGATTACCAGATCCTGGGCTCGACGCCGGGGGGCGAACTGGAGGTCCTGCTCGTCGCCATCAAGGCCGATATCGTCGAGGGCCTGTTCCGCGTGACCGAGAACACCGGCCTGCGCCTCCAACTGGCCGACGTCTCGCCCGCCGCCCTCTGCAATGCCTTCCGTTACAACTACGGCGACCTGGAGGACTGCACCATGCTGCTGGACATCGGCGCCAAGACCAGCAACCTGTTGTTCTTCGAGAAGGGTAAAGTCTTCTCCCGCAGCATCAACCTGGGCGCCAACTCCATCACCCAGGATTTTGCCAGCGAAGCCAAACTCAAGTTCGCCGCCGCCGAGAAGCTCAAGATCGATGAAGGTTTTGTCAGCCTGGGCGGCGCCTACGAAGAGCCGGAGAACCCGCACCAGGCCGCGATTTCCAAGATCGCCCGACAGTTCATGACCCGCCTGCACATCCAGGTCAACCAGACGATGCAGTTCTATCGCGGCCAGCAGGGCGGCTCGGCGCCCCAGCGGCTCTTCCTCTCGGGCGGCGCCTCCCTCATGCCCTATACCGCCCAGTTCTTCGCCGAGAAACTCAATGTCCCCGTCGAGTACTTCAACCCCCTGCGCAACGTCCAGATCGACCCGGCCATCAACCTCGAAGAGCTGGCGCGGGTCGCCCATTCCCTGGGCGAAGTGGTGGGGCTGGGCCTGCGCAATTTGGCCCAATGCCCCGTGGAGCTGAACCTCATGCCCGACAGCACGGTCCGCTGGCAGAGTTTCAACCAGAAAAAGCCCTACCTCCTGGCCTCGGTCTTCAGCATGGCCGGCGTCGTGTTCCTCATGGGCCTGCTCTTCGACCAGTTGGCCGAGGCCAAGAACAAGTCCTACGAGCAATTGCACAAGACCGTCGAGCCGGCGTTGCTGAGGCAGCAGAGGTTCAAGCGCGACTACGACGACCTGAAAAAGACCCAGGAGCAGATCAGCCAGGTCTCGGGCTGGATGAGCGACCGCTATTACTGGGTGGACATCCTCAAGGAGCTCCGCCAGGCCCTCATCCGGGTCGAAGCGGCCACCAAGGCCGGGCTGGGCACCGATGCCGGCATCTGGATCGAATCGTTCAATACCTTCACCCCCGGCATCGACACGACGGTGTTGACCGGCGCCGACGGCGCGCCGGTCCCCAACCAGGCCGCCGACAACGCCGCCGCCGCCGCCGCCTTCGCCCGGCGCTACGGTTTGCGCCTGCCGGGGCGGGCCCTGCAGCCCACGGAGCCCAGCGCTGCGCCGGAGGGCGCCTCCGCCAAGCCCAGAGATTTGAACGAGATCAGCAGCATCGATGTCACGTTCCGGGCGGTCAGCCTGACCTCGTTTTCCATGGACGCCAACAAGACCGTAAAGGCCGACGCCAACCAGGTGATGGCCTTCGCGGTCGAGGCGGAATTGCAGAGCAGCCCGATGTTTGACCCCACCAACACGAAGCTCTCGAGCATCATCGGCCAGATCGAGGAACCGGGCACCTTCACCTTCAAGATGACCCTCCAACTCAAGCGCCCGCTCAAGCTGTAGTATGCCCTGGCTCAAACGCAACTTGTACTTCCTGATCGGCAGCGCCCTGGCCTTGGCGCTCATCGGCCTGGCCGGCTGGTACCTCTACTCCAAGTGGCAGCTTAACGGCGAGACCCTGGAAAACCTCAACAAGGATTACGCCACCCTCGACGACCTCAACAAGCAGGACCCTCACCCCGGCACTGGCAGACCAAACGACATCGACAACATCAAGACCGCCCAGAACCAGAAGAAAGAATTGCTCACCTTCAAGGAAAAGGCCCGCACCCACTTCCAGCGGATTGCTCCCATTCCCGATGTGCCCAACGTGACCGACCAAAGCTTTGCCACCAACCTCAGCCGCACCATCAGCCAGCTCCAGCGCGATGCCACCAACGCCAGCATCGCCCTGCCGGCCGAATACTGCTTCTCGTTCCAGGCCCAGGCCAGGAAGCTCTCCTTCGCCCCCGGCAGCCTCGACGCCCTGGCCCTTGCGCTTGGCGAAGTCAAAACCATTGTTGATGTCCTCATCCAGGCCAAGGTCAACGCCCTGGACAGCATCCGCCGCGAACGGGTCTCGCCAGACGACCTGTCCAGCAGCGGCACCGGCGATTATCTGCCCGACAAGTCCGTGACCAACGCCCAGGCGATCATCACCCCGTACGAGTTGACCTTCCGCTGTTTCGGCCAGGAACTGGGCAACGTCCTCGCCGGCTTGGCCTGCTCGCCCTGCGCGCTGATCGTCAAAGCCATCAACGTCGAAGGGCTCGCTGCCGGCGGCCTGATTCCGGAACCCGGCTTCGCCGACACCCTGGCCCCGCTGCCACTTGCGCCGACCTACCTGGCCCAGCCGGGGCCTAACCCGGCGCTGGAGGCCGCCCGCCGCCAAGCCGAGAACCAGAGCGCCGCGGAGGCCATGCGCCGCCGCTATGGCCTTGATCGCTATGGCAGGCGCGGCGGCACCCTGGGCCGCCCGCAGCCCCCTCCGCCGCAACCCTCCTATAGTCCGTATTCTCCGCAGCCGCTCCCCAATCCAGCAACACCCCCCCTCAAGACCGGCCCGACTGTTGTCCTCGACGAGAAGCAGTTAAAGGTCGTGATGATGCTCAGCGTAGTGAAGCTCGAGACCAAACCAGCCGCTGGCAGATAAGATGGACTTCCTTAAGAAACACTACGAGAAGGTCCTCCTGGGCGCCGTCCTCCTGGGTCTGGCCGTGGCGGTGGGTTTCCTGTTCTTCAAGATCGCCAGCGAAAAGGCGGAACTGGCCCGCAAGGAAGCCGAGCTGCGGTCCCCCAAAGTCAACCCTTTGCCGCCCCTCAACCTGAGCCCCTACGCGGCGGTCTTGCAGCGCCTGGGCACCCCGGCCATCCTCGACTTGTCCGCGCCGCACAAGCTCTTCAACCCCATGCCGTGGCAAAAGACCCCCGATGGCCGGCTGATCCGGGTGGACGCCAACAGCATCGGTCCCAGGGCCGTCGTGGTCACCAAAATCAATGAACTTCACCTTGAGCTGGCACTGGACAACGTCTCCGTCGAAGATTCGGCCCCGAAATTCGTCATCGGCGTCAAACGGGAAGCGGCCCCCAACCCCAAGGACCGGAGGAAGACCGAACGATACTGCAAGGTGGGCGACAAGAACGACGTGTTCATGCTCAAGCAATTCAGGGGCCCGCCGGATAATCCGACTAATGTCGTGGTCGTGCTCAATGACACCCACGAGGAGGCCGTGATTACCAATGGCAGCAACAAGCTCAAGCCCGGATTCCAGCGCATCGACGGCTACACGGCCGACCTGAAGTACCCGCCGGAAAACAAGACCTGGCTCAACCGCCGGGCCAACATGCCCCCGCCACTGGCTTTCAACGCTGAAGAATACGATATCGTTTCCATCAGCAACATCGAAGTTGTATTGCGAGCCAAGTCCAACCAGAAGAAATGGTCCATCGCCTACCACAGTCCTGATTAGTTTTGTTTGCTCACCTTGAACCGCGTTAGTCTCCCACAGAACGCACCCGAACCCATGATCAAAGCAGTCACCCTCCCCCTCGGCCTGAGCCTTTTCCTGGCGACCCTCCCGGCGGCTTACCCACAGTCTGCTCCCGACCAGGAACTCGCCGTCAAAGAGGCCGTCTATCGCCAGGCCAATCGCCTCAACCTCCAGAATACCTTGATCGCGGCCCATGACGCCCAGGAACGCGCCGAACTGGCCGCCGCCGCCAAACTCTACGACGATGCCTGGGACCTGGTGCAGAAGATCGGCTCGGGGGTGGACAAGGAAGCCCAGTTGACCAGGGCCGGCCTGGCCGCCGTGCGCCTCGAGCTGGCCCGCAGCGCCCAGCGCCGCGGCGACCTGCGCGAAGCCAAGACCCAGGTCGATGACGCCCTCCGGGTCGACCCCGCCAACCCTGAGGCGCTGGACTTCCGCCGCGCCAACGACAAGCTCCTGGGGGAGTTCAAGAACAAGATGCCCAGTGAGGAGGTCGAAAGAATGGTTCCGGGCGTCATCGCCGGCAAAAACAAGGCCGCCCAGCTCGTCCAGGACGGCAAGCTGCTCTATGAAATGGGCAAACTCGACGACGCCGAGGCCAAGTTGAAGGAGGCCAGGAAGGAAGACCCGGAAAACCAAGGCGCCTACTATTATCTGAACCTCGTTAGCGAGGCCCGTTTCCACACCGCCCTCAACGAGCGCGATCTCGATTCGCGGGAGAAACTCATCGGCATCGAGCAGAAATGGGCCACCGACCACAGCCGCGAGCAGCTCCCTCAACCCAACCCCTGGGCCCGGACCAACCTGATCTTCACCGGCCGTGGCCGCCAGATCATCGTCAGCAAACTCGACCGCATCCGCCTCGATGAAGTCGGCCCCTGGGAAAACATCCCCTTGAGCGAGGTGATCAAGATGCTCTACGACCAGGCCAAGAAACGGGACCCTGAAAACCGCGGCATCAACTTCATCATCAATCCCAACGTCGACACCGGCGCGACGACCGCGGCCCCGCTGCAGACGGACCTGACCACCGGCTTGCCGGCGCCGGCCGCGCCGGCTGAAACCGTGGACATGAACACCATCGCCGTCAGAATCAATCCCCCGCTCCGCGACGTCCGCCTGGCCGACCTGCTCGAGGCCATCATCAAAGTCGCCGACCGACCGATCAAGTACTCCATCGAAGACTACGCCGTGGTCTTCTCGCTCAGAGGACGCGAGGCCACACCGCTCTATTTCCGCACGATCCACGTCAACCCCAACACCTTCCTGGAGGGCCTCGAGAGCGTCTTCGGGCTTGACTGGGGTATGCTCGCCCAGTCCTCGAGCGGCGGCGGCGGCGGCATGGGCGGCGGCGGCGGCGGCGGCGGCGGCTCCGGCGTCCGCGCCGTCACCCGCACCAACCTCACGGCGGGCATCCAGGCTGTGGTCAGGGATTTCTTCACCGCCCTGAACGTGGATCTCGCCCCTCCCAAGACCGTCTTCTTCAATGACCGCGAGGGCACCCTGCTGGTCTATGCGGCGCTGGGTGACCTCGACATCATCGAGCGGGCCTGCCAGGTCCTGAACCTCGCCCCGCCGCAGGTCAACATCAAGAGCAAGTTCGTCGAAGTGACCCAGAACGACAGTCGCGCCCTGGGCTTCGATTGGTACATCGGCAATCTGCTGATGAACAACGGCAGCATTATTGCCTCGCCCGGCACCCAGCCGACCTTCACCGGCGCGCCCTCCACCGCCAATCCTGGCGGCTACTTCCCCAGCGGCAGCATCAACGCTCCGTCGGCAACGGATGGTCAGCTTACCAGCGGGGTGCGCGGCTCGGCCAACAACCTGCCGAGCGTGCCGGCGTTGGCCAGTTTCACCGGCATCCTGACCGACCCGCAGTTCAAGGTGGTGATCAGCGCCCTGCAACAAAAGGACGGTGTGGATATGCTCAGCGAGGCCCAGGTCACCACTCTGAGCGGGCGGCAGACCGAGGTCATGGTGGTTGACCTGCGGTCCATCGTCATTGGCAATAGCCTGTCCAGCGGTGGGGTCGGCGGTGGCGGTGGCGGTGCGCTTGGTGGGGTCGGTGGGGTCGGCGGCAATGCCGTCGGCTCGGCCGGCATCCAGCCCTACACCGAGACCCTCCCTTTCGGCCCGACTTTGGACGTGATCCCTTATGTCTCGGCTGACGGTTTCAGCATCCAGATGACGCTTATCCCCAGCATGGCCGAATTCGTCGGTTACGACCCTCCGGGCCCGTTTGCCACGATTCTTCAGTCCATTTCGGGCGGCGCTGGCGCCAATGCGCCCTTGGTCGCCATCCTGCCCCTGCCTCACTTCCGCATCCGGCAGGTCACCACCTCGGTCAATGTCTGGGACGGCCAGACCGTCGTCCTCGGCGGCCTGATCAGCGAGGACGTCAGCAAGATGAAAGATCAGGTTCCCATCCTCGGGGACATCCCCCTCCTCGGCCGGCTTTTCCGCACCGAAATCAGCCAGACCCAGAAGAAGAACCTCCTCATCTTCGTCACGCCGACCATTATTGACCCTGCCGGAAACCGCTACCACTCGGAGGACGAGATGCCCTATGCCCAGAACGGCTTCCCCGTCCAGCCCAAGTTGTCCGCCAGCCAGCCGGCGCAGCAATAAAGGCCGCCCAACCCCGGAGCCGGGGCCTGGGCTAAGCACCCGGGGGCCAAAGCTTGATCGAGACCTGGAAATCAGAAGAACTCGCGCACTCAAAGGACGGAGGGACTCTTGAATGCCAAGGCCTCAAAGCGCAAGAAATCATGGACAAGCCCGCTTGGGCTTGCTAAAATGAAGTACTCGTATATGTCATTGTCGCTGTGCGTCCCCAAAACGGTGATCGGCTGGGCCTTGGCCCTGGCTCTGCCCAGCCTGGCATGGGCTGATTTCACCTTCACCTTCACTGCCAACGGTCCGGAATACGCCGTTGCAGGCGCCCAGGCCGGGGATCAGGTCCATCCCAAGGCAGCCCTCTCCGCGGTGGGCGGTTTCCTGGTCTGGGAAGACAATGCCATTGATGGTTACGGCTCGGGCATCGGCGCCAGCGCGCTCGACAGCAATTTCGGTTCGGTGGGCCGCCCCTTCCGGGTAAACCAGATCGTCGGCGGGGATCAAGCCTTGCCCCAGGTCGCCCTGCTCCCTGGCGGCGGAGCCGTCTTCACCTGGCAAGGCGGCGCGCCCAGTCGGCAGAACATCTATGCCCGTTTCCTTTCCCCGACCAACACCTGGCTGACCGGTGACGTCCTGGTGAACACCTTCGCTGGGAACTTCAAACGCCAGCCCGCCCTGGCCACCCTCACCAACGGCAATGTGGTCATCGTCTGGGGCAGTTTCAATCAGCAAGGCCCGGAGAGCCTCCAGGATGTCTATGGCCAGGTCCTCACCTCCGCCGGCGGCAAAGTCCGTTCCGAGTTTCTCGTGAATCAGTTCACACCCTACAACCAAAGGTCGCCCGCCATTGCGGCCTTGAGCACCGGCGGATTTGTCATTGTTTGGGTCTCCGAGCAGCAGACGCGGGCCGCGCCGCAGAGCCTGGACGCCAACTTTGTTTATCCCACCGACGGCCGTCCCAGCGTCGACGTCTTGGCCCGCATCTTCGACAGCCATGGCGCGGCGGTGGGCAACGAATTCCTGGTCAACACGAACCTCAATCCCTGCGCCTCCCCTGCCGTCGCCGCCGGCCCGGACGGGGACTTTCTTGTAGCCTGGGCCGAGAAGAGCCTCGACCTCTCGAGCAACAGTTGGGATGTCTATGCGCGCACCTTCTCCAAGGACGGGGCGGGGGGGAATGTGCGATTGGTGAACACTTACACCTATGGGGACCAATTCGCTCCCCAGGTCGCTTCCCTCGGCGGCACCTTCCTGGTGGTCTGGACCAGCCTGGGCCAGGACGGCTCTTGGGAGGGAGTTTACGGCCAATTCCTCAAGCAAGACGGCTCCCCGTCCGGCGCCGAATTCCGGGTCAATACCACCACCGTCAGCAGGCAAATGCACCCCGCCGTTGTGTCGGACAACGCGGAGCGATTCCTTGCCCTCTGGACCAGTTTTGCCGGCGTCACGAGCGGCTTCGACCTCTATGCCCAGCGTTTCGCCCCGGTTGGATTTGTGGCCTCCCCATCGATTTCGAGCGTTTTTGGGCCGCCAGGCTCAGACCCATTCCCGGTGGTTCTTCCACCTTCGGCCAATGCCTTGACGCCTGTGGCGGCACCCGGCTCGAACCCTTCGGTGGCGGACCAGACCGCCAGGCTCGACCCCCTGCCGCCACTGTTGCTCTTGTCGGGGTCGGCCCCGTCCAACGCCATCGCTCGGGCCCAGGGCTCTTATTCCGGTCTGATCTACCACACCAACGTCGCCGTGGCCTCGTCCGGTTTTTTCACGGCCAAGACCACCGCCAAGGGCGCCTATAGCGGCAAACTCCTGCTTGCCGGTCTCGGTTATTCCATCTCTGGCAAATTCTGCCCTACGAACGGTTTGGCGACGAACAGCATTCGCCTCCATTCGGGCCTGGCCCTCACCGCGCGGCTGCGGTTGGACCTCACCGGCAGCGATCGGCTTCAGGGCGTGATCATGGACCGCCAGTCGTATGTGGCCCAGTTGGAGGCCGATCGGCTTGTCTTCAGCCAGAAGACCAACCCGGCGCCCCAGCGTGGTTCTTATACCATGGCCATTCCCCCGGCCAACTCCGGCCCGGCCGGTTACGGCTATGGGACCGCGACGCTCGGTGCGGGGGACACTCCGGGCGGTTTCTGGATCACGTCATGGGCCGGTTACGGCCATGGGACCGTGACGCTCGCTGCGAGCGGCAGCCTCCGGTGGAGCGCCACGCTGGCGGACGGCACCAAGGTCAGTCAGGCCAGTTCCTTGTCCAAAGAAGGTCTTTGGCCGCTCTATGGCTCCCTTTACAGCGGCGGCGGCACGGTGGTCAGTTGGATGCAATTCACCAACCTGCCGGCCAGCGACCTCAACGGGCAATTCATCTGGATCAAGCCCGCCGGCCTGACCACCCGATATTACCCCGCCGGCCTCACCAATGACGTCCGGGCGATCGGCTCCGCCTTCACTCCGCCGGGCAGTGCCCGCCTCCTCAACCTCACCAACGGCGCCTTGATCTTCAGCGGCGGCGGCCTGCAAAACCCCTTCACCAATTCCTTCAGCCTGGACCGGCTTAATCGTGCCACCGTCACTCCCGGCAGCGGCCTGAAACTGACCTTCTCCACCTCCTCCGGCCTCTTCCAGGGCAGTGCCCGCGATCCGGCCAGCCGCCGGACCTTCTCCTTCCAGGGCGTGGTCTATGAAAAGGGCGCCAATGGCGCCGGCCTGTTCCTGGGCCCCGCGCAGAGCGGTGAGGTCTATTTGGGCGCGGCGCCCACCAGCCAGTGACGGTCACCCTCGATCAGCGAAACTGTGCGCTAAGGAAATTACTATGTTGCGAACCTTCAAGAACCTCTGGGCGGCCACCTGCCTGGTGGCGGCGGTCCAATCCGCCGCGGCCTTTTCTTTCTGGGGGCCCAGAGAGCCGTATCACATCACCCAGTTGGGTTATATTTTCCCTTTTGACGCGCCGCATAACCTGGGCGAGGAGTTCCGCTGGAATGTCCCGACCCTTTATTACACCTTCGATCAAACGTTCCTGGACTATTTCAGCACCAATGGCGTCCAGGCGATTGATGGCGCCATGCAACTCCTCAATGCCACCCTCAGCACCAATGTCTCTTCCTGGAGCGCCGAGCTCGAGGAGTTCCCGCTCGAGGCCTCGCAATTGAACTACACCGCTTCCGCCCTCCACCTCTTCGACCTCAAATCCTGCGCCCTGGAAATGATGCTTAACGAACTCTGCCTGACCGACCCCGAGGCTTTCACCTGGACCTTGCGCAACCGGGTGCCCGCACCCAGTTGCCCGGTCTTTATTTACGGGGTCATCAAGCGCAATTTCGACCCGGTCACCTTCCTCCCTTCCACCTACGTCAATGGCATCCTGTACACCTACTGGATCGACGAAATGTGCCCCACGCCGGATGAAGCCATCACCGTGCCGACGCCCGTCGATGCGTTTTCGTTCGCCTCCAGCCCAATTGCCTCGCCCAAGATCTTTGTCGCCACCGAATCGTGGTTCGGCTACTACCATTTGGGCTTGACCCGCGATGATGCCGGCGGCTTGCGCTACCTCCTGCGGACCAACAATATCAATATCGAGAACGCCGGGAACGGGACGCTGACCTATGTGACCAACAATACGAGCCAGTTGCTCTACACCTCAAACCTGGCCGCCTTCGCCGAGTTGGCCCTGACCAACAGCGATGCCGCCCTGACCGCCCTCTACCCGGACCTCCTCTTTTCGGCCACCGCCACCAACTATTACGCGTATGTCACCAATGCCGTGGCGGTCCCCTATTACACCAATTACCCCTACGAACCTTACGGCACCGTGCCGCACCTGGTCTATACCACGAATTACACCCTCACTGTTCAACTGCGCTATCGCCATTACTATGGCAACCTCGAGGTCGTCCAGTTCCGCAACGGCGCCTGGACCAATTTCCTGCTGGGCGATACTTCCTCTTACACCAACCATCAGTTCGCCACCCTCCAGACCATCAGCGTCGCCCCCAGCAACACCCCCTATGCCCCTTACGGCCTGCTGACCATGACGACCAACGTCACCACCCAGAACTTCGTCACCAACGAGGTCGGGGGCGAGTTCTTCCTCCTGCCGACCAATGCCTGCGATATGCTGCTCCTGGCCAACCTGCTGACCCAGACCAACGCCTATACCAACCTCCTGTCCTCCGCCACCAATGTTCTGACCCTCACCAACATCGTCCAGAACACCAACGTGACGGGCGGCACCAACATGCAACTCTTTACCCAAAACCTCATTACTTACTCGACTAACCACGTCTTCCTCGCTTTGCCCATCCTCTGCCAGGCGACCAACCTGGCCGCCCGCCAGGGGATCGATACCATGCAATTTGTGCGCCGGGATTACGATTCGCTCCTCAACCGCTTCTGGTACCCGATTACCAACACCTTCACCGCCTACGTCGTTACCAACAATACGACTTACCGCCAGACCATCACGCGGGTCGTGACCGCCCCCGACATCGTGTATTCCGCGGCCGACCTGGTGAGCCCCCCAACGGCCCCACCGATGCCGATCAACTTTGCCACTGCGCTAACCGTGCCGAATTGGGATACGAATGGCATTGCCACGACCCCCGGGGTGGTGACTTACGGCCCCGGCACCGTGGCGCTGCCGGGCACGGGCTTTACGGCCCTTTCCTTTACCTTCAATAAAGTCGGCCCCTTCTATTACAACTTCGGTCCCATCACGGTGGATGAGGCGACTGCCACCCTGGATTTCATCTGGGGGTCGTTCGACGGCACCACCAACTTTCCCATCATTTACCCGGTGGGAACCAGCATCACCAACTTCGAAAACCAAGTGGTGCTCCAGGGCTTCCCTGCCGTCCTGCCGGCTGGTTTGGTCGCCGACCCATACGTGTTCATTTACACCAATGCCGCCTCCGGCGTGGTCTATACCAACACCTTCTCGGGCGCCGGCGGCCAGGCCCCTTACACCTTCGCCCTGGCGCCGGGTTCGGTCCTCCCGCCCGGCTTCGACCAACCGGCCCCGCCCGACTTCATCCTGCCCAACGGCCTGCTCTCCGGGACGCCTGCCGCCCGCGGCACCTATGGTTTCACCATTCGCATGAGCGATGCCGGCCAGCGATTCATCGATATGCCTTATTCCGTGACGATCAATCCTTAGCCCGAGCCAGGCGAGGGCCGGTCCTTCTAAAACTGATGTAATCCTATGAAACGATGCTTTCTCCTGAGCCTGCTGGCGCTGGTGGCCGCCGCCGTTGCGCGCGGACAGCCAGCCACGTTCTACGTGAATGACAGCGTGGTCATTGCCCCGCCTGAAATTCCCCCGCAAGTCGATGCCCTCAACTTCGTGAACAACAACTATTTCTCGGTCACCTTCACGAACCTGGTCATAGACGTCATGACGCTCACCGTCAACTCGGTCCTCTTCCAGCCCGTTGACACCCTTAATTTCACCAACCGCGGCTACATGTCCGTGGACCCCGGCATCAACTTCCTCACCGTTCCGGCCCAGGCCGGCCAGCCACACATGGCGGCCAACTTTTTCAACCCCGGCACCATCCATGTCGGCAGTGATACCAACCTTGTCCTGGTCGGCGCCAACGCCCTGTTTTGGGGCGGCCTGCCCCAAATGGTGGTCCAGGCCACCAATGTCTTCAACCCGGGCTCGATCTCCGTCGGCTACGACGGCCTCTGCAGTCTCCAGGGCCAAAATGTTGACCTGAGCCGCGGCGCCCTCATGATGACCAATTCCGGCACCAGCATCTACAACTCGGTCAACGGCATCAGCCTGCTCACCGGCATCTTTCTCAACGGCGGCATCTTTGACGGCTACTGGGGCATGGGCACCGATCTCTTCAACCCCTATTTCGAGTTCATCCAACCCCCGCCCAGGACGCCGCCTCATGTCGTGACCACCCGCGATTACAATATGTTCGTGCAGGAATTGGTGCTCGCCCCCGACGGCTTGTCTTACCTTGACGATATCTACCTCGGCCCGTCCAACCGCCTGGTGCGCGCCCTTTTCCTCAACAACACCAACGCCGCCTTTGCGCCAAAAGTTTACTTCACCCCGCTGAGCGAGATCGGCCTCGAATGGTCCCTGGTCGTCACCAATGACGACGCCGCCACCCAGCTCCTTTACTTCTACATCTTTGATGAATTTCCCAATTTTATTACCGTTCCCTTCCTGGCCCTCGACGGCTTCGCCGGGGTCGGCATTACCCGCCCCACCTTCATCCCCGACAACTACCTGATTTTCGAGGACACGCAGCCCCAGGGCTTTCTCGGCCCGCCCGTTGGCCCCGTCAGCATTCCCCCCTTCACCTTCCCGTTCGCGTCCAGCACCAATCTCTGGACGGCTTACGAGGCGCTCCTGCCCCCGATCTCGGTCATTCTCTCCGATGTTGCCGGTCAGGACGTCACCAACATCCCCGGCCGCATTGAAATCAGCGCCGAGCAAGCGATGGACCTCTCGCTGGCCAAAATCAAGAGCCTTAACTACCTGTCGCTGGCCGCTACCAACCAGTTCCTCGGCAGCAGTCAGGCGCGGATTGCGGCTCCTTTTGCCGACATCAACCTCCGCAGCACCAACGGCTGGCTCGACATCACGAACCTGCTCAAGCCCTCGGTCGAGCAGCCCGAGGGCTACGTCGACCTCTGGAGCACCTGCATCACCAACGTGGATGCCAACTTCATCACCAACGTCTATGATGTCATGTTCGCCGATGCCCACCTGGCGCCCTTCGTCCCCACGCGCGTGCAATCCCTCGCCCTGTGCAGCACCAATACCCTCGGCGGCCCTGACAACCTGGTCATCCATGACGTCTTCCATGTCACCCGCAACCTCCGGCTCGAGACCAGCCGGCTCACCATTGCCACCAACGATCTCGGCTCACCCACCGCCACCGGCGCCCTCTTCCTTGACTCCAGCTCCATCCTTTGGCCCAACGCTACCCCGCGTCTCCAGTACCTGACCAACTACGGCGCCATCCAGACTTATAATTCCGTCTTCTTCGGGGGATCACGCTCCTCGCCTTTCTATAACTCCAATTACAATGAGCCTTACCTTGCCTTTGTCAACCGCGGCACTGTTACCAACAACGGCAGCTTGATTTGGGCCGCGGACTTCGAAGACAGCGGCGTTTTCTCCGCGGCCATCGGCGACATCCAGCTCCAACAGGCCCGGAACGCCATCCTCACCAATGGCCTCCTGCTGGCCGCCAATGGCAGCCTCGCGCTCAACAGCGGCTACCTGCTGGTGAGCAATACCCTTTTCGTGGCCGGGGGCAACCTCGGCCTGTGCGTCACCAATGCCTTGACCGACGGCATCGCCAATCTCGCCGTCGTTGACCCCACCAATCTCCTGACCATGCAGGTGATCACCAACAATGTCTGGCGCGTCGGTAACGGCGGCCTCAGTCTGCTCGTCAAACCCGCCGCCGGCGATCTCCTGGGCACCAGCATCACCAATACCGCCACTTTCAACACCAAGGTCCCCATCCTCTGGTCCGCCGCCGACCTCGGCTGTTCCAGCGAGGGCTTCCTCAATAACGCCGCTCTGGGCCGTCTGGTCCTGGTTGGTTCGCCCGACAGCCTCTTCGCCTTCACCGGCGGCGGCCCCCACAGCGCCCTCTACGTCGATTACCTCGAGTTCCAGGGCTTCACGGCCACCAACACCAACCCGCTGGGCGATTTCACCGGCATCGAAATCTCCCCCAACATCATGGTCTATTACGCCCAGGCCGTCGCCAACGGCATCCCGATCGCCGAAAAGCTCAACGGCCGCAACGGCGGCCGCTTCTGCTGGGTCAGCAATTACAACTACGGCTACTTCTCCTCCACCAATCGCACGTATCCCGATGGCACGACCTATCGGCTCAATGCCGCCCTGGTCGCGAGCTGCGACCTGGTTTCCAACACCACCAACACCCCGCCCGTGGTCAATTGCCTGAACCCGGTGCCCATCTGGCCTATCTCCCCGCCGCCGGCCCCCACCAATGATGTGCCGCTGCTGGCCGCCATCACCGTGCCGCCGCAGGGCCAAACCGTCCTTCAAGGCGGCTCCGCCACCTTCAGCGTCCTGGCCTCCAGCGCCGCCCCGTTGAGCTATCAGTGGCGCCACAACGGCACCCCTATCCCCGGCGCCACCGCCAGCGCCTGCACCATCGACGACGTGCAGCCTGCCTCGGCGGGGGCTTACTCCGTGGTCGTCAGCAGCTTCGTCGGCGATGTCATCAGCGCCGATGCCCCGCTGACAGTCAACCTGCCGCCGGCCATCAGTGGGCAGCCGCAAGACCTGACGCTCGCGCCCGGCGACACCGCCGCCTTCTCCGTGCGTGCGCTCGGCGATCCGCCGCTGAGCTATCAATGGTCGTTCAATGGCACGCCTATTGCCGGGGCGACCGCCAGCGGCTATGCCAAAGCCAACGTCCAGGCGGTCGACGCCGGGCAGTACCTGGTGATGATTTCCAACCCCTTTGGCTCGGTCACCAGCGCCGGCGCGGCCCTCCACGTCCTGCCGACCAACCCACCCAGGCCCGGCACGACCCTCGCCCTGACCCCGCCGCCGCTCACGCTCTCGGCGCAGAAACCCTCGGCCAACGCCTTTGCCCCGGCCCTGGGCACTTATAACGGTCTGTTCTCGGACACCAACGGCGCGGCGGCAGCCAGTTCGGGCTATTTCAGCGCCAAGGTCACCCGCGGCGGCGCCTACAGCGCCAAACTCATCCTCGGCGGACGGTCCTATTCCACCTCCGGCGCTTTCAGCCCCGTCTCCAGCCTGGCAGCCGCTAACATTAACCGTGGCTCGCGCCTGGCTCCCCTCACCCTTACCCTGCGTCTGGACCTGTCCGGCGGAGGCCAGATGCTCGGCACGGTTGCCGCCGGCGCCAACTGGTCGGCCGCACTCCAGGCCTATCGCTCGGCCCCGGCCCCGGCCCGCGCTTACACCCTTGTGATTCCCCACGCCGGCGCCGGCCTCGGCAGTTGGCCCGCCGGTGACGGCTGTGGCACTCTCAAGGTCGGTGCCGCCGGCAATGTCCAGTTCAGCGGCGCCCTGGCCGACGGGACCAAAGTCAGCCAGAGCGCCACGCTCTCGACCAACGGCTACTGGCCGCTCTACGTCTCGCTTTATGGCGGCAGCGGTTGCCTCCTCAGTTGGCTCGACTTCACCAATGCGACCGCCCTCGACGGCCAGTTGCTCTGGCTCAAGTCCGCCGACGCCCGCACCAAGAACTACCCCGCCGGTTTCACCAACGACCTCACCGCCCTCGGTTGGCTCTACACCCCAGCCGGCGCCCTGGCCGGCCTGACCGGGGGCGAACTGGTCTTGCGCGCCGGCGGCCTGACCGATTCCCACACGAACACCTTCGGCCTGGATGCCCGCCGCCGGGTGGTCCGGCCCGCTGGCAGCAGGTTGAGCCTGAGCTTTACCACCTCCTCCGGCCTGTTCAGCGGCAGCACCTGGTCGCCCGAGCTCAACCGGACCCTGACCTTCCAGGGCGTGCTCTCCGAACCAGCGACCAACGGTTACGGCTACTTTTTGGTGGGTCCCCAGCAAAGTGGACAGGTCTATTTGGACCTCGCGCGCTGAAAATACCGGGGGCCGATGCAAGATAGGCTCTTAGCTCGAATATTTATGACGCCGAGCGGCGGGGCAGGAGACCCGGCCTGCAGAACCGGGCGTTCGTCCGTCGTAGGCCGCGTGCCCTCACGCGGCGGGCTGTCGCCGTTTCGAACGGCGTGTGAGATTTCCGGCTTCGGCCGGCGCCCTCCCGGTTCGAGGCGGGCGCAAGACCCGCGGCGGGGGCAGTGCAGTCTGGTCAGTTTAACCGTGTGAAGGCTATTGTTATGCGTAGATTCGAATTGAATATGTGCGGCTTGGCTTGGCGCCGGCTGGCGCTGCCTGGCTGGCTTGCTGTGATCGGACTGTTTGCTGGCTCCGGCTGGGCGCAGTCAGCCACCAACGATAACTTTGCCAACCCCACCGTCATTACCGGCGCCTGGGGCACCATTGGCGGTTGCAATACCAACGCCACCGGCGAAACCGGCGAACCCAACCACAGCGGCTTCGTGCCCACCTACAGTATCTGGTACAAGTGGACCGCCCCGGCCGATGGCGAGGTCTCGATGGACACCTTCGGGAGCCACTGCCTGGCCACTAATACCAGCTTTGTCCTGACTAACATCACTATCGGCACCAACACCTATACCAACGTCTATGTGATGGTCACCAACGTCTATGCCGGCCCGCTCGATACGATCCTGGCGGTTTATTCAGGTCCCGACATCAACCATCTCACGCAGGTTGCGGCCAATGACGACCTCTCTCCCTACCTGCTCCAGAAAGAGCAGTACATGAGCAGGGGCGGCATATCCGATCTGCCATTCGGCGGGCCCAGCGGCCTCCGCTTCAATGCCGTCTCCAATACAACCTACTATGTCGCACTCGACAGCAAAGGCGCCACCACCGTCAACTCGAGCGGCGGCGGATCCATCTTCGGCGGCAGCCTCGTCTCTGCCCCCAACGGATTCCCGGCGCTCAACTGGGCCTATCACTCTTCCGGCGTCTTTCGCTTCGCCAGCGAGCAATTCGACTGGCAGAACGCCACCGGCCCGATCCCCATGTACTACTGCACCCCCTATGAGGACTACCCGGACTGGAATAGCGATTATAAGACCTACTACACGTATTTCCCCACCGGCCTGGTCGTCAGCGTCACTCGCCTGGCCGGCGCCTCCGGACGCGCCCTGGTCGATTACGCCACGGTGGACGGGACGGCCATGGCCGATTTTGACTACATGCCCGTCTCCGGCACCCTGGCCTTTGACGATTTCGAAATGAGCAAGGAGATCACTGTCCCAATCCTGATGGGCCGCTTTGGAGATGATTTTATGTTCCCTCCCAAGCCCGGCCTCGATTTCTCGGTCGTCTTGTCCAACGCCAGGCTTGACCCGGCCGAATCGCTGGAAGTATCGCCGCCGCGGCTCGATCTGACCTGGTCGAATGCTACCGTCCGGGTCCTGAATTATGACCTGGTCATGGACGGCACGACCAATCGGGACGTTTATAACTTCTCAAAGGTCCACTATCGTTATCCGACAGACATCAATACCTATTACACCACGGTTCTGCTTACGGTTTATCGCACCTTCTATCAGTCGGCCCCCCCGGAGGGGGCCACCCTTCACTATCGCGTCAACAGCATGTACTTGGATGACATAAATCCTGAAGGCTGGGACAACTTCTTCCCGCTGGAACCGGGTTGCGATTATGCCACTCCCACGCCGCCTGACGAAGCCAGCATCCACGGCACCAACTCCGATTTCGTGCTGGCCAATGGCGACATCAGTTTCGGCGCAAACGATGGCTGGAAGACCATCTCCTTCACGATCACCAACGACGGCCTCACTAAATTCGCCCGGAACTTCAAGGTCTGCATCTGGAGGGACGCCGAGAGCGGCGGCGGCATTGTCCCGGTCGGCGCCGCCGATGAATGCTTTGTCACCATCCTTTACAATGACCAAAACCCGCCGGCTGGCTCGGTCGATGAACTGCACAACCCTGATCATAGTTACGACATGGCCCTCCCCTTTGTGCCTTTCTCCGACCCGGACGATATGGATCAACCGGGCGCCGATGGCCAGGTCATGGGCATGGTTGTCTTCCCCAACTCCTATGTGGTGACTAATATGGTCGGCACCAATACCGTCGTGGTCACCAATGTCTTGGATCAGGCTATCATCGTCGGCGATTTCCATTCTTTTAACAGCTATGCGCGCAATCGCATCGCCCGCGTGAACGCGGACGGCTCCCTCGACCACCTTTACCTGGCGCCGCCCCTGGACGGCGCGGATGCCTTCATCAGCAGCGTCGCCGCTGCCCCCAACGGCAAAATCCTCATCGGCGGCGGCTTCGTCGCCTTCAGTGGCCAGCAGAGTCAGGGAGTCGCCTTGCTCAATAGCGACGGCTCGCTCGACACGGCCGATTTTAATCCCGGCCTCGGCGCCGATGCGCCCGTGCGTGCCGTGCTCGTCATGCCCAATGGCGAGTTCCTCATCGCCGGCGACTTCACGTTCTATAACGGTGCCAGTTGCAGCCACGTCGCGCTCCTGAACCCCAACGGCACACTCGACACTTCGTTTGTTGCCCCCACGATCACCGGCAACACCATCAACGCCTTGGCCCTTTACAACGGCAAAATCTATATCGGCGGGGACTTTGCCGCCGTGGGGGGGCGCGGGTTGAACAACCTGGCCCGCCTTAACGCCAACGGCTCGCTGGACCTCGCCTACGCCAATACCCTGGGCGTAGGGGTCGACGGCACCGTCCATGCGCTGAGCATCGATGCCCGCGGCCGGTTGCTGGCGGGGGGCGATTTCCTCACCGTGGCCGGCCTCTCTTGTTCCCGCATCGCCCGTTTCACCACCGGCGGCTCACTGGACGCCACCTTCGAGGCCGGCACCGGCGCCGACGCCACAGTGTTTACCATCCTGCCGCAGGGCGATGGCACGATCTACGCCGCCGGCGGGTTCACTTCCTTTAACGGCACGCATCGCCTGGGCATCACACGGTTGTTCCCCGACGGGACCGTTGATACGACGTTTCTCGATACGGCCTACAACCAGTTTGCCGGCCTGCACCGGCGGCGGTTCATTGACCCGGCCGGCGCCGTCTATGCCGCCGGCGTTCAGAGCGATGGCAAGGTCCTGATCGGCGGCAGCTTCCAGCAAGTGGGCGGCGGCCAGGCCAACGCCGCCATCCGCATTGATCCCAATGATTTCTTCGGCCCTTACAACCAGAACCTTTATGCTGAACCTAAGACGCGTGCCGGCCTGCGCAACCGCTCCAATTTCGCCCGTCTGATCGGCGGCGCCACGCCGGGGCCGGGCAATCTCTCGCTCACTTACCCCAGTTACAGCGTCGTCAAAAGCGCTGCCTCCGCCACCATCTCCCTCACCCGGACCAATGGCACCTTGGGCTATCTTTCCGCCAACCTCAGCGTCCCTTCCGGCGTCGCCCAAAGCGGCGTTGATTACTCCTACAGCGGCTCGGTCCCCACCTATCTCACGGCCTGGCGCCTCTACGACTATTTGCCCGCCAGTCCGCCGGCAGCTCTTACCCGCTGCTTCAGCGATGGTCTCTTCGGCTTCAGCGCCAGCCCGACCGACATTTACGGGTCCACCTTCTTCGCCTATACCCCAAACCGGGTGGTCATCAGCGTCATCAGGAACAACACCCCAGGTGACCGCTCGGCCTCCATCCGCCTCAGCAACCCCTCCTGCGCCGACCAATTCTATCTCGGCGGCCAGACCCTCCCCATCAGTGGCGCCCTCGGCCCGTCGGTCGCCCCCTTCACGATTGTGGATGATAACCACAATCCAGGCGTCTTCGGCTTCGCCGCCCCAGTCTTCACCGTCAACGAAAACGCCGGCAGCGCCTTGATCAATGTCATCCGCACCAACGGCGCTTATGGGAACGTTTCGCTGAAATACGCTACCACCGCCACCGGCAACGCCGCCGTCGGCCAGGATTATTGGCCCACCAACGGAACCTTGCTTTTCCCCGCCGGCGTGACCAACGCCAGCTTTGCCGTGCCCATCATCAATAATACCGATATCCAGCCCCAGGACCGCATCGTCGGCTTGAACCTCTCCTTGCTCAGCATCGGTACCTTCGGCCTGACCAACGCGAGCCTTTACATAATCGATGACGACTACCCCATCGGCTACGTGAACTTCAGTCAGAGCAGTTACACCACCAATGAAAGCGCCGGGGCCGTGGTCCTGACCGTCAATCGCAGCGGCGGCACCAGGGGCGCCATCTCCGTCATCTGCGCCACCACCAACACCGCCACCGCCCAGCCCGGCACCAATTATGTCAGCGTCTCGACCAACCTTTTCTGGGACAGCGGCGACTCCTCCAACCGCTATGTCGTGGTTCCCTTGATCCACGACAACCTGGTCGGTCCCAACACCACCTTCCAGGTCCGCCTCTCCAACCCCGTCGCCTACGGCACCAATGCCCCCACCATGCTCGGCGGCTCCCGCGTCAGCGCCACCGTTACCATTGTCGATGACGATCATTACGGCCACCTCGCCTTCAGCGCCCCCACTTACTTCGTCAACGAAAACGGCGGCTACGCCACCATCACTGCCATCCGCACCGGCGGCGCCGCCCAAACACTCACCGTCAACTTCGCCACCGCCGATGGCACCGCCGTCTCGACCGGCCCGGAGAGCTATCGGAATTTCGGCGCCACCAACGGCACGCTCACCTTCGCCCCCGGCCAAATCAGCGCCAGTTTCACCGTGCCCGTCTATGACGACGGCTACGTCGATCCCGCCAACTTCTTCTTCACCGTGAGCCTGTCGAACCTGAGCCCGCCGGAGGCCGGGTTCGGTTACCCGACCACGGCCCAGGTCAATATCCTGGATGCCGAGGCCATCAACCAACCGCCCGGTTTGCCTGACCCGAACTTCCCTTCCGTTCCCGGCTTTAATGGGGATGTCCTCTCCGTCGCCTTTCAGACCGACGGCCAAATCCTCGCCGCCGGCGCCTTCACTTCCGTCAACGGCGCCGGCCGGGGGCACATCGCCCGCCTCAATCCCGATTCCAGCCTCGACCCCACTTTCCTCAACCTCATGACCGGCGCTAACGGGGTCATTAACCAGTTGCTGCTCCAAACCGATGGCCGCATCGTGGTCGGCGGCGCTTTCACCCTGCTCAACGGCGTCGGTCGCAACCATATCGCCCGCCTCCTCAGTGATGGCTCGATCGATAGCTCCTTCAGCCCCAGTTCCGGCGCGGACGGCAATGTGTTCGCTCTGGCAGAAACCTTCCCGCCGGGGGGCACGAATCGTTCCCTGCTCGTCGGCGGCAGGTTCACTCACTTGAACGGGGTTTCCCTCTCCAGCTTCGCCCGTCTCAATGATGACGGCTCCCTCGACTCGAACTTTACCCCGCTGCTCAACCCAGGCAGCACCGTCTATGGCTTGGCGGTTTATCCTACGAACGTGCCCCACGCCGGCCAGATCCTCATCGGCGGCGATTTCACCGCCGTCAATGGCGTCAGCCGCAACGGCCTCGCCCGCTTGAACCCCGATAGCTCGCTCGACCTGACCTTCAACCCCGGCCTCGGCGTCACCAACGCCGTCCGCGCCCTCGCCCTCCAGTCCGACGGGAGCATCCTGGTCGGCGGCTCCTTCACCAGTTTCGATGGCCAGCCTCTCAACCACATCGCCCGCCTCAGTCCCGATGGCGCCCTCGACTCCAGCTTTACTGCCAATATCGGCCCCGGCGCCGATGACACGGTCGATGCTATCCTGATCCAGCCCGACAACCGTATCGTCCTCGTGGGCGCGTTCACCCATGCCAACGGCGTCAGCCGCGGCCACATCACTCGCCTGCTGCCCGATGGCAACGTTGACCCCACCATTAACTTCGGCTACGGCGCCGACAGTTTCATCAACACCGTCGCCCTCCAACCCAGCGGCATGTTCGTTCTCGGCGGCGGCTTCAGCACCTTCGACCACCAGCCGCGCTCCCACATCGCCCGCGTCTTTGGCGGCGCTATGGTCGGCTCGGGCGCCCTGACCTTTACCAGCCCCGCCTTCCAGGCCGACGAGAACTCCACCAACGCCCTCATCACCGTCCGCCGCACCGGCGGCACCGCGGGGGCCGTCTCGATTGACTTTGCCACCGCCGACGGCACGGCCACCAACGGCGTCAACTACTCCAACGTCCTTTCCACCCTCACCTTCCCCAGCGGCGAGACCTTCCAGTCCGTTCTTGTCCCGGTCATGGAGGACCTTCAGATCACGCCGGACCTTACGGTCAATCTTTCCCTCAGCCATCCCCAGGGCGGGGCCGTGCTCGGCGACCAGTACGTCGCTACCCTCCTGGTCCTGAACGATGACAGCGCCGTCAGCTTCACCTCGACCAACTACACCGTGAAGCAGGATATCCCCACCGGCCTGGCTGGGGTCACCCTGGTCCGCCAGGGCAGCACCCGCTTCCCTGCCACCGTCGATTTCTTCACCATCACCAACGGCACCGCCATCCTCGGCCGCGACTACCAGGCCGTTTCCAACACCGTCGCTTTCCTCACCGGCCAGTCCAAGGTCACGGTCTCCGTCCCCATCCTCAATGACCCGCTGATGCTCAATGACACCACCGTGGTCCTCCAAATGACCAACGCCTCCAACACCCTGTTGTTCAATCCCTCGACGGCTTTCCTCACCATCCTCAGCACCAACGCCAGCCCCGGCCAGTTCGCCTTCGCCCAAACCAATTACGTCGTCGGCGAAGCCGACGGCGTCGTCGCCCTCACTATCCTCCGCACCAATGGCCATACCGGGCCGGTCACGGTCAACTTCGCCACCTTCTCCGGGACCAACGCCGGCGCCGCCGTGCCGGATGTCAATTACGCCTCGACTAATGGCGTCCTGGCCTTCGCCGATGGCGAACTGAGCAAGACCATCTACGTCCCCATCCTCCAAGACCACGTGGTCCGGGGCAATGTCTCCTTCTCGGTCGTGCTCTCCAATCCCTCCCGCGGCGCCACTATTCTCGCGCCCACCGCCGCCGCGGTCACCATCCTCGATGCCGACCAGGGCGTGGGCTTCCGCGACGGCATCTCCGTCACCAACGAAACCGCCGCCGCCATCATTCTCATCGTTGAGCGCGTCGTGACCAACGGCCTCACCACCGTGCAATACGCCACCGCCGACGGCACCGCCCTCTCCAACGTCAACTACCGCGCCAGCAGCGGCACGCTCAACTTTGTTGATGGCGAGTCGGCCAAGTCGCTGAGCATCCCGCTCCTCCGCGACCCCCGCGTGACTGGCAGCCTCTCCTTCCGGGTGAACCTGGCCAACCCGTCGGCCCCCGCCGTGCTCTGGCCCTATGCCTCGGCCCTGGTCAACCTCCTGGATGCCGACACCGGCCTGAGCTTCACCAACGCCACCTTTGGCATCCTCAAGAACGGCACCAACGTAACCATCTCCGTCACCCGCTCCAACGCCAATACCGGCCTGGTCACCGTCAACTTCGCCACGGCCAACGGCACCGCCCTGGCCAATGTCGATTACTATCCCACCAACGGCCTGCTGACCTTCAGCAACGGCATTGCCTTCCAATCCTTTGCCGTGCCCATCATCAACAATCGCTTGCTCGAGGGCGACCGCACCTTCGGCGTCTATCTCTCTACCAACGCCGCCAGCCTCGGCGGGGCCCGCTTGCTCACCCCCAGCACCGCCTCGGTCATCATCACCGATGACATTGCCGGCCTGAGCTTCTCCAGCCCGGCCTACGAGGTCAAAGAAAACGGCGGCCAGGCCGTCATCGGCGTCCTCCGCACCGGCTATACCAACTGCTCGGTCACCGTGGACTTCGCCACCGTCTCCGGCACCAACAGCGACGCCGGCGTCCCAGGCGTCAATTACTCGCCCACGAACGGCACCCTCCTCTTTACCAACGGCGAAATCCTCAAGAGCTTCGCCATCCCCGTGACCGATGACAGCCGCGTCGACGGCGACCACACCGTCCTGGTCAGCCTCTCCAACCCGGCCACCACCAACAGCCCCGTGGGCTTTGCCGTCCTCACCGCCACCAATGCCGCCACCCTCACCATCCTCGAGGCCGACGGCAGCGAAGTCCTCTCGGCCGGCGCCGCCCTGACCTTCACCCGCTCCTTCACCAACGCCACCCCCGTCAGCCTTGCCACCGCCACCGGTACCGGCTCCCCTTACCCGTCCGTCATCACGGTCAGCAACCTCTATAGCCAGGTCGAAAAAGTCGCCGTCCGGGTGCCCAACGCCTCCGCCCCGGCTGCCCAGGACCTCGCCGCGTTGCTCCTCGGGCCTTCGGGCGCAGGCGCGCTCTTGATGGCCAACGCCGGCGGCGCCAACCCCCTGCCCGGAGTCTCCCTCGCCTTCGACGACTACGCCGCCAGCCCGCTGCCGCACGAGGCCGCCATTACCAACGGCGTTTACGCCCCGGCGGCCTACGCGCCCGTGCCGGCCTTCCCTGGCGCTCCCGCCCCACCTTATGGCACGAACTTCGCCGCTTTCGTCGATAGCAGCCCCAACGGCAACTGGTCGCTTTACGTCCTGGACGAGACCCCGCCGTTCGCCGGGTCGCTTTCCAACGGTTGGGCCATCGATTTGACCTGCCTCGAAACCAATGCCGCCCGCCTCATCCAGCCCGGCGAAACCGTCACCATGCTCTTTGCCTTCCGCAACGGGGCCGGGTTTGATGTCACCAACCTCATCGCCGCCTTGCTCCCCACCAACGGCGTCTCCAACCCCAGCCCGCCGCAGACCTATGGCCCGCTGCCCGTCAAAGGACCCTCGGTTTCCCGCCTCTTTACCTTCACCCCGCTGGGCACCAATGGACAACAGATCGCCGCCACCTTCCAGCTCTTCGACGGCACCCGGCCGCTCAACAATCTGGTCTTCAATTTCGTCCTCGGCACCAGCACCACAACCTTCTCGAACACCGCGCCGATTACCATCAACGATTATCCCACCAACGCCTCGCCTTATCCCTCCACCATCAACGTCAGCCTCGTCGGCAACCTCGTCACCAAGACCACGGTCACCTTGACCAACCTCAACCATACCTGGCCCTCTGACATCAATGTGCTGCTCGTCTCGCCCACCGGCCAGAAATCCTATCTCATGTCCAAGTGCGGCGGCAGCTACACCATCGCCAAGGTCACGCTCACCTTTGACGACAGCGCGGCCGCCCCGCTGCCGCCGGGCGCGCAGATCCTCTCCGGCACTTACCGGCCCTCCGCTTATCCGCTGGCTCCACCGCCGTTCCCCTTGCCCGCCCCGCCCCCGCCTTACCTCACCAACCTCGCCGTCTTCAATGGCATCAACCCCAACAACCTCTGGTCCCTCTATGTTTATGATGACACCCCGCGCAACTTCGGCATCATCTCCAACGGCTGGCTCCTGAACCTCACCACCGCCACCCCAATCCCGCCCGCCGCCGACCTCGGCCTGGCCATGACGGCCTCAGCGGACAGCGTCATCGTTACCAGCAACCTCACCTTCACCGTCAACCTGCTCAACTACGGCCCTGGCGTCGCCAGCAACACCGTCGTCAGCGACATCCTGCCGGACGGGGCCGTCTATGTCTCTTCCAGTGTTTCCCAGGGCCAGGTCTCGACCAACGGCGCCGGCTCCTTGACCTGGAACGCCGGCACGCTCCTCAAGGGCGCCCAGGCCGCCCTGGTCCTCACCGTTCAGCCCGGCCTCCTCGGCACCGCGACTAACTCCGCCAGCGTCAGCACCGGCACGTCCGACCTCAACCCGGCCGATGACACCGCTGCCGCCGGCGCTTATGTGGTCGCCCCGACCGCCGACCTCGCCTTGGGCCTGGTCAGCGCCCCCAACTCGCTCCCGCTCGGCAACACCTACACCCTCACCGCCACGGTCACCAACCTCGGCCCCGCCAGCGCCCCGGGTCTCGTGGTCATCCTCTATCTCGACCCCGCCGCCAACCTGGTCTCCGCTTCACCGCCGGGTTGGACCTTCGATAACCTCAACAACATCATCACCTTTGCCAACCTGGGCATTCCTGGCAGCAACAGCCTTCTCTCCGCGTCGGTCGTGGTCCGGCCCACGGCGCCCTCAATGACCTACACCACCTTTGCCACGTGCTACTCGGACGTGACCGATCCCTTCAAGGCCAACAACGATAACAGCGTCAAGACAGTCGTCCTGCCTCCGCTCGTCGTGGGGGTGCAGACGCCCTCCCCCAACAGCCTGGTCCTGACCTGGCCCGCCAACCTGGGATTCTACAACGTCCAGTTTGCCACCAATTTGACTCCGCCCGTCGCCTGGACCACGCTGACCAATCCGCCGCCGGCCATTGTCAACGGCCAATACACCTTCACCAACTCCATCGGCGCCGGCAAGATGTTCTTCCGCCTCACCGGCGCCACACCTTGACCAGTCCTTCGCCTCTTGGCCATTAGCTTTCGACTACTTGATTATGAAGCCATTTACAGTGTCGTCCGCAAGTGCCCCCTGTCCGCCGCTGCGGCCCCTTGCCCCCTTCGGACTGCGCACCCTCTGGCACGCCTGCCTGGCTCTCCTCTGCGCCTGCCCGTTCGCCCTTCACAGCTTGGCCGTCGACAGACAGGTCGTGCCAGGCCATGTGCCCGCCGCCGTTGCCCGCCTCCAGCCCCTCAACCGCCTTCCGGCTTCCCAGCGCTTGACCCTGGCCATCGGGCTGCCCTTGCGCAACCAGGCCGAACTCACCGCCTTCCTGCAGGATCTCTACGACCCCGCCAGCCCCAATTACCGCAGCTACCTCACCCCGCAGCAATTCACCGAGCGTTTCGGCCCCAGCCAGCAAGACTATCAGTCCCTGATTGATTTCGCCAAGGCCAATGGCCTCACAGTCACCGCCACCTCTCCGAATCGCGTCATCCTGAATGTGGCCGGCGCCGCTGCCGACATCGAGAAGGCCTTCCATGTGGCCTTCTACGTCTATCAGCACCCGACCGAGCCTCGCACATTCTATGCCCCCGATACCGAGCCTGCCCTCGACCTCACCATCCCCATTTTACACATCAAAGGACTGAACAACTACTCCCTTCCCAAGCCGGCATTCAGACGAAGACCCGCCAATGCAACTCCCGCCTGGGCGCCGGGGCTCGGCTCAGGCCCTAACGGCACCTACTTGGGCAACGACTTCCGGGCTGCCTACATCCCGGGCACCTCGCTCACCGGCGCCTTCGAGACTGTCGGCCTCCTCCAGTTGGATGGCTACTTTGCCAGTGACATCGCCACCTATGAATCCATGGCCGGCTTGCCGAGCGTCCCCTTGCAAAATGTGTTGCTGGACGGGTTCAATGGCGTCCCGGGTTTCAATAATGGCGAGGTCTGCCTCGACATCGAGATGTGCGTCTCCATGGCGCCGGGACTCTCGCAAATCATCGTGTACGAAGCGCCCAACGGCTTCCCTGGCGCCCCAGACGACATACTCAATCAAATGGCCAATGACAATTTGGCCAGCCAGCTCAGTTCTTCCTGGCTCATTGGCGACGACCCGATTGCAGATCAAATCTACAGGCAGTTTGCAGTTCAAGGCCAATCGTTCTTTCAGGCCTCCGGTGACGACTGCTCGTTCTACCCGGGCAGCCAGCTCCAATATACCGACGACCCGTACATCACGCTCGTTGGCGGCACGACCTTGAGTACAACCGGTCCTGGAGGCGACTATGTCTCTGAAACCGTGTGGAACTGGGGCCAGGGCTTCGGCAGTGGCGGCGGCATCAGCACCAATTACGCCATCCCTGTCTGGCAGCAGGGCATCAATATGTCCACCAATGGCGGCTCGACGATCATGCGCAATGTCCCCGACGTAGCCCTGACGGCCGATAACATCTTCGTCATCTCCGACAATGGCGCGGGAGGGGCGTTCGGTGGTACGAGCTGCGCCTCACCGCTCTGGGCAGCCTTCACGGCGCTGATCAATGAGCAGGCCCTCGAGAACGGGGAACCGCCCGTCGGTTTTCTCAACCCTGCCCTCTACGCCATTGCAAAAGGCCCGCTCTATGGCAGCGCCTTCTACGATATCACCACGGGCAATAACACTAACGCCGTCAACACCAACCTCTTTTATGCCTTTCCCGGCTACGACCTCTGCACCGGTTGGGGCAGTCCGAACGGCACGAACATCGTCAATCTCCTGGCGCCGCCCATCGGCACGGTGCCCCTCCTGGGCTACGTCACCAATTACCTCTCCGGCGGCAACGGCAACGGCTCCATCGACCCCGATGAGTGCAATAACCTCAATGTCGTTCTCACCAACTTCGGCCTCGTGGCCGCTACGGGCGTCCGGGCCACCCTCGCTTCTTTCACTCCCGGTGTCATCATCGTCCAGTTTTCCTCCCTTTACGGCACCATCCTCACCAACTCCGCGGCCACCAACCTCGTGCCTTTCAAAGTCAGCACTGCCCCCACTTTCCCCTGTGGCGCTCCTGTCAATTTCATCCTCACCGTGACCTCCGACCAGTCGATCAGGCAGGTTTCCTTCCGCTTCCAGCTCTCCACGGGCGTCCCCGCGCTTCCTTTGCGCTATGATAATTCCTCTGACTTTCCCATCCCCGACGTGGGCCAGGTGGATTCCCCAGTGGTCGTCTCCAACTTCCCTTCCGCTGTTACCAAGGCCACCGTCAGCCTGTTTGCCACCCATACTTACGATTCCGACCTGGTCTTCCAACTCATCGCCCCGGACGGCACGAGGACCACTCTCTCCGCTAATAACGGCGGCTCGGGCCAGAATTATGGCCTCGGCTGCGCTCCCGATGATGCCCGCACCACCTTCGACGACGCCGCCACGGCGCCCATCTCGACTGCCTTTGCCCCCTTCGTCGGCACGTTCCGCCCTGACAAGCCCCTCTCCGTCTTCATCGGCAAAGCTGGAACCAATGCCAACGGCGTCTGGAAACTTCGCGCGATTGATCAGTTCCCTCTGGACACCGGCGTGCTCCACTGCTGGTCTCTGTTCCTGACCCCGGCCGGTTGCCTCGATGGCGGCGGCGAGTGTCCCGGGGCCGATATGGCCGTCGGCATGACCGCCGCGCCCGATCCCGTCATCATCGGCGACCTCCTCACCTATACCATCTCCGTGACCAATAACGGCCCCAGTTCCACCAAGGGCGCCGTCGTCACTCACTTGATCCCCGCCGGTGTCCAATTCGTCACTGCCACTCCCTCCCAAGGCTCCTGGAGCTTCTCCAGCGGCATCGTCACCTTCACGCTCGGCCCCATGGCCGGCCGCACCACCGCCGCCATCACCGTCATGTGTCTGGCTATCGCCCCCGGCGATTTCACTTCTACGGCCTCGGTCTCTTCCGACCAGCCTGATTTCAATCCCGCCAACAATACCGCTACTGTCCTTAACCGCGTGCGCCCGCTCACCTCCGACCTCGCCGTCAGCATCTCTGCCATTCCCAATGCTCCTTTGGTCGGGGGCACGCTCACCTATACGGTCACCGCCGTTAATAATGGGCCCAGTCCCGCCTCCGGCGTTGTGCTCACCAACATCGTGCCCGATAATACTGCTTTGCTTTCCGCGACTGTCTCCCGGGGCTCTGCCGCCGTCAACGGCAACCTCGTCGTCTGTAGCTTCGGCACCCTCACCAACGCCGCCTCCGCTACGGCGACCATTGCTGTCACCACCCTCGCCGAGGGCCTCGCTATCGACTCTGCCAAGGTCTCCGGCAACCAGTACGACCCCGTCGTCGCCAACAACACCGCCACGCTCAAGACCACTGTCGGCCCCGCCGCCGACCTCTCCGTCACGGTCATCCCGTCTCAAAATCCTGTCGTCCTGTTCAGCAACCTGACCTACTTCATCATTGTCTCCAACGCCGGCCCCAGCACGGCTTCAAGTGTCTTGCTCAGCCATGCCATGGATCCGTCTCTTTCGTTCGTGTCCATGACCAGCTCTCAAGGCTCAATCTCCCGGTCCGGCAACAGTATCACTGCGAATATCGGCACCTTGGCCGCCAATGCCAGCGCCCTGGTCACCGTCAAGGTGATTCCTACTATCCAGGGCCCCGCCAGTACCACTTCCTCCGTCGTGGGCGCCCAACCCGACCCCAGCGAGGCGAACAACTCGATCACGACCTCCGTGGTGGTCTCGCGGCCTTTCATCAGTATTGTGGCCGCCGGCGCCACCTTGACCAGCGAAAGCTTCAGCCCTCCCAATGGCGCCATCGACAACGGCGAAACGGTCACCGTCGGCCTCCGCCTCCGAAACGCCGGCAATGTCAGCAACACCAATCTCCAGGCCACTCTCCTCGCCACCAACGGCATCACCCCGGTCCTCCCCAATAGTCCCCAGGACTACGGCATCCTGCCCCCGGGCAGCTCGTTCATCGAGCAGCCGTTCTCCTTCAGCGCCAGCGGCCCCCCGGGCTCGACGGTCACCGCCATGCTCCAGCTTCAGGACGGGCCCAATGCCCTGACCAACATCGTCTCCTTCAATTTCACCCTGCCGGCCCTGCTCAGTTTTGCCAATACGAACATCATCGCCATCCTCGATGACACCAACTCGGTGCCTTACCCCTCCACCATTAATGTCTCCGGTCTCACCGGCACCCTCAGCAAGGTGACTGCCACCCTCTCCCGCTTCAGCCATACCTATCCCGGGGATGTCGATGTGCTGCTCGTCGCCCCCACGGGCGCTAAGACCCTCCTGATGTCCCACGCTGGCAACCAGCCTGCCCTCAACCTAGACCTGACCTTTGACGACGCTGCCTCCCCCACCAACTTGCCCTGGAGGGGGTCGCTCTCCTCCGGAGCTTACCAGCCTACAGCCTATGCCCCGGCGCCCGTCTTCTCCAACCCCGCTCCGACCGGGCCTTACACCGCGGTCCTCTCCAGCCTCAACGGCATCAACCCCAACGGACGCTGGTCCCTCTTTGTCGAAGATGATCGCGGCGGCGATTTCGGCGGCATCTCCAACGGCTGGAGCCTCACCCTCACCGCGGTCACGCCCGTCAACCCACTCGCCGACCTTGCCTTGATAGCCTTTACCAATCCGTCCCCGGCCCTTGTCTCCGGCAACCTGACCTATTACTTCGTTGTGGCCAACGGCGGCCCCAGTTCCGCCTCCGACGTCATCTTCACCAACGCCCTGCCGCCCGATGTCATCTTTGTGTCCGCCGCTTCCTCCCAGGGCAATGTCGGCCTGAGCGGCAATGTCGTCATCGGCAACCTCGGCGCCATTAATGCAGGCTCCACCGCCGCGGTGAGTGTGGTCTTCGCCCCGACCCCCGCCGCCGCCGGTTTCCTGACCAATACTGCCAGCGTAGGCAGCCCTGAAATTGACCTGAACCCCGCCAACAACACTAACTCTTCGGTGACCATGCTGTCGTTGCCGGTGGCTGACCTGGTGGTCTCCCAGAGCTTCGCCCCCAACCCGGTCGTCGTGGGCTATCCTCTCACCAACACCGTCGCCGTCACCAACACCGGACCTGGGGTGGCCATCGATGTGGTGCTCACCGACCTGCTGCCCACCAACGCTGCGTTCGTCTCGGCCGCCGCCACTGCCGGTTCCTGCACGACCAACAACGGCCTGCTGACCTGCGCCTTGGGCAACCTCGGCCTCAATGCCGGCGCTTCCCTCTCCCTCATCCTCACACCGCTGGTTGCCGCTCCTGTCACCTGTGTCCCCGTTGCCTCCACCGCCTCCGCCGATCCCGACCTCTCCAACAACAGCGTGACCAACGCCGCCACGGTGAATTACCCCGCTCCCCTCCTCTTGCCCGCCGGCGCCGTTATGCTCTCCGAGAGTGGCCCCATCAACGGAACGGTTGACCCCGGCGAGACCGTCACCGTCTCTCTGGCTTTGACCAACGCCGGCACCGCCGACACCACGACCAACCTCACCGCCACCTTGCTCAATTCCGGCGGCGTCATCCCCGCCCCCAACGCCCAAGAGGTCTATGGCGTCCTGGTCCACGGCGGCCCTGCCGTCGCCCAGGCCTTTACCTTTACAGCCGCCAGCCTCGGACCTGTCTCTCCTCCCTCCGAGGGCGGCTCGATTACCGCCACCCTCGTGCTCCAGGATGTACAAGCCCTTGACCATAATCTCCAGGTCACCAATTACTACACCAATTCCTTCCTCTTCACTCTGCCTGTTCGATCGACCTTCTCGAGCCGCGATCTCATTGCAATCCCGGATGTCGGTCCTGGCACGCCTTACCCGTCCACTCTCACTATTTCCGGAGTAACCGGCCTTGTTAGCAAGGCCACCGTCAACTTCTTTGGCCTCTCCCATAGCTTCCCGAGCGACCTCAATGCCCTCCTGGTCAGCCCTGCCGGCACTTCCGTCCTCCTGATGTCTCATGCCGGGGCCAATTACTCACTCAAGGACGTGACCCTCTTCTTTGATGACATCGGTGTGCCCTTGCCCCAGTCCTCCCAGATCACCAATGGCACCTACCGGCCTACTGTCTATAACTTCGCGGGTTCCCTGCCGCCTTCCGCGCCCCCGGGCCCTTATGCCTCCACTCTCGCCAATCTCAATGGCTGGAACCCCAACGGCACCTGGTCGTTGTACATTCTCGATGACAAGCCGGGCGACTCCGGCCTGCTCGGCGGTTGGGGCCTCACCCTCACCATTGTCAATCCCCTCAATGCTGTTTCCTCTGATGTCGGCCTGGCTGTCACCGCCCCGAATTTCGTCCCCCCGGGCAGCAACCTGACTTATTCCATTAACATCTTCAACCGCGGCCCCGCCAACGCCACCGGCGTCACTCTGACCGATGTCTTGCTTGGCGGCCTCGGCTTCGGCTCCGCCGCCTCCTCCCAGGGCGGCTACTCCTATACCAATGGCGTCGTCACCTTCAACCTTGGCAGCCTCAATGCCGGCGCTGCCGCCACCGCCACTCTCTCGCTCACGCCTGGCCATTACGGCCTCCTGACCAACACCCTCTCGGTCGCCGCCGATCAAGCCGATCTCAACCTGGACAATAACTCTGTCCAATCCGTCACCGCCCTGCTCGGCCTGAACATCAGTCCGGTGACCAACGGCCAATACCAGTTGGCTCTCACGGGCGCGCCCGGCCAGAGCTACATCATCCAGTCCTCGACCGACCTGCTCTCCTGGACGCCGGTCTCGACCAACACTGCTGTGGCGGGCAGCCCAATCCTCTTCGCCCTCAGCCCGCACAGCGCCAGCCAATGCTTCTATCGCGCCGTCCTCGCGGCGCCTTGAGCCGGCCAACTGCCACAGGACACCGCCGCTTTCCGCTTTCAATCATCGCGGCCGGCAGCAGCGTGCCGGCTTGGGGCCGCCGGGCGAGCCATCGGTACGGGGCTTGTGGTCGCGCAATGCAGAACCCGCCCTTTTGGGACAGCCCCTACCTGGTCTCGCGGCGGGCGAGGACGGCGCCGCCGGTAATGCCGGCGTTGTCGCCCAGTTTGGAGGCGATGATTTCCACGCCTTTCATCGAGCCGGGCATGGCGTAGTCATGGGCGGTTTCAACAATGACGCCGATCATCTCGTCGGCCAGGGCTTCGATGACGCCGCCGCCCAGGACAATGACCTCGGGGTTGATGATGTTGACCAGGTTGGCGGTGGCAATCCCGATGTACTCGGCCGCGTCTGCCACGATGCGGTCGACGAATTTGTCCCCGCGGCGGATGGCTTTGCGGAGGTCGCCGCTGCGCAGGTCGCCGAGGCCGTCGCCGAGCAGGTCGGTGAGGAGGGTTTTTTCACCGTCTTTGATGCCGGCTTTGATCTGCTGGAAGACGGCGGTGCGGCTGGCCAGCGCCTCGAGGCAGCCCTTGTTGCCGCAGCCGCATTTGGGGCCGCTCACCTCCAGGACCATGTGCCCGATCTCGCCGGCCGTATGGCAGAAGCCGCTGAAGAGCTCGCCATTGAGGATCAACCCCCCGCCGATGCCGGTGCCGACGAAGATGCCGATCATGTGCCGGGGTTTGGATTTGAGCTCGGCCACATAGACCCCGAGGGCGGCCATATTGCAGTCGTTTTCCACGAACACCGGCACGCCCAGTTGTTTTTCGAGGGCTTTCTTGAGGGGGATATCTTTCCAGCCTTCCAGGTTCGGGGCAAAGATGACCGTGCCCGACGCGAAGTCCACGGCGCCGGGCGCGCCGATGCCCACGCCGGCCACCTGTTTCAGGGCCAGGTCGGCCTCGTCCACGGCATCCTGCACGCAGCGGGCAATCCGCTCGATGACGGGCTCCACGCCGCGTTGGGATTTGGTGCTGAGCTTGGCGGTGCTGAGGGACTCCAGCGAGTGTTTGAAGACGCCGGCCAGGATTTTGGTGCCGCCCAGATCAACCCCGACGTAATATTCTGCTTTGGTGCTCGCTTCTGACATGGCTCGTAGAAGTGGTTAATTAAGTTAAAAAGGTTGCGGGGGGACGTTGGCGGGGCGGCGGGGGTTATTTTCCGGCCAGCACGGCGCTGATCTTTTTCCGCAGGTCGGCGTTGATGGCCTCGGCGGAGCGCAGGCCGTCCACGATGGTGAACCCATAGCTCGTCTGCAAATGGCGGAAGGTCTTCTGCATGCTGGTTTGGTATTTCATGAAGCTGTCGAACAGGTCGCGCGACAGGCCCAGGTCCATGCCGCTTTCCCAGTAATCAAGGGCGGTGTTCTTGGCAAAACTCCGCTGCACCAGTTCTGCCGGCGGGACATTGAGATAGAAGACCGCATCGGGTTCCAGGGCGATGCCGTAGAGGTTTTTCAGCCACGCCTCGTCCATGCCGCGGACCATGTCGCGGGCCATCAAGGTATAGATGTAACGGTCGGCCAGCACGACGAACCCCGCCTTGAGGGCGGGCAGGATCATGTTCTCGAGCTGGTCGGCGAAGTCGGTGGCGTAGAACAGGCTCAGGGTCGTGCGGCTCAGGATGTTGCCCTGCTGCGCCTGTTCCAGTTCCTCGCTCACCAGGGTCGAGCGCTTCAGGCCCACCTGCACCGTCGCATGGCCGCACCCCTCCAACCATTCCACCAGCAGGGCGATCTGGGTCGAACGCCCGGAGCCATCCGCCCCTTCGACCACGATCAGCTTGCCCGCCAGTTGCTCCAAATCCACCTTGGGGATGCCGTGGCTGTAGAAGCGCCGCCGCGAGGGCCGCGGGACCACGATGTGAGCTTCCAGGTGGCGTTTCATTCGACCGGTTCCTCCCGGTCCGAGATGAGGGCTTGGGCCGGCGGGGCGGCGCGCCGGGTGGGCGGAGGGCGTTCGGCGCGGCGGAAGCCCTCCAGCTTGAGGTGTTGGGCCATCAGCTCCCGGACCACTACCTGCTGTTTTTCCACAAGTTGATTAGCGTCGATAACCAGGAAATTGAACTCCGTGCTCATGGCCAGGTATTGCTCGAGAATCCGCCCCTGGAAAATGCGAAAGCTTTCATAGGGGTCGCTCGAAAGCCGCAGGTCCATGCCCGCCTCGAAGTATTTCAACTGCGGCCGGCCATCCAGGATGCGCTGGAGCGAGACCTGCAAATCGGCTTTGAAGAAGAAGGTGAGATCGGGCAGGGCGGCGAAGTCGTAGATGCCCCGGACCCATTCGGGAGGGCAGCCGCGCACGACGTCCCGGGCGAACGCAGTGAAGATATAGCGGTCACACAGGACCAGGAAACCGGCGCGCAAGAGCGGCACCAGGTGCCGCTCGTAACGATCGGCAAAATCCGTGGCGTGAATCAGGCTGAAGGTGGTGGGCGTGAGCAGTTCCCGTTTTTTGGCCTTGCTCGTGGCGGATTTGACCAGCTCGGAAGAGTTCCATTCGCTGAAATAGACCTTCAGCCCCTGCAACTCCAGCCACCGTTTCAGCAGGTAAATCTGCGTGGACTTGCCCGACCCATCCAGCCCCTCCACCGCAATCAGCCGGCCCGGGAAACTCAGTTCAGCGAACGTTTTCATCTTTACGCCTGCAACAGTAAATCTTCCCCGCCCCAAAACAACGTTTTTTCGCCGCAGTGAATCGCCATCACCCCGCCCAGCAGCTTGACCACGCGCACCTTGGCCAGGCCCAAGGCCCGCATCCGGGCCGCCAGGTCGTCCGGCGCCGGGAAATGGTGCAGGGATTCGAGAATATAAGCGTAGGCCCTGGCGCTGCCGCCCAACACCCGGCCCAGCAACGGGACGAACAGACCCAAATAACCATAGTAAACACCCCGCCAAAGGGCGTTGTCGGGCTTGCCGAAGTCCAGCGCCACCAACCGCCCGCCGGGCTTGGCCACCCGCTGCATCTCCCGCAGCCCGCTTTCCCAGCTCGCCAGGTTCCGCAGACCGTATCCCACCGTCACCAGGTCGAACGAGTCGTCCGCAAACGGGAGCCGCTGAGCGTCGCCGCGGACAAAATGCGGGCTGCCTGCTACACCCCTCAAGGGCTTTCCTGGCTCGGGCCTCCGCCCCGGCTTCCGCCTTCGGACTTCCCCCTCCTGTCGCCTGTGTCCCGCCAGCTCCAGCATCCGTTCGCTGAAATCCAGGCCCACTGTTTCCGCGCCACACCGGGCCAGGGCCAGGGCGAGGTCGCCCGTGCCGCAGCAGATATCCAAGGCGCGCAGGCCGGGCCGGGCCCCGGCCAATTGGATCACGCGCCGTTTCCAGTAGCGGTGCAAGCCCAGGCTTTGGATGTCATTGAGCAGGTCGTAACGCGGCGCGATGCTGCTGAACAACGCGTTCACCTTCGCGGCGCGTTGCTCGCCCGAATCATAGTAGCGGCTGCCCATACGCGGGCGGGGCGCCTCAGCCTGCCCCGCCCGCCCCATCCTGCGCAAACCCGGCGCGAGGCGCGACTGAAATGTTTGTGGCCAGAAACTTCTTCGCGTCCGGTTTTGTCTTGGTGAACGTGCCCTCCCCATCCATTCTCCCGCCATGACCCGGTCGCCTCACTCAACCCATGCCGCCAATGCAACTGGTCTCACTCCTTTGACTTCCGGCCTGACGCCGCTGGGGTGTTCACCCCATGCCAATTTGGCGTGGTTACCCCATAGTGAGAGCGCGCGAGAATGTCGCGGCTGGAAGTCTCTTGTGCGAAGATAGCGTCGAAACGCAACAACGCCCGGCGTCGGAACGTGTTGCGGCTCCTGACTCGGTCTTCCGGCCGGCCGGCCTTGCAGCGGACTGCAAGCCGCTCGGTTCAGGGCTTGCTCGGGATGTGTGATGCCTGGCTCTGGCAGTGCAATGAAACTGAAACTGGCGACCCTGGCCGGGGTGGCGGCGGCGTATTTTTTGGCCGCCAAACTCGGCCTAGCCTTGCAGCCTGCCAATCTGCCGGCCCCGCCGGTGTGGCCGCCGGGGGGCCTCGCGTTGGCGGCGGTGCTGCTGTTCGGCTACCGGGTCTGGCCCGGCGTGGCGCTGGGCTCATTGCTCGAGAGCCTCACCGGGCCGGTGGCGCCGGCCGGCCGCCTGGCCCTGCCGGCGGCCTCGCTGGGCGTGGCCCTGGGCGACACACTCGAGGCCCTGGCCGGCGCGTGGCTGGTGCAGCGGTTTGCTCGCGGCCGCGCCGCCTTCGAGCAACCTCAAACCGTCTTTCGCTTCGTGGCGCTCGGCGCCATTTTGAGCACCATGGTCAGCCCCACCCTGCGGCTGGCCAGCTTGTCGCTCGCCGGCCTCTCCACAGGGCAGAGCCAGACCAGTTTCTGGTACACCTCGTGGCTGGGCGACATGGTCAGCGCGGTGGTCGTCACCCCGCTGCTCCTGGTCTGGAGCGCGCGGCCTCTGGCCAGCCCGGGGTGGAAACGCATGACCGAGTTTATGGCCCTGCAATTCCTGCTGGTCCTGCTCTGCCAGGTCCTCTTCGGCGGGTGGTTCGCCCGTAAAGTCGGACGCGCCTCCCCGGCCTTTCTCCTCATTCCGCTCCTGCTCTGGCCGGCCCTTCGCCTCGGACAACGCGGCACCACCAGCACCATCTTTGTCCTCTCCTCCCTGGCGGTCATCGGCACGGCCCGTGGCGCCGGCCCCTTTGCCGTCCAGAACTGGACCACCTCGCTCCTCCTGCTCCAGGAGTTCATCGGCGTCAGCGCCGTCATGTCTCTGGTCCTGGCGGCCGACGTCTCGCAACGCCAGCAGGCCGAGGACCAGTTGCGCGCCTCCGAGCAGCGCTACCGGCACTTCTCCAATCTCGGCCAGCGCCTCAGCGCCGCACGCACGGCCAAAGAAGCCGCCCGGATCATTGCCGAGGCGGCGCATACCCTCTTCGGATGGGATGCCTTTGTGCTCGACTTGTTCTCACCCGGCCGCCAGGCCGCGGAAACGCTCCTTTGCCTGGACACGATCGATGGCCGCCGCACCGAGGTCGCCCCGCCCTTCACCAGCCTCGGACCCATGGCCTCGCAGGTAATCGAACAGGGCGCCAAGCTGATCTTGCGCCCGACCCCGGCCACCTTCCCCCCCCACGCCGCTCCTTTTGGCGACAACGCCCGCCCCTCGGCGTCCCTGATGTACGTGCCCGTGCGCAAGGACGAAAAGGCCATCGGCGTTTTGTCCATTCAAAGCTACACGCCCAAGGCCTACTCGAGCGAGGACCTGCGCGCCTTGCAGGCCCTGGCCGACCATTGCGGCGGCGCCCTCGAGCGCATTCGCGCCCAGGCCGCCCTGGCCGAGAGCGATCAACGCCTCCAACTCGCCCTGGCCGCCAGCAAAATGGGCATCTGGACCATTGAACTGTCTGACCCCCGCCAGTTCTACGGCTCCCCGGAACTCGAGGCCATTTTCGGCCTCAAACCCGGCGAGTTTGCCGGCACCGAGCAGGCCTTCTTTGAATTGATCCACCCGGACGATCACGCCCTCATCCGCCAGACGATCGAGGCCGCCATCCGCAGCCGCGGCGATCACGAAGTCGAGTTCCGTTTCCGCCCGCGCGGCCGCAACGCGGGCTGGATGCTCGGACGCGGCCGGGCCTATTACGACCCGGCTGGCAAACCGGTCCGTCTGGCGGGGGCGGGCATTGACATCACCGCCCTCAAAGAGGCCGAGCAGGAAATCCGCCGGCTCAACGCCGAACTCGAACGGCGGGTGGGCGAGCGCACCGCCCAGTTGGAAACCATCAACAAAGAGCTCGAGGCCTTCTCGTATTCCGTCTCGCACGACTTGCGGGCGCCCCTGCGCAGCATCCTCGGCTTTAGCGAGGCCCTGCTCGAGCGCTACAGCCACCAACTCGACCCGCGCGGCCAGGACTTCCTCCGGCGCGCCCGCGACTCCTGCCTCCACATGGACAAGCTCATCGCAGACTTGCTCCAGCTCTCGCGCGTGGGCCGCAGCGAGATGCAGCGCCAGCCTGTCAATCTTAGCGCCCTGGCCCTCTCCATCGCCGCCGAACTCCGCCAGGCCGAGCCGGACCGCCCCGCCGATTTCCTCATCGCGCCCGACCTCCGCGCCGAGGGCGACGAGCGCCTCCTGCGCGTGGCGCTCGACAACCTCCTCCGCAACGCCTGGAAATTCACCTGCCACAAACCCCGCGCCCGCATCCAATTCGGCGCCGTGGCCGAACCCCAACCCGCCTTCTTTGTCGGCGACAACGGGGCCGGCTTCGACATGGCCTACGCCGGCAAATTGTTCGGCGTCTTCCAACGGCTGCACTCCACCAGCGAATTCCCCGGCTCCGGCGTCGGCCTGGCTACCGTGCAGCGCATCATCAACCGGCATGGCGGCCGCACCTGGGCCTGCGGCGCCCCAGGCCAGGGCGCCACCTTCTATTTTACCCTCCCCCACCCCACACCTTTGCCCAATGAAACAACCATTGAAAACCCTCATCGTTGAGGACTACGAAAACGACGCCCTGCTGCTCGAGCTCGAACTGCAGCGCGCCGGCTACCAGCCCGCCTGCCAACGCGTCGAGACGCGCGCCGCCATGAACGCCGCCCTCGAACGCCAGGCCTGGGACCTGGTCATCGCCGATTATGTCCTGCCCCATTTCAACGCCCTCGAGGCCCTCGCCCTGGTCAGGCAAAAGGGCCTCGACCTGCCCTTCATCATCGTTTCCGGCCACATCACCGACGACACGGCGGTCGCCGCCATGAAAGCGGGCGCGCACGATTACGTGATGAAGAACAACCTCTCGCGGCTCGGCCCGGCGGTCCAGCGCGAGTTGCGCGAGGCCGCCATGCGGCGCCAGCAGCGGCAGTCCGAAGAAAGACTCAAGCTCGAGCACAGCTTCCGCGAGGCGATTGAAAACTCGGTTCCCGCCGGCATCACCACGGTCGATTTAGCGGGCCGCCAGACCCACGTCAATCCCGCCTTCTGCGCCATGGTCGGCTGGTCCGAAGCCGAACTGGTCGGCGCCCGGCCACCCTTTGTCTATTGGCCGCCCGAGCAAGTCGAGACCATCACCGCCGCCCTCGGCAAAATCGTCACCGGGCCGGCCCCGGCCCCAGCCCTGGAACTCCGCTTCCGCCGCCGCAATGGCGAACCGCTGGAAGTGCTGCTGCAGGTCACTCCCCTCAAAGACACCTCCGGCCAGCTCTCCGGCTGGGTCAGCGCCGCTTCCGACATCACCGAGCGCAAGCGCGCCGAAACCCGCCTCGCCGCCGAGCACGCCATCACCCGCATTCTGGCCCGCGCCCAAGCCCTGGACGACGCCGCCCCGGAAATCCTGCAGATGCTCCTCGAGGGCTTGGGCGCCGACTTCGGCGCGCTCTGGGCCGTCGACCCACAACGGCCATTCCTTCTGCCCGCCCGCCTCGCCCTCCGTGCCCCGCCCGCCCCGCTCCGGGCCTTCCTCGAAGAAAACCGCCCCCTGAGTTTTGCCCTCGGCGTCAGCCTGCCCGGCCGCGTCTGGCAGGAGCGCCGCGCCATCTGCATCACCGACCTCCCACGCGACACCGGCTTCCAACGCCGCAACCTCGCCGCCCGCGCCGGCCTCCAAAGCGCCGTCGCCTTTCCCATTCAAAATGCCGACGGCTTTTTCGGCGTCCTCGAATTCTTCACCCTCCGCCGGCTCGAGGCCGACCTGACCTTGCTCAACATGATGAACGCCATCGGCAGTGAAATCGGCCAGTTCCTCCGGCGGCGCGCCGCCGAAGAAGCCCTGCGCAAGGCGCACGACGACCTCGAACTGCGCGTCCAACAGCGCACGGCCGAGCTCAAATCCGCCAATGCCAAACTCCAGACCGCCATCACCGAACGCCAACGCCTCGAATACGAATTGCTCGACATCACCGAAAAAGAGCGCCGGCGCATCGGCCTCGATTTGCACGACGACCTCGGCCAGAAACTCTCCGGCATCGCTCTCATGACCAAAGGCCTCGAACTCAAGCTCGCCAAACTCCACGCCGACGAAGCCCAGGACGCCGCCCGCATCCATGCGCTGGTCCAGCAGGCCATGAACCATGCCAGCGACCTCGCCCACGACCTCGCCACCCTCGACCTCAAGGAAAACAACCTGCCCGCCGCCCTCAACGACCTGGCGGCGCACACGCGCGAACTCTTTGAAATCTCCTGCCGCTTCAAGACCCAAGGCCCCATCCCGCCGCTGGACCCGAACATCGTCAGCCAGTTATACAAAATCGCCCAGGAAGCCGTCACCAATGCCATCAAGCACGGCAAAACCAAACGCGTCGCCCTCCTCCTCGCCAGCCTCCCGGGCCAACTCCTGCTTTCCATCCAGAACCACGGCCTGCCCTTCCCAGACCTCCAAACCCACTCCACCACCGGCTTGGGCCTGCGCATCATGAACTATCGCGCCAGCCTCATCGGCGCCTCCCTCGAAATCAAAGGCGCCGGCGCCCACAGCACCCGCGTCACCTGCTCCGTACCCCTCACTTAGGGCTCGTGCAAGTGCGCCGTGAAAAGGCGCAGAACTCCAGTGGGAGAGCAAGAAACCCACCCGGCAACTTACGCTCCAGCCGGTAGCAGCCGAGGCGGGCATGGAAGCAATGAAATGTCCGAAGCCCTTGGTGTAAAAGGCCCCGTCAGGGGGCCAGCGAGCAAGCAGGCCGTAATACGAATGAACATCGAGCAAGTCCCGAAAACAGCTAATGTGGATGCCGACCCAGTTTGCACATGGGGAAGGCCGTCACCGGGCAGTACGCGAGCGAAAGTAACGCTGTTCGGGTCCACCGGGGCATTGATGACGGCATGCTGGCAACAGGAGTTCTGTAGCAACACGGGAGGTCCCATCCAGTGCGCCGCCAGCAGGCGGAGCAACCGGCCGCCCGCGAGGGCAGGGCAGGGCTGGGTGGGAAGTCGGAGAGGCCCATATTACCGAAGAAGCCGGGTAATGCCGGTGGAGGGAAGGGGCCTTGGTTCAAGGGCAATGCCAGAAGAAGCAAAGGCAAGGAGATTGGCGTGAGCCTGATAACTCCGGAAAGCGTCTGGCAGCTCCAGGAGGCATTGCATGCCAAAGTATGAACGCATGAATCCCCTTGAACGAAAGCCGGATGCCCGAAATGGGCACGTCCGGTTTGATGAGCGGGGGGTGGAAACGGAGCGTATGGCGGGCTCTTCAGGCACCGGCAACCGAAAGGGCCGGCCACGGCTACGGCCCGCCTTCACGCCACCGCGCCACCCCTCGACTCTACAAATAAATTCCGAGATCTGGCTGCTTGGGTGGAGCGTGAAGCGTGAGAGCGTAAAGCGTGGCAAGTGCTCCGATGCCCTCACGCTCTATCCCGATTCCGAATCGGGGCTCCACGCTCCGGACGCCAGGCGAAGGCAGTTTGTTAGAATTATGCCCAAAGCACGGAAGTTATTTTTGCACGAGCCCTTAGCCCGCTTTCCTCGCTGCGCGGCACGGCCGCAACTATGTAACTGTCTAACCTTGTAACCCCTGCAACTTATTAACTTGTTTAACGCATCTCGTCCCCTTCGTCTCACGCGCCGAACTTGTCGAGCATCCGCGCGTTGGCCTGCATCAGGCGGATCAGGTACTTCGCTTCGAACAGGCCCAGCGAGCCGGCGTTGGCGCCGGTCTCCGTGAACCGCTCCAGCTTGTCCCAGCCGGTGTAAGCCGAGTGCAGCAGCACCGGCTGCGGATGCCAGGAGTGGCCTTTCATGACGCAGGGCGTCGAGTGGTCGCCGGTGATGGCCAGCACGTCCGGTTTCTTGCTCAGCAGGATCGGCAGCGCCGCGTCGAACTCCTCGAGGGCCCTCTTCTTGGCCGCAAAGTTGCCGTCCTCGCCGTACTTGTCGGGGTATTTGAAATGGATGAAGAAGAAATCGAAGTGGTCGTATTCGGCTAGGTAACGCTCGAATTGCTCTTGGATGGTCTGCGGCCCCTCGAGCTTCTTCATGCCGACCAGTTGGGACAGGCCCTTGTACATCGGATAGACCGCCAGGGCGGCCGCCCGGAGCCGGTAACGGTCTTCAAAGAGCGGGATGTGCGGCTGATGGGCGATGCCGCGCATGAGGAAACCGTTGGCGGGCTTTTCCCGGGCGATGACCGGCCCGGCGGCCTTGTAAAAGTCCGCCACGAGCCTGGCCACCTTCTTCTGCCCGGCATTCTTCGGGTCGCGGGGCTGGGCGGTCGGGATGCGCAAACCTTCGCGGTTCGGGTCGGCATCCGTCAGCGGCCCTTCCAGGCCCTTGCCCCGAAACACCACCACGAACCGGTGCTCCTTGCCCGCCTTGATGATGACCTCGGCGTCGCCGAGCTTTTGCACCTTCGCCGCCAGCCGGGCGCAGAGTCGCTCGCAGGTTTCCGTGGGAATGCGCCCCGCGCGACGGTCGGTGACGATGCCAGTGGCGTCGAGGGTGCAGAAATTCGCGCGCGCCGCCACGTCGCCCGCCTCCAGGTCCAGGCCCAGCCCGAGGGCCTCAATCACGCCGCGGCCCACCTGGTATTCCAGCGGGTCGTAGCCGAACAGGCCCAGGTGTCCCGGCCCGCTGCCCGGCGTGATGCCCGGGGCGATGGGGTGCATCCGGCCCTGGGCCGAGTCTTTGCTCAGCGCATCCAGGTTGGGCGTGGCCGCCGCCTCCAGCGGCGTCACATAGCCCTGCTCGCGCGTCGCCACGTCGCCCAACCCGTCCAGCACCACCAGCGCCAGCTTGGCGTTGCTTTTCAAAGTCAATTCCGAATAAACAGCGTCCAGGTTCATGATCATTTCCAATTTGTTCAGTCCCAGGCCGGCGAGTGACCGCCTCAACCGCCCCCGCCCGCCGCCCCGTATTGTGAGCCGGCCCCGCCCGGCGTCAACGCCATTCCGCAGTTGATTACTCTGGGCCCGCTTCGTAGATGCAGACCGTCTTGATGTTCACAAACTCGCGCAGGCCGTGGTGGCTCAATTCCCGGCCGTAGCCGGACTGCTTGATCCCGCCGAAGGGGAGCCGCGGGTCCGAGACGACCATTCCGTTCACAAAGGCCAGGCCGGCCTCGATCTGCTCGATGAACAGCTCGCGCTCCCTTTCGTCGTTCGTCCAGGCGCAAGCGCCCAGCCCGAACCGCGTGTCGTTGGCCATCCGCAGGGCCTCTTCCATGTCGCCGGCGCGGAAAAGCGAGGCCACCGGTCCGAACAGTTCTTCCCGCTCGGCCGGAGAGCCCGGCGGAATATTCGCCAGTACAGTCGGCCCAAAAAAATACCCCGGCCGCCCCAGGCGCTTGCCGCCGAGCAATACCCGCGCGCCCATCCCCACAGTTTGGTTCACCTGCGCTTCCAGCGAGGCCAGGACCTCGGCCGTCGCCAAAGGGCCGATGTCCGTTGTTTCATCCATCGGGTCGCCCACTTTCAACGACGCCATGCCTTCGACAAACCGGCGCTCGAACTCGTCCGCGATCCGCTGGTGCACAATGAACCGTTTGGCCGCAATGCACGACTGGCCATTGTTGAGCGTCCGCGCCTGCACGGCGGCCGTGACCGCCCGGTCCAGCTCCGCGCTGGGCATGACGATGAACGGGTCGCTGCCGCCCAGCTCCAGCACCGTCTTCTTGATTTGTTTGCCCGCCGCCCCTGCCACGCTCCGGCCCGCCCCAACGCTGCCCGTGAGCGTCACCGCCGCCACCCGCGGGTCCTCCACCAACCGGGGCACGCCCTCCGAGCCGACCAGCAGCGCCTGGAACACCCCTTCGGAAAAACCCGCGCGGCGGAAAAGCTCCTCGATTGCCAGCGCGCACTGCGGCACATTCGAGGCGTGCTTCAGCAGGCCCACGTTGCCGGCCATCAGGCCCGGGGCGGCAAACCGGAACACCTGCCAGAAGGGAAAGTTCCACGGCATCACCGCCAGCACCGGCCCCAGCGCTTGATAGCGCACGAAACTGCGCCTCGCCCCCGCGCTGGCCGCCTCATCCGCCAGGAAACGGGCGGCGTTCTGGGCATAATAGTGGCACGCCAGGGCGCATTTCTCCGCTTCCTGGATGGCGGCCCGCAACGGCTTGCCCATCTCCTGCGTCATCAGCACCCCAAAGTCCCCCTTGTCCGACTCCAGCAACTGCCCCGCGCGCGTCATCAGGCGGGCTCGTTCCGCCAACGGCGTCCGGCGGTAGGCGCCGAAGGCCTCGACCGCCCGCGCCAGCCGGCGCTCGACTTCCTCGTCCGAGTGCCGCTCAAACTGCCGCAACACTTGTCCCGTGGCGGGGTTGATGCTGGCCAGGCCCGCTTTGACAGCCGCCTCACGAATACTCTGCGCGCCCATAATTCTCATCTCAATACCTATACCCCGGAACCGCTCAATTCAATCACAGACGCAAGCGGGCCGGGAGGGACGCGTGGAATGAAATCCCGCCGAATGAACTTTCGGACTGCGGACTCAATGACCAATCCCGATTCTGAATCGGGACTCGATACTCAATTCTCAATGAATCCCCTCCCGGCAGGTTCAGTTCCGGAGGTGGTCTGAGGCTCTGCCTCGCTAAATGTCTGGATAGCTTTGACCGCGACTATAGACTGCCGTCCCATGAAACCGCTTTCAGACTGCTGGCTTTATGCATTTGTGGATACGGCGTTCCTGCGCGGGCGCGCCCCCGAACGACTGGCCCAAGAGCTTTGCGATGGAGGCGCCGACCTGATTCAGCTCCGCGCCAAAGGCTCTTCCCGCGAGGAGATACTCCGCCTGTCCCAAGCGATCCTCCCGGTCACCCGGCGGGCAGGCGTCGGGCTCGTCATTAACGATCACCCGTCCCTGGCGCAGGAAGTTGGCGCCGACGCCTGTCACCTGGGCCAGGATGATTTCTTCGGCGCCGGCCACACGCACGTCGCCGCCCTTCTTGCTCCTCACTCCGCACTCGGCACGCTCCGCATTGGGTTGAGCACCCACACGCCCCAAGAAGCCAGGCGCGCCCTGGCTGCCGGCGCCGATTACCTCGCCATCGGCCCGGTGTATCCGACCGCGACCAAACCCGACGCCCGGCCCGTGACCCTCGAGTATGTGCGCTGGGCGGCGGCCAACGTGGCCGTGCCGTGGTTCGCCATCGGCGGCATCAACCTCGGGAACCTGCACGACGTGCTGGCCGCCGGCGCGCGCCGCATTTGCGCCGTTTCCGCGATCCTGAACGCCAGCGCTATCCCAGCCGCCTGCCGCCAATTCAAGCGGCAACTGCTGGCCTCAGGCCACTAATTCCAACGCGAATTGGAATGGGTCCCCGAGCCTTTGCTCGGCCTTCCGCGGCGACGCCAGGAACAAAAATACCGCCAAAATTCCCAATACAGCCAATGCAGCCAATCCAGCCAATGGAGCATTTGGCATCTCGCCCAAAACGCGCTGTAACCTCCACCCGGTGAATGGCAAACTGGGAGCGCGTAGGGACGCGGGTTGCCCCGCGTCCCTACTCGATCCTCCTGTCTCCGGGCGCATCTTGGCACTGCCCCCGGGCGCGGGCGGAAGCCCTCCCCCCTTCCCCCCTCCCATGCGCTCGGAGCGCATGGGAGGGGGGCTGATCCGTTTTTGCACTTAACCCAGGGCGGCGGCCCCTCCCGCTCGGAGCGGGACGGGCCTTGCCCTGGGCTGGTATGTATCCGCCCCTACAGGGCGGAAGAATGCCGCGCTGCGCGCGGGTAGAGTGGAATTGGCGGCAGCCGCCCAGGGCTGCTATGTTTCGGCCCCTACAGGGCGGAAGAATGCCGCGCTGCGCGCGGGCAGAGTGGAATTGGTGGCAGTGTCGGGATGCGGTGCAGCCTTCGGTCTTTGACATGCTTGCAGGTGAAAGTCCTGCCTCGGCAATGGATGGTTGG